>OKVD01000062.1_pt1 | contig 102841 bp, 89 predicted proteins | sample 1606881 | NCBI WGS metagenome assembly OKVD01 (sample SAMN03281011, study PRJEB24777) | human gut metagenome | isolation source: fecal sample PR176 from 1 month old male Indian infant, caesarean delivered... | place: Singapore | collected 2006-01-13
TCCCAGCTCCATGACGACAACGGAGGCTTTCTTTCCGTACCGGTAATAGAGTTCGACGGCCCGAATCCGGTCCTCGTATGAATGCATAAATTAACTCCTGAAGGTCCAGGAATTTGTCCGCACTTCCCCTGGACTAAGTTCCCCATCAAAGGATTCTGATGACGGATCATGCAGCGGCTTTTTTACTTTAGATGAAGTCAACCGACTCAAAATCATTCAAGACGTTGTTGACCGGCGGCTGACTACTCCGATGGCCGCGCAGCTTCAGGGTATTTCCGACCGCCAGTGCCGACGCCTTCTGTTGCGTTACCGTGAATCTGGCCCGCCTGGTATGGCTAACCGCCGTCGTGAAAAACCCAGCAATAACCAGCTGCCTGATGGCCTTGCACAGTACGCGCTCAGTATTATCCGCGAACGCTATACCGACTTCGGGCCGACGCTGGCGTGTGAGAAACTCGCAGAACTGCATGATGTTCACCTGTCCAAAGAGATTGTCCGTTCACTCATGGACAAAGCCGGTCGCTGGCTCCCTCGCAAACAACGCGCGCCAAAAATTCAGCAGCCACGTTATCGCCGGGCCTGCTGCGGTGAACTGATCCAGATTGATGGCTGCGACCATCACTGGTTCGAGAACCGTGCGCCCGCCTGCACCGCACTGGTCTACGTCGACGATGCGACGAGCCGCCTGATGCAGCTTCGATTTGTGAAATCGGAATCGACCTTCACCTATTTTGAGGCCACCAGGGGCTATCTGGAAAAGCATGGCAAACCACTGGCATTGTACAGTGACAAAGCCAGCGTCTTCAGAATCAACAATAAAAACGCAACCGGTGGTGATGGTTATACTCAGTTTGGCCGTGCGATGCACGAACTGAACATCCAGACTATTTGCGCCAATACCAGCTCAGCCAAAGGCCGCGTGGAACGAGCCCATCTGACGCTTCAGGATCGCCTGGTAAAGGAGCTCCGTCTCAGGGGAATTTCTTCTGTGGATGCAGCCAATGATTTTGCTGATGAGTTTATGGCTGATTACAACCGGCGCTTTGCGAAAGCACCCCGGCATGACTTTGATGTTCACCGGTCACTTGAAACTGACGATGACCTGGCCGCGTTTTTCACATGGCGGGAACCACGCCGTGTTTCAAAATCCCTGACGGTGCAGTATGACAAAGTGCTATATCTGATTGAAGATAATGAGTTAAGTCGCAGGGATATCGGGAAATATATCGAGGTCTGGCACTACCCGGATGGTCATAAAGAACTCCGCCTTAATGACGCTGTTCTTCCCTACTCCACCTATGATCGACTCCAGGAAATCGACCAGGGCGCTATCGTGGACAACAAACGCCTCGGACGCACACTTGAATTTGTTAAACTTGTTCAGGACAAACGCGACAATAACCGTTCGCAGGCACTCCCTGCCGGAGATGGTCCTTCACGGCGGCGCAGGAAACCGACCGAAAAGAAATCTCAGCGCTCACTCAACAACGAGGATATGCTGGAAGCGTTGAAGGCACTGCAATCACGCTCTGGTGAACTTTTCGGCATAAGTAAATGACTTGAATATGATGGTAGAACATAAATCCATCCGCTTTATCTCTCGATATCATGGAGTCATCAGGATTTGTGACTTTATGTCAATTATGTTTGAACCTCCTGGGTGATAACGCGCACTCCCCTAATCCCTATAATTACTCTTTGTCACGGCTTCTTCTCCGGAAATCGCGTCGTTCCTGATGACCAGGCGTTTTTCCTTATATCTGGTTCATCATCCCTCTTGCTGCGTGGCGTACTGTAACGCACCATCGCCTCGTTAGTTATATGAATAATAAGGAGTTAAAGAGTGAGAATACTACCTAAAATAGCACTGGGCACATGGTCCTGGGGAACTGGAGCCGTAGGTGGCGATGCCGTCTTTGGTAATCATCTGACCGAGGATCAAATGACAGACCTGTTTGCAGCCGGAATGAAAGCTGGTTTATACCTGTGGGACACTGCTCCTGTGTACGGGATGGGGAGTTCAGAAGCCGCACTCGGCAAAGCGATGCGTCGTTTTCCTCGCGAGGATATTCTTGTGTCAACAAAGTTTACGCCTCAGATAGCTAACGAAGGCACAGAACACCCGGTGGAAAATATGATTAAAGGAAGTCTGGCGCGTCTGGGTGTGAACAGTATTGATATTTACTGGATCCATAACCCACACGATGTGGAGAAATGGACGCAAGGTCTGATTCCGCTTTTACAGGACGGGCGGGTGAAGCGCGTTGGTGTATCTAATCATAATCTGGCGCAGATCCGACGGGCTGACGAAATCTTAGGACAGGCAGGCTTTGGCGTGAGCGCCGTGCAAAACCATTACAGTCTGTTGTATCGATCGTCTGAATATGCTGGCATCCTTGATTACTGTGATGAAAAAGCGATCACTTTCTTTTCCTACATGGTGCTTGAACAGGGGGCCCTGAGCGGTCGGTACGATGTCAGTCACCCGATGCCTGCGGGCAGCAGCCGGGCTGAAACCTATAACAAGTCACTTGCTCAACTGGAAAAACTGACTTTGGCTATGAGCTCGATAGCCGCCCGACGGGCGGCAAGCGTGGCACAGATTGCTATTGCGTGGGCGATCAGCAAAGGCACAGTACCCATTATTGGTGCTACTCGGGTTAAGCACATCAGCGAAGCGGTCGGCTCATTGAATATTACGCTTAGCACAGATGAAATTGCCACTCTGGAAAGACTGGCTGCTGAAACGGGCGTGGATACACGCGGTGCCTGGGAGGAACGGATGGACACAACCGCCTGAGTTCCTGTGTTCAGAAAGAGCCTCCCACGGGAGGCTTTTTTACAGGCAGGCTATTTCGTTACGACTGCAATATTAAAATCGTAGTTACCTCTCACTTTTGAGAGCTGGAACAGCAGAGTGGCATACATTTCCGTTGCCCGGGAGGTTTCAATCCCTCCCAGATCCACGATGTCACCGACAGGCCAGCCAAACTGTGTCAGCAGACTGGTAATGGTTTCCTTGGCTTCAGTGCTTTCTCCGGATACAAATGCATTGTGAGAACCCAGCAGAATCGACGGGTTAAGCATGACGGTGTGACTCATGGTGTTGAGTGTTTTCACCACCCGGGCAGTCGGAAAGGCACGCTGGATCTGCTCGCCGAGGCTGTCATCATTTGCAAAAATCAGCCGGGGTGGCCTGCCGGAGGCATAACTCAGGGGCAGCGCCAGATCGAGAATGATTTTCCCTTTCAGATTCTCTTCCCCTGTCTCCTTCAACGCATGCAGGCTGACAGCACCCTCAGTGGCATTGATAACCACATCGGCGAACTGCCCGGCTTCTGAAAACGTCACCAGTCTGATCTCAGGGTGTTCCTTTGCCCAGAACTGCCATGCAGGTATGCCCTTGCCGTCTGGCTCTGTGCGGCTCATGGTGGCGCTGATGTTGCGCGTCCCTACCACCACATCGTGTCCCAGCTCTGTCAGGCGGAGCGCGAATGCCCTGCCAACCATGCCGCTACCAATTATGCCAATTTTCATAAACACCTCCGGTATTGAGTGATTTCATCCGCATGCTCATTACCGGCAATAGCAGTCTGCAAGCATGCGCTTATGCCTGTGGAATGTAACAGCTGTCTGCAACCAGACCTATGCCGGTGAAAATCACAATAGTTATGCCGGTCAGGCAACAATGTTTCAGCGCGGGACAGTGAATTTATGACTGAATGGCATAACTGTAAGAACTCTGGTCCCATGGTCTGTCTGCATGTGGTCTTTATAATTGCGGCATCAGTGTCAGAGAACAGTGTCTTGTAGTTGATGCATTTTCTGTCTCATCGCACCAGTCGGCACTGTTTATTTAGCCGTGCAGAAACTCTTCAGAAAGAGGTAATAAATCTAATGAACACACACGTAAAAACAGCCCTGATAACAGGGGCGAATAAGGGTATAGGTTTTCAGACGGCGAAAGAGCTGGGGCGTCTGGGTATTAAGGTTCTTATCGGGGCACGGGACACCGCTAAAGGGAAAGCTGCCGTTGAAAAACTGAAGCTGGAGGGCATTAATGCGGATTACCTGGCGCTTGATGTAAATGATTCGTCCAGCGTTGAGGGCGCGGCGCAAATAATCGGAAGCCTGCCGGATGGTCTGGATATACTGGTTAATAATGCCGGGATTATGAGTACGCTCGATGGTGTACCGTCTGCGACAGATATGAGCGTGGTTCGTGAAACCTTTGAAACCAACTTTTTTGGGGCTCTGCTTGTTACACAGAAAATGCTGCCAGCCGTTAAAAAAGCACAGGCGGGGCGGATAGTAAATGTTTCAAGCGGTCTGGGCTCGCTGGCGCTGAACCAGGACCCGGAATGGGAGTATCCGGATACCAAGCTGATAGGATACAACGCTTCCAAGGCGGCCCTTAATATGCTGACGGTTCAGCTTGCCTGGGAGTTACAGGAGTCAAACATCAAAGTCAACGCAGTAAACCCTAACTTCACCAATACTGAACTGCTGCCTGACACGTCCGGAGGAAGGCCTGTGGAAGAAGCGGTACGTGAGATTGTTCGTCTTGCCTTGTTGCCAGAGTCCGGGCCAACCGGAGGCTTTTTTGAGGACGGCGAGCCTCTTCCATGGTAAATCTGGATCCGTAACAGCAGGGCTGACGTTTCGTCAGCCCTTTTTTTTACTGGTAAAGGAAACGTTCCAGGGGGCCGGATCAGGAATGATCTCCCTCAGAAACGAATTAAAGGCTCTGACGCCAGGATTTCCACGCCGACTTTCCGGCCAGAATGCCATGATATTATGACGCACAACCCAGCGTTCGGGCATCACCGGCACGAGAAGCCCATGACTGACTGGCGTAATAGCCAGAAAGGACGGCAGCATTCCTATCCCGCCACCTTCACTGAGAATAGCCAGCACAGCCTCGGGGCTGTTAACGGTAATGGCCGCCTCAGGCATCAGTTCAATGACCTCGTCTTCATCACGAAAATGCCACTTCATAATCTGGCCTGAACTCTGATAACGGATCCTGACCAAATCATGTGAGTCCAGCTCTGAAGGGAGCCGGGGCATACCGCGCCTTTTAATGTAGTCAGGCGAAGCATATGCGCTGACGATATTGGGTGCGAGTAGAAAGGCAATCAGCCTTGAGTCAGCGACAGGACCAATACGAACAGCCACGTCGATACCTTCCTCAATCAGGTCAGTCATTGTGTCAGTAAGCCTGAGCTCCACATTTAACCCCGGGTATTTTCCCCTGAACTCCGGCAGGCGAGGTGCAATCAGTCGGGTTCCGACCGGAACCGTCGCCGTCACTCTGAGCAGGCCTGCGGGCTCGTTACGGGCTGCAAAAGCTGTTTGCTCAATACTTTCTGCCTCCCTGATAAGTCTCAGGGCTTTCTCATAAAGCTCTGCCCCCTCCGGTGTCAGGGTAATAGAGCGTGTGGTGCGGGTAAAAAGCCTGATGCCAAGACGCTCCTCCAGTCTCTTTATGCTCTTACTAACCGCTGAAGGTGATACTGACAGGGCTCGTGAGGCCTCGGTGTAACTTCCCAGAGATGCCACGCGTGCAAACGCAATGATGCCTGCCAGCCTGTCCAGGGTCAGGTTTTCCATGTTTACTCCGTTGTGGTGGTCAAAATCGGCATACGGCGTTCAGTGTATTCAACTTTTACACGTCAGGCCCTTATTCGATGCGATTGGAATTTGCTGCATAGCACAGGCCGCTGCGTTTTGAACGCATTGCGCCGTTTTATTTGTGCTATAGAGTAAAAAATATTATAACCGCTCACTCTATTTTCGACACCCTATCAATACAGTATATCTGTCCAAAGAGACTGTCCGTTCACTCATGGTCAAAGCCGGTCTCTGGATCCCCCGCAAACAACGTGCGCCGAAAATTCAGCAGTCACGTTATCTTCGGGCCTGCTGCGGAGAACTGATCCAGATTGATGGTTGCGACCACCACTGGTTCGAGAACCGTGTACCCGCCTGTACCTCACTGGTCTTGTCGACGATGCGACGAGCCGCCTGATGCAGCTTCGTTTCGTTAAATCGGAATCGACCTTCACCTATTCATGCCACTTTAAAATGATGGCGTGGAGATCGCTCCGGAGTCCTTACGCCTGATGTCACCTTATATTGATTGAAGCGTCGCAAGCGCCGAAAGCAGGATACCGATAACGACCGGATAAAAAACGCAGGAAATCAGGAATTCAGCTACCTTATGACCTTCACTTTGTATATGAATAGTTCTTCCTATACTTATCAGAGAGGCAAAAAAACCTATCGTCGCCACAACGGCGATGAAAGTCAGAATGCAATACAGCGTTAACCCGACAGCCTCTCTTTTCTCAAGGCAACCAAACATCGCCAGCGCCTGCAACAGGCTTAATGCGATCGCACCGGAGCAGCTTTCACAAACCCTTCCATAGATACCAAACACTTCCCAGGCACGTTCGTTAATGCGCTTCACTCAGAATTCCTTCTATAAAATAAAAAAATAACAGGCGCTTAAGTTTTTACCTCTTCACCTTTGCAAATCTATATAAAAAATCCATTTAAAAAATGGTGGCCTCTTTTTTCAGATATTCATAAGGGTTCACCCTTCCCTGCCCCTTTAGCGTAAAAACATCGTTATTTTCCGGCACAGGAACCATTCAGGATATTATCAACCATCGTCTGACGCCATGCCTAAACCCCTTTGTAGTGCTCTTTATTCAGACCATACTTCTTCATTCTGAGATAAAGTTTTTTACGCGGTATCAGCAGATACTCCGCCACCTCATTAATACGTCCCTGGTGGATATTCAGCGCTTCGGTGATGATCTGCCGCTCGACGTCCTCAACCCGCTGGTCCAGCGGCGTCGGCTCGCCGATGTGCATCAGCGGATTAACCGTTTCTGCGAGTGGTAATACACCTACTGCAAACAGCTCGGCGGCGTTCGCCAGTTCGCGAACGTTATTTGGCCACACCCGGCGCATCATCCCCTTCAACAGACCAGCATCCACCTCCGGGACAGGATGATTCAGCCGTTGACAGGTTTTTTGCAAATAGTGATGAAACAGCGGCTCGATATCATCAGGTCGCTTTGACAGAGACTGGCAGCCAATTTGCGTCAGCGCGAAGCAGTAATAGAGTTCCGCCACTATCTGGCTGCTGGCGGCCAACTCCACCAGCGAAGCGCTACCGATACCAATCAGGCGAAAAGGCCGTTTCTCATGACTCTGCAGCTGTACCAGCTGATGCTGTTGCTCGTGAGTCAGATGCTCCAGGTGGCTTAAGACCAGCGTCCCGCCCTGGGCCTTGGCGATTAGTTCATTAAGCGTGTGTGCGTTAGCCGGATTGAGCTCGCAGGCGATAAACGGACCTTCAGCGTGCCGTCCTAACTGGTGCAGGTAACGTGCGCCGGTCATGCGGCCGGTTCCCGGCTCGCCGTAAAGCCATACCGCAATATCCGTTTCTGCCAGCTGCTGAAGGCGCTGGCGATACCGAACCGTCCACTGGCTGCGGCCAATAAGCTCAACCAGTAATTTATGCTGACAATACTGGCGACGGGCGATTACCGATTGCCTCTGACGCAGCGCGACGTCTACCAGCGTGAGCAGCTTGCCCGGATCAATCGGCTTTTGCAGGAAATCCCAGGCCCCTTTTTTCACCGCCTCCACCGCCATCGGCACATCGCCGTGACCGGTGATAAGCAGAATCGGCAGCAGATCGTCATCCTGATGAAACAACGTCATTAAATCGATACCGGAGCAGCCGGGCATGCAGACATCGCTTAAAACAATGCCGGGCCAGTCCTTCGGCACCCGCTCCCGCGCATCAAACGGATTATTACAGGCACTGACGTGGTACCCCGCTTGCTCAAGCAGCTGCGTATAGGCATCCAGCACATCGGCATCATCGTCAATCAGCAGAATCGAACAGTTATCACTCAACATCTTTTACATCCGTCACATTGAATTCCAGCACCACGCAGGCACTGCGCATACACGTCGACGCCAGGCGCAACGCCCCTTCCATTTGCGTCATCAACGAAACACATATCGAAAGCCCTATTCCCAGCCCCACGGTTTTACTGGTAGTGAACGGCTTTAACAGCGAAGGGAGTAAGGCCGCAGGCCAGCCGGGGCCGTTATCGGCAATCAACACACATAGCCTGTTGCCCTGGATTTGCCAGCTCACGGTGATTTGCGCGGCGTGCGGGCAGGCGTCGAGGGCATTGGACAGCACGTTCACGAGCACCTGATGGACACGCACTTCGTCCCCTTGGATCCAGACGGTGTCATCCGGTATAACCAGCGTCCCCTGCTGAGGCTTATGACGCATCGCCAGCAGTTCCCATGCCACGGTAAATGTCTGGCGCAAATCGACCGGGTGCAGCGGCGTTTCCAGTTCTGCTCGGCGGGTAAACTGGCGCAGGGAGCGGATAATCGCGTCAATGCGGTTGATCAGCCCTTCCGCTTTGCTTAACGTTGTGCGTGCCTGCTCCGTCTGGCCCTGCTCGATTGCCCTTCCTGCGGTAAAAAGATACATCGAAAGCGCATTCAACGGCTGATTGATCTCATGCGCCAGGGTGGTCATCGTCTGCCCAACCACCGCCAGTTTAGCGGTCTGGATCAGCTCGTCCTGTGTGGCGCGCAGATCGGCCTCAATCGCTTTTCGCTCGCCAATCTCCTGTTCCAGCTGCTGTTTTTGCGCATTAAGCTGACCCAGAGTATGACGAAGCAAACCGGCAATACGTCCCAGCTCGTCGCGCCCGTAAACCGGAATGGTCGCCCCGATCTGGCCTAAACCAATCTGCACCACCGCCTGATTCAGCGCAGTAAAGCGTTTCACCAGCCGCGAGCGAATAAAATAATGGTTCAACCCCCATGCCAGCAACAGCGCCAGCAATGTCGCCACCAGGATTAACCCGCCGCTGACCCGGACAATCTGCGCCATACGCTGATTAAACATCTGCATCTGCTGGTGACTGCTGCCAAGCTGGGCTTCCAGCAGCGTTCTGAAGCGCCCCAGCGTCGCTTCTCTGGACCGGCTGGCTTCCACGAGCGCTTTTTGGGCGCTAACATAGTCGCGCATGGTGTCCGGCATCTTATTTTTCATCATGCCAATTTCCAGCAGCTCATCAATCGTTTGTCGCAGGGTAATGGTGCTCGGCCAGTCATCCAGCGCACGTATATTTTCATCCGCCGTTTTTTTCAGGTTTTCAAGATAGCGGATATGCGTCTCCACCAGCATGCCGTCATCATTCCCGGATTTCAGTTCATTGAGCCTGTCGCGCAGGTCGTCAACGATCTGATTTTCAATACGAGCCAGGGTATAGACCTGCTGCTGTTCATTCTGCACGTCCCGGGCACGTTTCAGATACTGCGCCGTATCTCCCTGTCGGGCTTCGATCTGATCGAGCAGCGTTCCCTGTTGCCAGGTAAAATCCTGCACCAGCGAATTCAGCTCGGTAGTGAAATCGTCGTGCAACCAGTCGATCCGCGCCGAAAGCTCCCCCACCTTTTCACGAACCAGAAACATGTTGTAGAGCACGCGATCCAGTTCCGCCAGCAGCGCGCGGCTGTCCTGCAATATTACCCCCAACTGCTGGCGTTCTGTTGGCGACAACCCCTGACTTAGCCGTTCTATTTTGTCCAGATGCTGGATAATCTGGTTGCGCAGCTGCAGTCGTACCGTAGTATTCGGCGCCAGCAGAAATTCATTGAGCTGATCGACCACCAGATTAAGATTACCTTCAATCAGAAAAGCCGAGTGGATGCGCGGAAAATACTCATCCAGCGAATAGCGGATCTGCGAACTTTGTTCATGCCAGGAATAGAGGCTGACGCTGCTGACAATCAGCGTCAGCAGCGCCCCCATCAGAAAAGCCCCGCGTAGGCTGCTACTGATACTGATTTGCCGCAGACGTTGCAGCATGGACCTGCCCATCATTTCAGTTCTTCCAGTTTAGTAATCGCCTGCCGCTGATTATTGAGAAACCAGAGCTGCCACTCCATCATCTGCTGTTCCGCAAAACTCTTGTTGTCGAACTGAGCCAGCCAGGCTTCATCCTCGCTGCTGGCCGGATCCACCGGGACACGGGTGAGCAGTGCGCGTATCTCGGGCAGCGGACGCTTGAGACGGACCTCCGCGCTATGCAGCGCTCGCCAGGCATCTTTTAGCTGGGCAAGACGAAAGCTAATGGCCGTATCAAACATCCGCTGAACCAAACGCTGACGTTTGAGGATCAGTCGATAGTTTGTTGGCGGTTGATTCATCAGCATCGCCTGCTGCGCCGCCCGTGGATTGCCTGGCGCCAGCGGTGTTACCGGGTACTTCCCGGTATTAGCGTCGGCGAGGATCGCCTGGCCCTCCGGACTTAACAGATAGCGAATAAACCGCCGCGCTTCGCTGGCGTGCTGGCTGTTTTTAAGCACTGCGACATAGGTCGGCGAAACCGCCGACTGCGGGAAATAGGTAAAAGCCAGGTGCGGATCGTTCAGCAGCAGATTGGCGTAATTATCAATCACCGGACCAGCCACGCCCAGGCCGCTTTTAATCTTATCTGCCACCCCAAAGCTGCGGGATGAAATGGTCACGAGGTTTCCTGCCGTCGTCAACAGCGTTTCCCATCCCTTAATCCAGCCTTTTTGTTGCAGCAGCGACTCAACCATCAGATGGTTGGTATCCGAACGCGACGGACTGCTCATCAGCAGCGCCCCCTGATAACGGGGATCGGTCAGGTCATCCCAGTCCGTTGGCGCAGGCAGATGCCGGGTCATCAGCGCCGAGCGATTCATCAGCAAACCGAACCCGGAAATCGCCACGGCCACGGAGGTGGAGCGAATGGATTCCGGCACCAGATGTTGGCTGGCTGCCGGCGCACCGCTGAACGGCGCCAGTTTTTGATGCTCCTGAAGATGCTGCAGCAGCATCGGCGATGAGGTCAGGATGAGATCGACATTTTCGGCATTTGGCGTATCAAGCAGCTGTTCCAGCGAGGCGCTGGTGCGGTTGAGCGTCCTTATCATCACCGACCCCGGTTCTTTCTGCCAGCGATCGATAATCCACACGGTGGCGCTGGGAGAAAATGTCGTCGCCATCACCAGCTCATTGCCTTGCGCCGCACAGGGTCCCAGCCATGCGGTCAGCAGCAGCGCGAGCATTTTGCCCACTATCCCTACCCCACGAAGAAATATGTTTGTGATCCCGTTCATAAATATTGAAATACCGTAAAAATCGCGTTGAGACAAAACTTACCCGTTTATGACATCCGGTGAATTAATCGCCGCGAGTGGGTAAATATTCAAGCCGGCGTCCGGAAATATCGGGAAAGATTACCAGATAATGACTGGGGAATTTGTTAGTGTTCGCACAAGCCGGACATGAAATTAGCGCAAAATTAATGGCGTAGAATCTCACTCATGCTCTATGGGTCAAAAATACCCCTCCCTTTTATTATTTTGAGTCAATTTTGACTCATTTCGACGATTTGAATTTTTTAGGCGCTTATTTCACCCTTCGGGGCAATTACCCGTGATGTTCATATCAATATAAATACAGGTGAAGACATGTTATCATTATTAAAAAAAGGCCCGTCGGCGAATAAAGTTCCAGCTGAGAAAATTCAGGCAACCTATGGTCGATACCGTATGCAGGCGCTGCTAAGCGTATTTCTGGGATACCTGGCGTACTATATCGTGCGCAATAACTTCACCTTATCCACGCCCTATCTGAAAGAACAGTTAGACCTTAGCGCCACGCAGATCGGTTTGCTCAGTAGCTGTATGCTCATCGCGTACGGGATCAGTAAAGGCGTGATGAGCAGCCTCGCGGATAAAGCCAGCCCGAAAGTCTTTATGGCCTTTGGTCTGGTGCTGTGCGCCATCGTCAACGTCGGGTTAGGATTCAGTACCGCATTCTGGGTCTTCGCTGCGCTGGTTGTCCTGAACGGCCTGTTTCAGGGTATGGGGGTCGGCCCCTCTTTTATTACTATTGCGAACTGGTTCCCGCGCCGTGAGCGTGGCCGCGTAGGGGCGTTCTGGAACATTTCCCATAACGTCGGCGGCGGAATTGTCGCCCCGATCGTCGGCGCCGCATTCGCTATTCTCGGCACCGAGCACTGGCAGAGCGCCAGCTACATTGTACCGGCCTGCGTGGCGGTGGTATTCGCCATTAGCGTACTGGTGCTGGGTAAGGGTTCGCCGCGCGAGGAAGGTCTGCCTTCGCTGGCAGAAATGATGCCGGAAGAGAAAGTGGTGCTGAAGACCAAACACGGCCAGAAAGCGCCGGAGAACATGAGCGCATTTCAGATCTTTTGTACCTACGTACTGCGTAACAAAAACGCCTGGTATGTCTCCTTTGTGGATGTGTTTGTCTATATGGTGCGTTTCGGCATGATCAGCTGGCTGCCAATTTACCTGCTGACGGTGAAACATTTTTCCAAAGAACAAATGAGCGTCGCATTCCTGTTTTTTGAGTGGGCGGCGATTCCGTCTACTCTGCTGGCCGGCTGGCTCTCCGACAAGCTGTTTAAAGGGCGCCGGATGCCGTTAGCCATAATCTGTATGACGCTAATCTTCATCTGTCTGATCGGCTACTGGAAAAGCGAATCTCTGCTGATGGTCACGGTATTCGCGGCGATTGTGGGCTGTCTTATTTACGTCCCGCAGTTTCTGGCCTCGGTCCAGACCATGGAAATCGTCCCCAGCTTTGCCGTCGGTTCAGCCGTGGGTCTGCGCGGATTTATGAGCTATATCTTTGGCGCATCGTTAGGCACCAGCCTGTTCGGCGTAATGGTCGATAAAATGGGCTGGCACGGCGGGTTCTATCTGCTGATGGGCGGGATCGTCTGCTGCATACTCTTCTGCTACCTCTCTCATCGCGGCGCGCTGGAACTTGAGCAACAGCGTAAAATCACCGAGCAGGAAGAGGCCCGACTGGCACTGGCTGACGCACAGTAAGCGCCTGACCCCGGCAAAAGAGCCCGCCTGCTGGCTCTTTTGCCGTTGAGAGAGCAGCTGATGTCTGTGACTGCTCCCGATGGCCGTATAAATGTCGTATTCCTGTCATCGCTGATGTTGCTGTTGAGAGGAATGAACTGTCTACTTACTTCGCCGGGATAATCAGCACCTGAACCGGATAGATTTTGTCGGGAGGGTCAGCATCGGTTTATTGGCTTCAAAAATACGTTGATAATCATTGGCCGAGCCATACATCGCTTTTGAGATAGCGCTCAGGGTGTCACCGGATTTGACCGTGTAAAAACGACTTTCCGCCCCGCTTTGCGTCACCTTAACGCCGTCACTGACCTGGCCTACGCCAGTGACATTACCTACCGCAACCAGAATTTTTTCCTTATCCTCCTGCGAAGCGACATCACCAGTGACCGTTGCGGTGCCATCTTCAGCAACAGCAATATTGACCTTTTCGGCGCCAGGCAGATTAAGTCCATCGATATGTTTTTTCAGCTTATCGGCCCGATCTTCTTTACTGTCGCCGGAGACGGCATCCCATATTTTTTCGCCCGCTTCTTTCATAAAATTTAATAATCCCATCTTTCCATACCTCCACGACTAAGCGTCAAAGTGCAGGAAATTTGCCCTGGTACGGCAGGAAAGTCTGTATTCCGGCAAGGCGACACCTGATGAAAGCGGGCATTGTCCCCCAGGAGGACGAAACCGGAGATTACCGACGGCTCATGGCCAGCTTCGCGGCAAATACCAGAAACAGGCAGCCGGTCGTTCGATCCATCCATTTCACCACGGCTGGTTTTTTCAGGATATCGGCGGCATAGCGAGTGGCGGTAATCAGCGTTAACGACCACAGCGTCCCTATCAATACATGGATTGTGACCAGGAGAAAGGTCCAGCTGATGGGTGAATGCCCGGCGGGGATAAACTGGGGCAAAAACGAAACGTAGAAGACGCCCATTTTGGGGTTAAGCACATTCCCCAACATCCCACGCAGGAACCAGTTACTCGTGGAATCTGATTCGGCCAAATGGGTGTTAAATTGCTGGCGTGGGCGCAGGAGCAACTGGATGCCCAGCCAGCAAAGGTATCCTGCTCCGCACCATTTCAATAAGGTATAAGCCAACTCAGAAACCGCCAGTAGCGCACCTAAACCAAAGGCCACCAGCGCGCCCCAGATAAAGCACCCGAGATCGATGCCTAACGCGGCATGCAAGGCTTTGCGTCCCCCTTCAGCAGTCGCCGTGCGGAGAATAAGAGCAGTATCAAGACCTGGCGTCAGGGTAAGCAGTGTAGCAGCGAGGGTGTAAGCAAGAAGTGAATCAGTGACGAGCATTTCCTGTCTCCGAAAGAGACAAGGTTACTGAAGTGTTCACATTTTTGCAACAAGAATGATGAGCCATTCAACATGGATGGCGTCCGCCTGGATAACGGGAAGTCCCCTATGAGGCTCTCTATCCAACGCATACAACAACCGGACCTGTTGCCCGGTTGCCATCTGCCAGAGCGGAGAAGGCAACTTAACGGATACTTGCCCTTTTAGCATTTAAAATTCTGTTCGCGCCATCAACAAACCCTTCACCACCTGGAAATTGACTTATCCAGCGCGGCAATGATGGTATAACTTGCGCTATATCATTGATCGTGTTCATTCCCAACGTTTTGCTGTAGTAGCTGAACATGGGGGCATCATTGAGCGAATCACCACTGTAGAAAACCGATGCCTGTTCATCTGATTCTTCCAGTACGTAAAAATGCTTTAACACCTTTCTGCTCATGACGAGTTTGTCATACCCCCCTAACCACCCCAGTACCCATAGATTATTAATGGTATAGCTGCATTTATTTTCCGCTAATTCGTCAATGAGCTGTCTGGTCTGCTCATGATTTTTGGGAAGTTTGAAAGCGATACTCGTCAGGCGAAAATCCTGATCGTCAGACACTTCAACCCAGGGGTATTTCTGGCGAATCTTGAGAAGAATATGGCTGATTTTTTCTCGATTGAGAAGATATTTGTCTTCATGCCAGAAGTACCTGTTAATACCATGTTCGATGTTATTTCTGGTAAGAAATAATCCTCCATTTTCAGCGATGACCCCATCAACTGGCCACATTCTCGCCATCTGATCGGCCCAGCCGGCAGAGGCCGCCGTTACCGGAATCACCTTGATGCCCGCATGTTGTAGCATTTCCAGACTCTGATAGGTTCGGGCCTGCAGTCTGCCCTTATAAGTCAGCGTTTCATCCATATCAGTTAAAACAAAACGAATATTCTGTAGCTCTTCATTCTTAACGTTATCAATTAAATTCATAAATCCCCCATACTGGTGATATTAATGGCTTTATTGATAAACGTTAATATCGAATTGGCATTTGATATTCTCTATTAACTCGAGAGATTTGATCCTTCTTACTGCACGAAGAAAGTCCGCAGGGGCATTATCTGGCCGAAGATTAATTTATTGTTCCGTACTACTTCGAAGCCTTGTGCTTCCCCGCGCCATCGGCAACCCCTGCTTATCGCTTCAACTCGTCCTGCCACAGCGGGGATGACGCCAGCTGTTGGCATACCGTGTCGATAAATACCCGGGTATGCCGCCATCAAAGCGGTCTCTCCGCGGATGGCCGCGCGTGGAGAAGGCGCGATCCTGCTGACTGGCGGCATGTTTGCCACTCAGCCCCACACCATCAGTAACCCTCCCCGGCCGTCGCCAGGCGTCCGGGAGCCATCGCCCGGACGTGCGGAAGAAACGTCATCCATCGCTTGCTTTCCCTGTCACCTCGGATCAGGATACGACGATATTCATGGAGGCTATGTGATGAAATATTTTATCGGTATGGCGGTGACGTTATTGTTGAGCACGCCGGTGCTGGCGGCGGGCGAGCTTGAGATTAACCAGTCTCCCCTGACGCTGGTGTTGAGCGATCAGAATCAGGCACGGGTCTCTTCCTGTGCCGATTTCATTGCGCTGCGTAAAGCGGGAGAGACCGTCGATGCGCTGCCCGGGCTTTCCGACCCGGATGGCCGTGCGGCGGAAGCGGCGTTATTCTCCTGCTGGCTACAGGCCTACACCATCGATCATACGTTATTCCCCTCTGCTGCGCCGAAACCAACCCTGGCTGAGGTGGTTCAGCACTTTCCTGCCAGTGCGGCGTTTATCGTCAGCGATGACGAAAAGCAGGACGTCGCCAAAAACTATGTGGGGAAAACCATCGCCGACTATACCCCGGACCTGAAAGCCAGGGACGATCGTCTGGAATCAGCGGCCAGCGCCAGCGGTTATGTGCTGGATGAGTATTATGCGTTTACCGATAAGCAAGGGCATCAGCTCAACATTGTCGCTCTGGTGGGCTACGCCATCGGCGGTACGGCAAGCGTGAAAAGCTACTATCGCATCGATGACACGCACGCCCGCGTCTGGAGCGTCACCCTGCTCGATGAGAACAGCCCGTTATAAGCGAGGGTTCCCTCTGCGGCGCTACCGCAGAGGGTTTCCCGTTTACCTAGCCAGCCACTGACGCCAGCCGCCCCAGGCGGTGATCTCTGTGGCCGCGCCCAGCCCTCCGGCTTCGCAAATAAAGCCTGTCACCCAGCGGCCGTCGGCCAGCTCAATCTGTCCCAGCCCCAGCGGCGCGGGGATAGCGGCCAGCAGCGACCCCACCTCGGCGCTGGGGATCTCCCAGACTTCCACGGCTATCGCGTCCCCCTCTGGCTCGTCACGCACCATCGCCGGGCGCTTGCCATCCGGAAGGGCATACAACCGATAGCGCGGCGCGCTGTGGGTCGCCTGCAGCAGCCTGCCGCCCCGCGCCAGCAATTGACCGTTCAGCGGCTGGCCGGACAGATGCGCGCCGCATACCGCGAGAGCCATCCGATCATGTCCCGCGGGATGTGCAGGCGGCGGGCTTTCCAGCCGCGCGCCGCCAGCCAGCGGTAGCCGCTCCGCGCGCTGGAAGGCGTCGGCCAGGCTCAGCAAATACTGATCGGTAAAGGCCCGGCCAAACAGCGTGACGCCGGAGGGCAATCCGTCAGGCATAAACCCGCACGGCACGCTCACCGCCGCATAGTCCAGCAGGTTCATAAAGTTGGTGTAGTAGCCCAGGTCGGCATTGCGGGTGATGGGCTCCACCGCCAGCTCGTCGAGCGTTACCGGGCGCGGAACGGTTGGCGTCAGCACGCAGTCCAGCGTCTCGAGAATGGCATCGCACTGCGCTTTATACCCCTTCAGCTGATACATCGCCTTAAAAGTCGCCGTCGCGTCGATATCAGGCGCTTTCGCCAGCACATCGCGAATGACCGGCAGCACGGCATCCGGCTGCTGCTCAATCAGCGGGCCAGCCACCGCATAGCGTTCAGCAACCCATGGTCCGTCATATAGCAGGCGGGCGGCGGCCAGAAATGGCGCGAAATCGATCGCTACCGGCACGCCGCCGAGCGCCGTCAGCCGCTGCACGGCCTGGGCGAACAGCGCTTCGCTGACGCGGCAGCCGAGGAAGTTAAGCTCCCGCGGGACGCCAAAGCGAAACCCGGCGGACGGCCTGCCGAAGGCCTGACGGCTGTTCCACTGGGGATTGCGGCGGCTGTAGCTATCCTGCTGATCGGATCGGGCAACCAGCGCCAGCAGCTGGCTGGCCTCGTCGGCGGTGGCGCTGAAAAAGGTCACGCAGTCCAGCGTCCGGCAGGCAGGTACCACTCCAGCGGTAGAGATCACCCCTTTCGTCGCTTTCAGCCCCACCAGGTTATTCAGCCCGGCCGGGACGCGACCGCTGCCGGCGGTGTCGGTCCCCAGCGCGAAGCTTGCCACGCCCAGCGCTACCGCCAGCGCGGAGCCGGCGCTGGAGCCGCCGGAGGGATAAGCGGGATGGTACGCGTTGCGGCAGCGGCCATACGGCGAACGGGTCCCGTTCAGGCCGGTGGCAAACTGGTCGAGATTGGTTTTGCCCACCGGCACCGCCCCCAGGGCAATCAGCTGAGCGACAATGGTCGCGCTTTGCGTCGGCCGGTAAGCAAACGCCGGACAGGCAGCGGTGGTGACGATCTCCGCAAGGTCTATATTATCTTTGATCGCGAACGGCACCCCGTACAGCGGGAGCGTTTCTGGCGAATGGCCTTCCAGCGCCGCCAGAAACGGCGCCTGCTCCGCTTCGCTCAGGAGATGAATAAACAGATTAAACTCGGGATTCAGCGCTTCCGCCCGCTGGCGGATCGCCGCCAGCAGGGCGCGCGGGGTGGTGTTGCCGTTACGATAGTTCGCCGCCAGGGTCGCCAGGCGTAAATCAAACGTCTGCTGCATCATGCCTTCTCCTCAATAATCACTGCCACCCGCTGCCCGGCACGCACCGCGCTGCCTGGCTGCACATTGACTTGCTGAACCCTGCCATCGCATGGCGCCAGCAGCGGGATCTCCATTTTCATCGACTCAAGCACCACCAGCACATCGCCGGCACGTACCTGGCGGCCCACCGCGGTCTGCACCTGCCACAGATTGCCGGATACCGGGCTTTCCACCCCCTGTTCCCCCGGCTGCAGCGGCGCATCGCCCGCCTCTTCTGTCGCGCTCTCCTGACTGTCGAAATGAGCCTGGCCGCTGGCGATCCAGCGCTCGCGCTCGTCGTTAAACGCCCGCTGCTGATGGTCGCGAAATGCGCTAATGCTCTGCGCCTCGCGAGCGAGAAACTGCTGGTACTCCGCCAGCCGCAGCGTGCTGTGCTCGATGCGCAGCGGGTAGCGTCCGAGCGGGAAATCGCGGCGAATCTCCAGCAGTTCCTCCGCCGAGACCGGATAGAAACGCAACTGGTCGAAAAAGCGCAGCAGCCAGGGCTTGCCAGCAAAATCGGCCACCTCGTGATAGCGACTCCACATCTGCAGGGTGCGGCCGACAAACTGATAGCCACCCGGGCCTTCCATGCCGTAAACGCACAGATACGCTCCGCCGATGCCCACCGAGTTTTCCGCCGTCCAGGTTCGCGCCGGGTTGTATTTGGTGGTGACCAGCCGATGGCGCGGATCAAGGGGGGTAGCCACCGGTGCGCCGAGATAGACATCGCCGAGCCCCATCACCAGATAGCTGGCGTCAAACACCGTTTGCCACACCGCCTGCTCATCCGGGAGATCGTTTATCCGGCGAATAAACTCGAGGTTGCTTGGGCACCAGGGGGCGTCCGGGCGGACGGTGGTCATATATTTGTCGATCGCCTTGCGGCAGGCGGGATCGTCCCAGGAGAGCGGGAGATGCACCACCCGTGTAGGCACCTGCAGATCGTCGCTCATGCAGACCGTGGCCCACTCCTCGCGGACCCACGCCAGCAGGGTCTCCAGCGCCAGCGTTTCCGGCTGGTAATGCAGCTGCAGGGAGCGGATCCCCGGCGTGATATCAATGATCCCTTCCCGGGCTTGCTCCTCAAGGGCCTGCATCAGGGCATGGATGCGAAAGCGCAGCACCAGATCCAGCTCCGCCTCACCGGCCTCCAGCAGCAGATGGGTATCGCCGGAGAGGCGCGCCACCAGGCGTTTGTCAGCGTCGCCGCAGGTCATCACCACCGGCGAGGTAAGCGGCACAGGCTGCCAGGCAACGTCCTGCGCCTGCAGAGTCGCCAGCTCCGCGCGACGGCCTGCCGCCAGCCGCCGGGCGGTGGGGACGTCCACCGCCACAAAGCGCACTTTATCCCCCGCCTTAAGCTGGCCCAGTTGCCAGAGATCGGCTTCGATCACCGTCACCGGGCAGACGAAGCCCCCGAGGCTTGGGCCGTCCGGCCCGAGGATCACCGGCATATCGCCGGTAAAATCCACGGCCCCCACGGCATAGGGGTTGTCATGAATATTCGACGGATGCAGCCCGGCTTCGCCGCCGCTGTCGCGGGCCCAGACCGGCTTGGGCCCGATCAGGCGCACGCCGGTGCGGCTGGAGTTAAAATGCACCTCCCAGTCGGTGGCAAAAAAGGTCGCCATATACGCCGGGGCAAAGAACTCCGGCGCGCCGTGGGGACCATAGATCACCCGCAGCGTTCGCACTGCCGCAAGCTCAGTGCGCAACCCTGCAGTAAGCGCCGCGCTTTCCGTGGTCTCAGCCGGAGGTGCAATATGCAGCACGTCGCCGGCGCGCAGCGCCCGTCCGCCGTGGCCGCCAAACTGACCGAGGGTAAAGGTGCTTTTACTGCCCAAATAATCCGGCACCTGAATGCCGCCGCGCAGGCAGAGATAGCTTCTGACCCCTGGCCCGCTTATCGCCCCCAGCCTGAGGGTCGCCCCCGCCGGAACAGGGAAGACGCAGTCCATCTTCTGGTCAACGCCGTCGAGCGTTACGGCCAGAGGCGCGCCGCAGACCACCGCCTGTACGGCGGTATTAAATTTCAGGGTGGGTCCGCTAAGGGTGATCTCCAGCGCAGCGTCGCCCTCGGCATTGCCCAGCAGACGGTTGCCCAGGCGCAGCGCCCGGTCATCCATCGGTCCCGAGGGCGGTACGCCCACCGCCCAGTACCCCAGACGTCCCGGGTAGTCCTGGACGCTGGTCTGGGTGCCGGCGCTCAGAACCTCCACGGTATCGGCCCGGTAGCGCAACTGCTCCAGACAGCGAGTCCAGGGTTCTCCGGCAGTAAACGGCGCAAAGCTGAGGATCTGCTGCAGGTACTGGCGGTTGGTTTCGACGCCGTACAGGCGGGTCTCTGCCAGAGCCTGCGCCAGGCCGGCGATCGCCTCATCGCGGCTGGGGCGCCAGACGATAGCTTTCGCCAACAGCGGGTCGAAAAACGGCGGCACCTCACACCCGGCCTCCACCCAGCGATCGATGCGCAGGGTGGCGCCGTCCGCCGGTGGAAACCAGACGTCGGTTAACAGTCCGGGAGAAGGCTGAAACTGGCGGCCAGGATCTTCGGCGTAAATTCGCGCCTGAATAGCATGGCCCCGGGGCTGTAGCCCGGCGGCCAGCTCGCTCAGCGGCGGTAAATCCCCTGCCGCCAGGGCGATCATCCAGTGCACCAGGTCCACGCCCCACACCTGCTCCGTCACGCCGTGCTCCACCTGCAGTCGGGTATTGACCTCGAGGAAATAGAAACGCTGCGCCGCGCTGTCGTAGACAAACTCCACCGTCCCGGCGCTGCGGTAGTTCACTGCTTTTCCAAGGGCAATGGCCGCGCTACACAGCGCCTGCGCCATCCCGTCCGGCAGATTTGGCGCCGGGGTCTCTTCAATCACTTTCTGGTTACGTCGCTGCAGCGAGCAGTCGCGCACGCCGAGGGCGATAACTTCCCCCTTCCCGTCGCCGAAGATTTGCACCTCCAGATGGCGGGCGCGTTCGATATATTTTTCGAGAAACACCCCGGCGTCGCTGAAGTTGTTTTGCCCCAACCGCTGTACCGTGGCAAACGCCTCTCTCAGTTCGCGGGCGTCGCGGCAGACGCGCATGCCAATCCCTCCGCCGCCCGCCGTGCTCTTGAGCATCACCGGGTAGCCCACCGCCTCAGCCGCCCGGCAGGCTTCCTCACTGTCGGCCAGCAGTTCGCTGCCTTCCAGCAGCGGAACGCCCTCCGCCTTCGCCAGGGCGCGGGCGGTATGCTTCAGGCCGAAGGTTCGCAGCTGTTGCGGAGTCGGGCCAACAAACGCCAGTCCCGCCGCCTCACAGGCTTCGGCGAAGGCGGCGTTTTCCGACAGAAAGCCGTAGCCGGGATGGATAGCGCGGGCGCCGCTCTGCAGCGCGGCGGCAATGATCTTCTCTACCACCAGATAGGTTTGCGCTGCCGGCCCCTCGCCAAGGCTGAGCGCCTCATCCGCTTCGCGGACGTGCAGACTGCTCAGGTCGGCTTCGGCGTAAACGGCGACGCCCTTCACCTGCATGGCGCGCAGGGTGCGCAGAATGCGGCAGGCAATCGCCCCGCGGTTAGCAATCAGTAAGGTATCAAACATAAGCGGAACTCACAGCGAAGCGGGTCGTCCCGCAACAATTCGTCTTCCCCTGAGGTCGTCCCCGGGAGAGCCGGCGCTTAAAGGTGGCGCGTCGGCGTGTGGTTCAGGCGGTCGGCGCGAACGGCGAACAGCCGAAAGGCCAGCAAACGCCAGCGCTGCCAGCGGGTCAGTTCCATACCAGCACCTCGGCGGGGGTCGGGTTCCAGCCGTTGCAGGGATTGTTGAGCTGCGGGCAGTTGGAGATCAGCACCATGGCGTTACATTCCGCGCGCAGTTCCACGTATTTTCCCGCCGCCGAGATGCCATCCTCGAAGGTCAGACCACCCTCCGGCGTCACCGGCACGTTCATAAAGAAGTTAATGTTGGCGCCGATATCGCGTTTATGCAGACGGCCATCGTGCAGACAGGCGCAAAGAAAATTGTCCCGGCAGCTGTGCATATAGCGCTTGTCGAGAGCGTAGCGCACGGTGTTGCTCTCCTGGGCGCAGGCGCCGCCGAGGGTATCGTGCCGCCCGCAGGTATCGGCCACGATGGTCATCAGCGGATGACCAAGATTGGAATAGAGCACGCTGCCGGCGGTCAGGTAGGCGTTACCCTGGCGGCGCAGCGTGCGCTGCGCATCGTAGCGCTCGCGCGGGTTGTCGGCGTTGTAAAACAGGGTATCAATCGCCTGGTTGCCTTCGAGATCGAGCAGGCGCAGGGTTTGCCCTTTTTTTACCTCAAACAGCCACGGCTCCCCGGCGGGGATCACATGGCGATAGACGGCCTCTTCCGGGCGTCGGTTACTGGTGATAAGGGTCATAAACGCCTCCTTACAGGGCAAAAAGTTGGGTATTGCGGAACGCGCGCTGGTTCTCATCGCGGGTCAGGAGCGCCTGGGTGGCTGCGTCTTCATCGTCGGCCTGATACCAGCTCAGCTGCACCGGACGGGGGGCATACTCGGTGGCCGGATCCTGGGGATGCGGCAGCGCGGTGAGCACCAGCAGGACGTCCATCGGGGCATACAGTTCCACGTAATCCCCGGCGCGGCTGTTGCCGGAGACAAAGTGAAAGCGCCCCTGGTCATCGACGGTGACTTTGCTGAAGAAGTTGACCACCATCAGCAGATCTTCCAGACCGAGATCCCATTTTCCCATCTCCACCAGCAGGTTATCGACGCCGTTGCGGTAGAAGCCATTGCGTAATTCCTGGTAGCGTCCGGCGCCATATTTGTCGCGCGTCTCTTCGGCGTTAAGGACCCCGCCGAACGGATCGTGCCAGCCGCAGCTGTCGGCGACGATCCCGGCGAGCACCCGGCCCATATCGGAGTAGAAACAGTGCCCGGTGGTCAGACGCGCGGTATGCTGCCCCTTGAGGGTATCCGGCAGGTTCAGGCGCTCACTTTTCTCATGGGGGTTGAGCATCATCATGCTGACGTTCGCCCCGCCGTCGATATCGGTCAGGCGCAGGATCTGCCCTTTGCGCAAAATCAGCGAGGTGTGCGCCCCGCCGGGAAGCTGCTCTTCGCGCAGGCTGGGGGTGGAGTGAAGCAGTTCAGTCATCAATTTATCTCCTTAATGCGTAAACGTTGGTGTCGCTACCGGCGGCCAGCTGCGCCATCCGCGCTTCATTGAGCGGGATGTCGTAGGTAATACGCGCTCCCCAGGCGTTGGGCGCCTGCGGGTCGATGCGCACTTTGTCGAACACCAGCAGCCTCGTGCCGAGGTTGAAGCCTTCCGCCAGGTCGTGGGTGACCATAAACACCGTCATGCGCGTTTCGCTCCACAGCTGGAGCAGCAGCGCATGCATATCCTTGCGAATGCCGGGATCCAGCGCGCCGAAGGGCTCGTCCAGCAGCAGCACCCGCGGCTGCATCACGAACGCCTGGGCAATGGCCAGCCGCTGCTGCATCCCGCCCGAGAGCTGCGCCGGGTATTTATCCAGGGCGTGTCCCAGGCCCACTTTCTCCAGCATCCGCTGGGCCTGTTGCCGGGCCTCGCGCTTTCTGCCGCCAAACAGGCGCCCCAGCAGCGGGGACGCCGGCAGCTCCAGACCGATGGCGACGTTATCCAGCACGTTGAGATGCGGAAACACCGAATAGCGCTGGAAGACCACACCACGACTGCGGTCCGGCTCCGCCGCCAGCGGCTGGCCGTCGAGCAGGATGGCACCACGGGTCGGTTTTTCCTGACCGAGCAGCAGGCGCAGAAAGGTCGATTTACCACAGCCGGACGCGCCGACCATCGAGCAAAACTCGCCCTCTTTGACCTGCAGATTGATGCGCTCCAGCACCACGTGGTCGCCGTACTCCTGCCAGATGTTTTTGATGTCGATAAAACTCATCCCCGACCTCCTTCCGCCCACGGGAAACAGACCTTGTGCAGCTGGCGCAGCGCCAGATCCATCAGCCATGCCAGCAAAGTGATCCAGATGACATAGGGAATAATCACGTCCATCGCCATATAGCGCCGCACCAGGAAAATGCGGTACCCCAGCCCGGCGGTGGCGGAGATGGCCTCGGCGGAGATGAGGAACAGCCATGCCGATCCCAGCAGCAGGCGCAGGGAGGTGATCAGCCGCGACAGCAGCTGGGGAAGCACCACCCGCAGCACCAGGGTCCAGCTATTGGCGCCGAGGGTCTGCGCCTTAATAAACAGCTCCGCCGGGATCTCCTGCGCCCGCTGCTCCAGGTCGCGCGCCAGCATCGGCGTAATACCGATGACGATCAGCATCACTTTCGACAGCTCATCCAGGCCAAAGACGATAAACAGCACCGGCAGGATCGCCAGCGGCGGGATCATTGACACTACCGTCAGCAGCGGCGACAGCGCCGCGCGGTACATCGGAAAGACGCCGGCGGCGATGCCGATGCCGAGGCCGATCAGCGACGAGACGGCCAGGCCCGTCAGCAGACGGCTCAGGCTGATCAGCGTATCGGCCCACAGCAGATACTCGCCGCTGCGTTTGTCCGGGATGAACGCCATCCGGTCAATGGCTGCCACCATCTGCGACAGGCCTGGCAGCAACTTGTCCTGCGGATTGGCTTCCAGCCGCACCGCCGATCCCATAAACCAGGCGGCGATCAGCACGACAAAAGGCAGCAGCATCAGCGTCAGGCGCATCCCCTTTTGGGGATAACGGTTAATGTGGCGCATGGCGTGGTCTCCCGGCGGCAATCATTAGAGCTGGCCCGCGGCGGCCAGCTTCAGGTAGCTGTCGTCAAAGCGCAGTTTGCGGTTGGCGGCATCGCCGAGGGTGACATTTCCCGGAAAGGTCATGCCGATAAAGTCCGCGCTCTGCGCCCCTTCACCCAGCAGGCCTTTATCGAACGAGAACTGCGCCACTCGCTGCATGGTTTTCGCCAGATCCGGCGAGGAGATAAACGCCAGGGTGTCGGCAGGCGTCCAGAACAGATGGGTGGTTTTCAGCTGCGCCTGGTAGCCGGCAAGATCGGTACCGGCGTCGGCGGCCATGGCGCTCAGCGCCTGGCTATCCCCGGCCTTCATTTTGGCCATCATTTCAAACCAGGCACCGGTCAGGGCTTTGCCCAGCGCGGGGTTATCTTTCAGGGTCTGGGTATTCACCACCATCATGTCGATAAGCTCGCCGGGCACCTGCGAGGAGCTAAACACTTCGCTGGTTTGCGGGGTCTTTTTGATAACCGACAGCTGTGGATTCCAGGCCACCGCCGCCCGCACGCCGCTGGTGCCGAAGGCCGAGACGATATCGGCATCGGAGGTATTCACCACCTTGACGTCTTTTTCCTGCAGCCCGGCTTTTTCCAGGCCGCGCACCAGCAGATAGTGGGATACCGACAGCTCCGGGAGATACACCGACATTCCTTTCAGGTCGCTGAGCTTTTTATCCACCCCTTTGAGGACCACCCCGTCGTTACCATCGGAGTAGCTGCCGGTGATCAGCGCCGTACTGTCGACACCGCCCGCCGCCGGGATCGTCAACGCGTCCATGTTGGTCATCGTGCAGCCGTCAAACTGCCCGGCGGTGTACTGGTTGATGGATTCGATGTAATCGTTGAGCTGAACGATATTGATTTTGATGCCGTATTTGCTGGCCCATTTATCAATGATCTTTTCATTGCTGATGGCGCCCCAGGGCATCCAGCCGGCGTAGATGGTCCAGCAGACGTTGAACTCTTTTTTGACGGCGGCAAAGGACGGGACGCTGGTCAGCAGCGTCAGCGACAGGACGAGTGAGCGGAGGAGCGGCGATGTTTTCATGGTGGACCTCTGGTTAGCACGAGAAACGGAGCAGCGCGACACCCAACGGTGCTGCTGTCTCCCGGGCTTTTATCCCGCCGTGTAACCTCGCCGAGGTCGCCAGCTCTCGGACCAGACGTTCACCGCGGTGAACCGGAACCCTAGCCAGCTATTGTGTGATCTGAATTGTCTGTTGCGCTGCTTTCTGCCGATGTTCTTGCAAGCGCCATGCCAGGAGCCAAATAGCCGTTTCATCGGTGATTTACCGCCAACCGGCGCATCGCCTCCCAAAAATGGGGAGTAAAAGTGGGGCATTGCATGGCTTTGGTGCAGGAAAGATAAGCATGCCTTCCCGCATATCGGCGTGTTTCCCCGCGCACCGCAATCACGCATTTGCACCGCCTCAGTGCCGCTTGCTCACCATGCCGCATCCCTTCAGATCCCACCTCATCACATTAATATCTTGAATATAAATGATTATTTTAGGTGGCACGTTTAATGCTGTGCGCTTGTATACCGCGATGTGGACAAGATCGTATGCCGTATGGCCACAACACGTCGTCACTCTGCGGTCGCCACCTTCCCCTTTCCGTGAGGCATCCAGGGTGAATGCGTTTCACGGAAGTCTGTTAACTGAAAACGGAGAACAACATGACGACACTCAGCGAACCGTTGGTTACCCCGAAATATGGCAAATGGCGCCAGCTGGTGCTGGGCTTGATCTGTATGGCCGCCATCTCCAGCCCGCAATATGTCTGGACGCTGCTGACGAAACCCCTGGCCGCCAGGCTGGGCGTCGGTCTGCCCGAGCTGCAGGTCACCTTCTCGCTGCTGATCATCCTCCAGACCTTCTTTTCGCCCTTTCAGGGGCGGTTAGTGGAAAAATTTGGCCCACGGCGGCTGATCGCTATCGGCACGGTGATGGCCGGAATGAGCTGGGTGCTTTCTGCGCAGGTGAAGAGCCTGGCGACGCTGTGGCTGGTTTATGGCTGCATGGGCGGCCTCGGGACCGGGATCGTCTATATCGGCGTTGTCGGCCTGATGGTTAAATGGTTCCCAAGGCAGCGGGGTTTTGCCGCCGGCGCGGTGGCGGCGGGCTACGGGATGGGGGCGATCATAACCACTTTCCCCATCTCCCTGTCGCTGACCACTAACGGCCTTGAACACACGCTGACAACTTTCGGGATCCTTTTCGCCCTCGTCGGCTTCCTCGCCAGTCAGGGGCTGAAGCTGCCGCCGCCTGCTGTCTCACTGCCCGTCAGCCAGACGGTGGCGCAGAGCAGCAGATCGTTTACCTCCCGGGAAATGCTGCGCCAGCCGCTGTTCTGGCTGATGTTTGCCATGATGGCAATGATGTCGACTTCCGGGCTGATGGTCACCTCGCAGATGGCGGTGTTCGCCGAGGACTTCGGCATTAGCCAGGCGGTGGTGTTTGGCATGGCGGCGCTGCCGCTGGCGTTAACGATAGACCGCTTCACCAACGGCTTAACCCGGCCGCTGTTTGGTTTTATTTCCGACCGCTTCGGCCGCGAGCAAACCATGTTTATCGCCTTTGCGCTGGAGGGAGTGGCGATGACGCTCTGGCTGGCGTGCCGGGAAGATCCGCTGCTGTTTGTCCTGCTCTCCGGGGTGGTGTTCTTTGGCTGGGGGGAGATCTTCTCGCTCTTTCCGTCGACGCTCACTGATACCTTTGGCAGCGAAAATGCCGCCAGCAACTATGGCTGGCTGTATATTTCGCAGGGCATCGGGTCAATCTTCGGCGGCCCGCTGGCGGCGCTGCTCTATCAGTACACCCACGGCTGGCATGTGGTTTTCAGCTGCGCGATTGGTCTGGATTTTATCACCGCCGCCCTCGCGCTGTGGGTGCTAAAACCGTGGCGCGCGCGCTTTATCCGCCAGCATAGCTGATCGCCCGGCCGGACAGAAGTGACGGCCATGCCGTCACTTCACTGATATTCGCTGCGCAGCAGCGCGTACAGATACTCATCGCCCCACTCGCCTTTAAAAAAGATATTCTGCCGGTAATGCGCCTCGCGACGAAAGCCCAGCCCTTCGAGGAGTTTGATCGCCCCGGTATTGCGAGTGTCTACCACCGCTATCAGCCGGTGATGGGCTAACTGCTCAAAGAGTAAGGCTATCACCGCCCGCATGGCTTCCCGGGCATACCCCTGATGCTGATATGCCGGGGAAAAGGTCATCCCCAGCTCGGCCTGTCTGCCCTGATCGAAAAAGTGGATCCCCACATCTCCCGCCAGCGCACCGTTGGCCTGGATCGCTACGGCAAGCTGGAACCAGCTTTCATCCTCAGCAAAGGCCAGCGAACGCTGTTGTTCATAGAAGGCTGTCGCCTCTGCCATGCTGTAGTGGGTCCAGCTCTGAAAGCGGGCCACCTCCGGCAGGTTGCGATAATGGCTGAAAGACGGCAGATCTTCCGTTCTGAACCGGCGCAGCAGCAGCCGGGGCGTGGTCAGGGGTAACATCATCTCTTCTCTTCTTCCTGGTGAGACGGGCAATCGCGCGCCATCTTAACCTGCGTAGCCTGGCGCTGCCAGGCTCATGGCGGAGCCTCATCCCAGCGATAGATTTTGGTGGTGGCCAGCGCCAGCATGGCGAAATCTTCCGGCGTATCGCCGTAGGCGAAGATCTCCTCGTAATCGGCCAGGGAGTAGTTCGCCAGGATACGCGCCTTTTTGGCCAGGCCGCTGCAGTCTCCCCCCTGATACTTTCCGGTCGCTGCCCCGTTTTGAAATTCCACTTCGCTGCACAGCAGCTCAAGATTATGCTGCTGGCACCACGGTCGAAGATAGACATCCAGCGAGGCTGAAACCACCACCACGGTGTCCCCTCGCGCCTGATGCCAGGCTATGCGCTGCATCGCGTTCTCCCGCAGTGTATGGGGAATAAATACCTGGCTATGATCGTTCCCGCGCTGCAGGATCTCAGGTTGCGATTTCCCGGCAAAAGCATAATGAAATACTTTTTGCCGGATGGCAGAGGCGGAAAGCCAGCCCATTTTCCAGGCGAGAATATACGGCAACAGCCGCAATTTGCCCTGACGAATGGCTTTCGCATCGAGGGACTGATAAATAAAAGGGGTAAACGTATCTTCGTGGGTGATCGTGCCATCGAAGTCAAAAAAGGCAATGTTCTTCTTCATCCTTGTAACCTTATACAGACACACCGGCGCCGCAAAGGTGCGGCTGATTTACTTTTTACCCGCCTGGCGGCAAGATCCGGCATAATGCACCGCTGTTGCAGGACGGCCGAGTCTCCGGCCGTCGTGACAGCGAACCAGTCGACAGGAAAACGCATGAAGCCAAAACAAGCGGACATTCTCCGCCACGCCAGCGCGCTGTTTAATCGCGAAGGATATCAGTCCCCCAGCATCGAGCGGATTGCTGAGCATGCCGGCATCTCCAAAATGACCTTCTACCGCTACTATGCCGATAAAGAGGCGCTCATTCTGGCTATCCTCCGGCAAAAAGAGAGCGAGTTTATGCAGGATCTGACGCAGATCACCGCGGATAAAGCCACCGCGCGGGAGAAGCTGTTCGCCGTGTTCGACTACTATCAGTGCTGGTTGACCTGCGAAACGTTCCACGGCTGCATGTTCACCCGCGCGCTATTCGAATATGGCGCGTCATCGCCGGCGATCCGGGAGCAGTGCTCCCGCTTCAAGTCGCGCCTGTGGCAGTTTTTCCGCGATATCCTGACTCTGGTATTAAAACCAGAGCCTGCCGAACGGGTCGCTATGATGATGGTGATGCTCATCGATGGCGCCATCGCCGCCCAGCAGGCCGAGTCCGCCGAATGCCGGGAGATCCCGCCGGGGACGACCGCCTGGAGCGCGGCCAAAGCGCTTATTTACTCAGAAGGCGGTACGCTGTGAGATGATGCGCTGCCGTCCAGCGACTGCAGCGCCGCCAGCAGGCCATCATAGTAATCGTTGCAGGTTTGCAGGCGCAGCGCGGCGCCAAAGTAGACCTCCTCCATCGCCGCCGGATGTTTTTTGCCAATCGGCATAATGACATTATTCAGCCAACCGTCCGCATGGCCGATATCGACCGTGATATGTTCGGCATAGTAATGCACGTCGCGATCGGAAAGCCCAATCCGCCGACAGCCCGCCACCAGTTTTTCATACTGCGGCGGGTCGAGCAGTTCGGTCATCGCCATCACTCCCAGCGATTTGTAGTAATGCTGACGATTTACGCCGCCGACCATAAAGGCGTTATACCCGGCCAGCCCCTGCCACTCGTACAGATGGGCAAAATGGTTGTCCGGTAAGGCGATATTCCGCCGCTTCAGTAAATCCTTATACAGATTGACGTGGGTGATCTCAGTGCTGCCCTGACCTATCTCATCCCACAAATTCTGCGCAATCTCGGCGCGGGTTTCCGGCAACGAGCCCACCAGCCCCATCGCCACCAGATCGAAGAAAAGCAGATTCAGCGCGCTGTCGCTTTTGAAGAAATAGTCGATCTGCGCGGCGGAGGCCTCGCTGGCAAGGAAATCGAACAGCGGATGATGAGACGCCGGGTGCTGCTGGCATAGAGCGCGCAGTTCGTCGACGATATTGCCGGCATTGAGCACCGGTCGCTGGCGGTGGAAACGTTTGCTTTCCGCCCGCAGCCACTCAGACTCAATGTAATTTCGGATCCCGGAGAGCAGTGGATGAAACTGATTGGCAGCCGCCGGCGAGAGCGGGTCGGCAAGCCAGGACTGATAGAGGATGAACAGCGCATGGTGCGCGCGCTTTTTGGCCTGCGGGTCGTCAGCGGAGAAGGCGCGGATGCAGATATTCTCAGCCAGATGCCAGGCTCTGTCGGCGACCTGCGGATTGGCCGTCAACTTCAGCGACAGCGCGTTACTGTGCAGAAGCTGGTCAATTAACTCATCCAGCGCCAGCCTGGCCATCACCGCGGTTTGGTCACGACCAATGACCCCATTGTCGGTATTACGCATGAATTTATCCCTGTGAAATGCATGGCGACTATACGGTATAGCACCGCTCACAATGCGGCAACGTAAATTTCATTCATATTACTAACATTCTGTTTGTTAAAGAATTTAAACAAAACAAACAAAAACCACTAAAATATTATTGATATTATAAAAATAATAACGTTACCATCCAGTACAGTAACAAACGACACAAGGAATCACTATGCCCTATCTGTTACTGACGCTGGCCGCCCTGTTCTGGGGGGGGAATTACGTTGTCGGTCACGTGCTGGTTCAGGGCGTGGATCCGATCCTGATGACCGAAGCGCGCTGGGCGCTGACGGCGCTGCTGCTGGGCCTGCTCTACCGCCGGCAGATTGCCGACAGTCGTCACCTGCTGCAGGAAAACGCCCCGGCGGTGCTGGTGCTCACCCTGTGCGGTCAGGTCAGTTTCCCGCTCACGCTCTATATCGGTCTGCAAACTACCTCCGCCCTCAACGCCGCCATCTATATGTCCGCCACGCCGAGCATGGTGCTGCTGATTAACCGGCTGATTTTTCGCGACCCGGTATCGGCCCGCAACTGGCTGGGGGTGGTCTTCAGTACTCTTGGGGTGATGATCCTCTTATTCCAGGGGAATCCGCTGCATGCCGCCTCGCTGCATACCTTTTCCGTCGGCGATTTGTGGGCGATGGGTTCGGCGCTGAGCTGGGCGCTCTATTGTTCGCTGTTACGTCTGAAGGACCGCCGCATCCCGGCGAATGGCTTTGTCGCCGTCAGCTCGCTGCTCGGCGCCCTGCTCCTGCTGCCAATCGTCGCCTTCTGGCTGATGCGCCACCCGGCGCAGGACTGGACCGCCTGGCGTGAGCCGTTTTTCCTCAGCGGTTTGGCTTATCTGGTGATTTTCCCGTCGTGGCTGGCCTATCTTTTCTGGAATAAAGGTATCGCTACGATTGGCGCCACGCGGGGGGAGATTTACACCCATATCATCCCGCTCTCCGGCGGGGTGTTGAGCATCCTCTTCCTGCATACCCAGCCCCATGCCTGGCACCTGTTCAGCGCGCTGTTCATTATGCTGGGGATTGGCATCTGCTCGCTGGAGAAACGCCAGGCGGCGACGGTTCGCCTGCGCGGTTAGCTTGTCTGCCGGGCGTCTGACAACGCCCGGCGTCAGCACTTAACGGCTGGTGGAGAGCGGCTGGTGAGGCGCCGTCCCGGCGGGTTGCGTCATCCGGCCTTCACGGCCAAAGAAGGTCAGAATGGTAATGACGATCGCCACCGTCCCGGCCACCAGGGCCATCGCCAGGCCGTAGTTATGCCCGTGGTGCTGGGCAATGGAGGCCTGCAGGGTGGCATTCACCGAGGCCAGCAGATTCCCCAACTGATAGACGAAGCCGGGCAGCACTGCCCGGGTGTTGGCCGGAACCAGTTCGTTGAGCCAGGTAGGGATCACCCCCCAGGCGCCCTGCACCATAAACTGCATCAGAAACGCCCCGGCCCCCAGCGCCAGCGAGCCGCTGGCGAAAGCCCACAGCGGGATCACCGGCAGCGCCAGCAGGGCGGCGCTCATAATCGCTTTGCGCCGGCCAATCTTCTCCGACAGCGAGCCGAAGAAAACCCCGCCGATGATCGAGGCGATGTTGTAGCACACCGCGATAATGCTGACCGTTTTAGGCTCGAAGCCGTGCTGGACTTTCAAAAAGACCGGGTAGAGATCCTGCGTCCCGTGGGAGAAGAAGTTAAAGGCCGCCATCAGCACCACCAGGTACAGGCACAGCTTCCAGTGGCTACGCAACACCGGCAGCAGAGCCGTGCTCGCTTTACTCTGCCGTGCCGCCAGCCAGACCGGGGACTCCTCGACGCAGAAATAGATAAACGGCAACAGCAGCACCGGCGCGGCGCCAATGACAAACATCCCGCGCCAGCCGAGCTGTGTAAACAACAGCCCGTAGGCCACGGCCGCCAGCAGATAGCCGAAAGGATACCCCGCCTGGAACAGACCGGACATCAGGCCGCGCGAGCGGTCAGGGATCGTCTCCATCGCCAGCGACGAAGCCACGCCCCAGATCCCGCCCATCGCCACGCCGTACAGTACCCGCAGCAGAAAAAACAGCATCAACGACGGCGCCGCGGCGGAGAGCAGCTCAAAGGCGGAGAAGAAAACGATGTTGAGCATCAGGATCGGTTTGCGGCCAAACTTTTCCGCCGCCCGGCCGAAGATCAGCGCGCCGACAGGCCGCACGGCCAGGGTCAGCAGAATCGCCAGGGTCACCTCTTCAAGGTCGACGTGAAACGAGTGGGCGATATCGCTCAGTAAAAAAACCAACAGGAAAAAGTCGAAAGCATCGAGCGTCCAGCTTAAAAAACTGGCGATCGCCGCGTTGCGCTGTCGTGAAGTCCAGCCGTGCATCTTGTCATCCCTATCCCGACGGCGTTGCCGGGAACTTGCGCGGCGTCCGGCAGAGCAGGCTGGTGCCACCGCTTGTGTAAATTGTTTGTATAGAAAGTTGCTCTTTTGTTAATTACACCCCTTTTCCAGCCGCCGGCAAGTTTATTAGCACGCTAATTTGTTTCAAATTGCGTGCGACGGCCCACCGGTTCGCTAATTTTCGACCAGAATTAAGGACAGGCTGGCTTCAGTGCACTGCCCCAGATGCCGCATCCACCCACAGGAAGGGAGAGAATCATGAAGAGAATCGCCATCGTCGGCGCCGGGCCGACGGGGATTTACACCTTGTATGAACTGGTGAAGCGTGGTGAGCCGCTATCGATCGCGCTGTTTGAAAAAGAGGCGCAGGCCGGGGTGGGTATGCCCTATAGCGACGATAATACCGCGGCGCAGATGCTGGCCAATATTGCCAGCATTGAGATCCCCCCTATTGACCTGACCTATCTGCAATGGCTGCAGCAGCAGAGCGACGACTGGCTGGCGGCGCGCGGTCTTGAACGGCAGGCTCTGCATGAGCGCCAGTTTCTGCCGCGGGTGATCCTCGGCGAGTACTACCGCGACCGCTTTCTATATCTTGTGCAACGGGCCAGAGACGCCGGCTTCGTGGTGAGCGTCTGCGAGTCCTGTGAGGTCACAGATATTGCGGTGCAGCCCGTCGGGATCGCCATCCACACCGACGGCGCGGCACAGCCGGTTATGGTCGATCTGGTGGTGATTGCCACCGGCCATTTGTGGCCTGAAGAAGAACGCGCCAGCCGGCAGTACTTCCCCAGTCCGTGGACCGGCCTGATGGAGGCCCGCATCGCCCCCTGTCGGGTCGGGATCCTCGGGACCTCCTTAAGCGCGATTGATGCCGCCGTGGCGGTGGTGGCCCGCCACGGCGTTTTCCATACTGAGCACGACAAAACCACCCATTTTTCCCTGCATCCCGGCAGCGACGCGCTGGAGATCACGCTGATGTCACGCAACGGCGTGCTGCCGGAGGCCGATTTTTACTGCCCGATCCCGTGGGAGCCGCTGGAGATCGCCACCCCCGCCGCCCTTGAGGCGGCCGTCGCTGAGGGCAGCGACGGCCTGCTGGATCGGGTGTTCCAGCTGATCGTCCATGAGCTGGAATATGCCGCCCCGGCCTGGTGCGAGGCGACGGGGCTGCGCCAGCTGACGCCTGACAGCATCGCCGACGCCTGGTTTGCTGACCGTCTCACCCATGACCCGTTCCAGTGGGCGCAGCACAATCTGCAGGAGGTGGAGCGCAATAAGCGTGAGCGCCACACGTTGCCCTGGCGCTATGCCATTCTCCGCCTGCACGAGGCGATTGAAACCGTGGTGCCACAGCTCAACGACGAGGACAGCCGTCGCTTCCGTCAGGGGCTCGCCCGCGTGTTTATTGATAACTACGCCGCGATCCCGCCGGAGTCCATTCGCCGGCTGCTGGCTCTGCACCGGGCGGGCATTCTGCGAATTGTGGCGCTGGGTGAGGATTACGAGCTGCAGCGCGAGTCTGACCGGACGCTGATTGTCCATCATCAGCAGCGCTGTGAATTCGATGTCTTTATCGATGCCCGCGGACAGAAAGCATTGAAAACCCGGGATCTGCCCTTTCCTTCACTGCGCCAGCAGCTGCTGGCCTGCGGCGACGCTATTCCTGACGTTGGCGATGACTACACGCTGCAGGCGCCGGAGGCCGTGCGCGGCCGGGTCGCCTTCGGCGCTCTTCCCTGGCTGATGCACGATCGCCCCTTTGTCCAGGGGCTGACGGCCAGCGCCGAGATTGGCAGCGCAATGGCCCGCGCGGTCTCCCAGCAGGCAACTGGCCGGCGGCGTCGTCTCTGGTTTATCGAATAGCAGGACGTTTAAACGCAATATCCGAATAAAGGGGGGCCAGCAGGCGTGCTATAAACAGTGGCTGTTCGCCCCCGTGCAAGACCACGTCTAACATTTACGAGGTACTCATGAGTCATCTTTTTAGCGCGACGCGTATTGGTCAGTTGACGCTGGATAACCGTATCGTTATCGCCCCCATGTGTCAGTATTCTGCCGACGAGGGGAAGGCAACCTCCTGGCACCGGATCCACCTCGGGCAGCTGGCGTTCTCCGGCGCCGGCCTGTTAATTCTGGAAGCCACGGCAGTAGAGCCGGCGGGACGTATCTCGCCTGGGGATCTGGGGCTGTGGGATGATGAAACCGAAAACGCCCTGCGTGCCGTGGTGGAGGATATCCGGGCCTGGTCACCGATCCGTCTGGGGATCCAGCTGGGGCATGCCGGGCGCAAGGCCTCCTGCGCAGCCCCCTGGCAGGGTGGCCATCAGCTGGCGCTCAACCAGGGCGGCTGGCAGACCGTCGCCCCCTCCGCGGTGGCGTTTCACGACGGCGACCGCGCCCCGGCCGAGCTGAGCCATGCCGATCTGGCACGCATCAAAGCGGCCTTTGTCGCCAGCGCGTTGCGCGCCCAACGCCTGGGCTTTGAGCTGATTGAGCTGCACGCCGCTCACGGCTATCTGCTGCACCAGTTTCTTTCACCGCTCAGCAATCAGCGCCGTGACGAGTATGGCGGTTCGCTGGAAAACCGAATGCGCTATCCGCTGGAAGTGTTTAAGGCAATCCGCGAGGCGGTGGGCAACGCCATGGCGGTGGGCATCAGGTTGTCGGCTACCGACTGGGTTGAAGGTGGTTGGGACGGCGAGCAGTCCATTCAGTTCAGCCAGCAGCTGGAAGCGCTGGGCAGCGACTATATCCATGTCTCCAGCGGCGGTTTGTCGCCGCTGCAGGCCATCACCGTCGGGCCGGGCTACCAGTTGCCTTTCGCCCGCGACATTCGCGAGCAGGTAGCCATCCCGGTGATTGGCGTAGGGCTGATCACCGACCCGCAGCAGGCGGAAGCGGCGCTGGAGAATGGCGATGCCGACCTGATCGCCCTCGCCCGCGCCGTGCTCTACGATCCGCACTGGCCATGGCACGCTGCCGCCAGCCTCGGCGCCCAGGTTCGCGTTCCTTCGCAATATCTGCGCTCCGAGCCACACGGCCTGAAAGGCACCCTGCTGCCAAACCGTTGAACCCGCGGCGGGCATAAAAAAGGGGTATCGTAAGATACCCCTCAGCAGGATGTTATTGCGGTCCATATGCCGGGCGGCGTCGCCTTGCCCGGCCTACAAAAGGGTGATGCCCGGTCATTGCGCAGCCAACCCGCCCCCTGCGTAGGCCCGCGCAAGCGCAGCGCCGCCGGGCAATCTATCAGGCTCCGCTCCCTATATTTCCGGGCGACGGCCCGGCAAACACCGCGAGTTACTGCTGGGCGGGCGGTGGCGTGGTGTTCTGTTTATCCTTCGCAATACTGTCCTGAATGGCTTTGGTTTTGCTCGCCGCTTCCGCCGAAAGCTGATTGGCATCACCGATGGCGTTGTCTTTAATCTGACCCGCCTCTTTGACTATGCGGTCACTTTCCTGCTTTGCGTTCTGCTTCACCGCATCGGCCTGGGCTTTCGCCTGCTGGGCGATGGCATCCGCTTTCTTGTCCGCCTCCGCCTTGATGGCGCTGGCCTGATCCTTCAGACGATCGGCCTCGGCGTCGGCCTGGCTTTTCAGCGTATCAATTTGCTTATCCGCATCCTGCTTAATCGCCTGGGCTTTGTCCGCCGCGGCATCCTTCATCTGCTCCGCATTATCTTTGGCCTTATCCAGTTTGTTATCCACTTTCGACGCATCGTCGCAGCCAAACAGGGTCAGGCAAAGGGCGGAAGCAAGCAGTGTTTTATTCCAGAGTTTCATCAGCATTCCCTTACAGGTTGAGTCATTATCCAGCCTTGTGATTTATTGCCTTAATAGCATTCACATTTTATATATAAACGCTCAGCCACCAGAGTCAAGGCGACACCGGTCGATCCAGCGTCGCCACCAGCCCCTGCAGCCACTCGGCAAACACCCGCACCTTATGCGAGAGATGCCGGTGCGGATAGAGCAGCGACAGTGGCCGACGCGGCGCCGGGAAGTCCGGCAGAATTTCTACCAGCTCCCCACTGTCGATATAGGGTTGTAGAAAGAATCGCATTCCCTGCAGCATGCCCAACCCTGCCAGCCCGGCGGCGGTAAAAACTTCTGAGTTGTCCAGCACCAGTTTACCGGGGATAGCGATCTGCCTGATGCCCTCCGGGGTCTGGAATCGCCAGGGCATAATCTGTCGGCTGCTGCTGTTTACCCAGTTCACCGCCAGGTGCGACTGCAGTTCCTCCAGCGTGGCGGGCGCCCCATAGCGAGCCAGATACGCAGGACTCGCGCAGGTGGTTAACGCCACCTCCCCCAGCGAGCGCGCCACATAGTCGCCATCCTCCAGATCCCCCACCCGCAGCAGACAATCCAGGCCATCGCGCAGCATATCCCGGCGCACATCGGAGCTACTGAGGACAATTTCCACTTCCGGATGGGCCTGATAAAAATCCGCCAGATGCGGGATCACCAGCAGCCGCGCAAAAGCGATTGGCATATCGACGCGTAGCTGGCCGCGGATCGGCCGGTCCGGCGCGAACGACTCCAGCAGATCGTCGGCCTGGGAGAGCAGCGGTTTACTGCGCCGATAAAACTCTTCTCCTTCCGGCGTGAGATACAGGCGGCGGGTGGTGCGCTGCAGCAACCTGACACCGCTCTCCCGCTCCAGCTGCTGCAGCGCTTTGGTCACCGCCGGCCGGTGGATCTGCAAATTTTCCGCCGCCTGGGCAAAGCTGCCGGCGTCGACGATTTCAATAAAGATTTTAATATTTTCAAACAGATTCATCTGCATAACGGCTCGTTCCCCGTCTCTTCGCCTGCCTCAATTATTACCAATTTAATAACAGTGATGAAAGTTTTTGCTCATTTTTTAAAACAATAAAGGCGCCTACACTGCCCTCATTGCCGCATCGCTGGGGCGAAGAAATTGATAACTCATTAACGAACAAGGAAAAATATCATGCAAACTAACCGTGTGGCCCGCATTTTGGGTATTGAAAAACCGGTAGTCCAGGGCCCGCTCTCCTGGCTGACCGATGCTCGTCTGGTGGCGGCCGTCGGCAACGCCGGTGGTCTCGGGGTGCTGGGCCCGAACGCCGGCCTGACGGCGGCAACCGCCGTCTCCACGCCGGAGGCGACGGCAGAGAAAATGCGCGAAGAGATCCGCAAAACCAAACAGCTGACCGAGAAACCCTTTGGCGTCAACCTGATCCCGACGGCGGAAAACGACATCTGGACGCCGGCGATCCTTCCGGTGATCAAAGAGGAAGGCGTTAAGGTGGTGGTCTACACCGGCTACGGAGACGGTTCGTTAAAACCGGCTCTGTTCGATGAGCTGAAAACCGCCGGGATCACCATTATCTACCGCGATATTAACCCGACGCCGGAGAACAGCCGTCGCGCGGAGCAGGCCGGAGCGGACATCATCGTCGCCACCGGCTTTGACGAAGGCGGCACGCTGCCGGCTACCGCAATGGGGACCTTCACTATCGTCCCGCTGATCGTTGACGCTGTTCAGCGGGTTCCGGTGATGGCCGCGGGGGGCATCACCGACGCCCGGGGAGCGCGCGCTGCTCACGCCCTCGGCGCGGAAGGCGTCTTCGCCGGTTCGGTATTCATCAGCACCGTCGAAAGTCGCGTTCCCGACTCGGTGAAAGCGAAAATTCTCGCCGCCAACGGCCTGGATCTGCGGCTGTTTCGTACGCTGCCGGACTACTACCGCGCCCTGCCTGGCAAACTGAGCGACAAGCTGGTGGCCATGGACCGGGCCGGAGCCTCAAAGGCCGAGCTGGCCCAGGCGATGGGCGGTCTGCGCGGAATGCGGCTGGGCATGCTGGAGGGGAATACCGATGAGGGGTATATCTCGCTGGGGGCGGGGATCGGCAACATCCATGCCATCGCCTCCGTCGCCGAGGTAGTCAACCAGCTGGCGGTGTGAAGCCGCCAGCCGGGGCACGGTAACCGGCGCGATCAGGCGTCAGCTACCTTCTCTACCGCCCAGGAGAACGCGTCGATAGCCAGCCCGACGTCGGCGGCGGTGACCGACTCCGCCGGGTGATGGCTGACGCCCCCCAGGCAGCGCACAAACAGCATGGCCGATGGCCAGCGCTCGGCGATGGCGATGGCGTCATGCCCTGCGCCGCTCGGCAGCGTCAGTGAACGCCCCTGCACCGCCGTCACCGCCTCGCTCAGCACCGCCTGCAGTTGACTGTCGCAGGCGGTGGCGGCGATACGGTAATACTCCTCGGCGGTGAAGCTCAGCTGGCGGCGCCCGGCAATGGCCTGCGCCTGCGCCAGCAGCTCTTCCAGCAGCGCCGCAAGCGGTGCATCCTGCGGGCCGCGAATATCCAGCGTCAGCTGCACCTCGCCCGGAATCACATTCACCGCGCCCGGCGCACAGCGCAGGGTGCCGACCGTCGCCACCAGGTTGCCGCCGCGCTGCCGGGTCAGGCTTTCCACCTGCACCATCCATTCCGCCGCCGCGGCGAGCGCGTCCTTACGATGAAGCATCGGCACCGTGCCGGCATGGCCGGCTTCGCCGGTAAAGCGGCAGGTCAGGCGGCGGGCGCCGTTAATCGCCTCCACCACGCCGAGCGCCAGACCCGCCTGCTCAAGGCACGGCCCCTGCTCGATATGCAGTTCGAGATAGGCGGCGATATCCTGCGGGTTGCGGGCGGCATGGGCGATCCGCGCCGGATCGAGTCCGGCATTCCCCAGCGCCTGGGCGACGCTCACCCCGTCGGCATCGCACTGTGACAGCCAGCTTTCGGGCCAGGTGCCGGTAACGCCGCGGCTGCCCAACAGGGTGATGCCGAAGCGGGTACCCTCTTCATCGCCAAAGCCGACGATCTCGATAGCCTTCGCCAGCCGTCGCCCCTGCTGGTGCAGACGCTGAACCACCTCAATCGCCGCCAGCACGCCGAGCATGCCGTCGTAGCGCCCGGCGTTGCGCACGGTGTCGATATGAGAGCCCAGCAGCACCGCCGGCGCGCCCTCCTGCACGCCTTCATAGCGACCGCAGATATTACCGACGCTGTCCTGCCATACCATCATGCCGGCGGCCTGCATCCACTGGCCCACCAGCTGGTTGGCCTGCAGATGCTCCGGCGACAGATAGACCCGGGTCAGGGCGTCGGCGGTTTCGCTGAGGGCGGCCAGCTGGTCGGCGCGCGCCATCACCCGGCTGGCGGCCGCCTCTCTCTCCGCCAGCTGGCGGACGGTATCACTCATAGGGTGGCCTCGTTGCGGTAGTGATCCCAGGCCGCCTGCATCGCCGCGCCCTGGGTGGTGGTGAACTTGAGGTAGTTCAGCACCGCCTCCAGCGCGCTGAGCGTCTGCATCACACAGTCTTTACGTGCGTTATAGCCCATGGTGCCAATGCGCCAGACTTTACCGTGCAGCGGGCCGAACGAGGTGCCAATCTCAATGCCGAAATCTTCCAGCATCAGCTTCCGCACCTGATCGCCGTTGATCCCGTTGGGGATCACCACCCCCAGCACGTTATTCATTTTGTGCCGCAGGTCGCCAAAGGTCTCGAGCCCCATCGCCTGGATCCCTTTCAGCAGCGCATCGCCGTGCAGCTTGTGGCGGGCGATGCCGTTGTCGAGTCCCTCCTGAAGGATCAGGCGCGCGCACTCCCGGGCGGCGAACAGCGCCGAGGTCGCTTCGGTATGGTGGTTAAGGCGCTCCGGCCCCCAGTAATCCATCACCATGCCGAGATCGAAATAGTTGGAGTAGATCATCTCGTCGACGCCATCGTGGTGGGCATCGGTGCGGATCCCCTGCTCAATGCAGCGGCGGCGGCGGATGACCTCTTCCATCCGTGGGCTGAGGGTGATGGGTGAGGTGCCGGAGGGGCCGCCCAGGCACTTCTGCATCCCGGCGGACACCGCGTCCAGCTGCCAGGCGTCGGTTTCCAGCGGGTTGCCGCCGAGCGACGCGGTGGCGTCGGTATAGAACAGCACATCGTGGCGACGACAAATCTCTCCCAGCTCCGCCAGCGGCTGCAGCATGGTGGTCGAGGTATCGCCCTGCACGGTGAGCAGCAGGCGCGGTCGCACGCGCTTGATCGCGTCTTCAACCTGGTCCGGGGTAAAGACTTCCCCCCACGGCACCTCGATAGTGTGTACTTCTGCCCGGCAGCGGCGCGCAATCTCGCACAGCAGATGACCAAACCGGCCGAACACCGGCACCAGCACCTTGTCGCCCGGCCGGATCGCCGACACCAGGATCGCTTCGATACCGGCGCGGGAGGTACCGTCCACCAGCATCGTCCAGCGGTTTTCGGTGCGAAACACGCCGCGGTAGAGCGCCATGACTTCATTCATGTAGTGGGTCATCGCCGGATCGTACTGACCCACCAGCTGGCTCGCCATGGCGCGCAGCACGCGCGGGTCGGCGTTGATCGGCCCCGGGCCCATCAGCAGGCGCTGCGGCGGGTTAATTTGCGAAAACTGAGTGATATCCATCTGCCATTCCTTACGTTAGTTAAGACCGCGCACCGAGGAGATAAACTGTTTCAGTTCGGTTGTCTGCGGACTGGCGAACAGCGTTTTGCTGTCGCCCTGCTCCCAGACGCGCCCCTGATGCATAAACACCACGCGGTCGCCCACTTCGCGGGCAAAATTCATTTCATGGGTGACGAGGATCAGCGTCATGCCTTCCGCCGCCAGCTGCTCCAGCACCTTCAGCACTTCGCCCACCAGTTCCGGGTCGAGCGCCGAAGTGATTTCGTCACAGAGTAAAACTTTTGGCGACATGGCCAGCGCCCGGGCGATGGCCACGCGCTGCTGCTGGCCGCCGGAGAGGTTGGCCGGATAGTAATCCAGACGATCGCCAAGACCGACCTTCTCCAGCATCCGCTGCGCCAGCTCGCGACATTCGGCCTGAGACTTCTTCAGCACCCGCCGCGGGGCCAGCATGACGTTCTCCAGCGCCGTCATGTGCGGAAAGAGATTGAAGTTCTGAAACACCATGCCGATGGAGCGGCTGATCTCCCGGGCCTGGGAATCGCGGTCGGTGATGGTCATGCCCCCGAGCTTGATGCTCCCCTCCTGGTACCCCTCCAGACCATTGATGCAGCGCAGCAGGGTGCTTTTGCCCGAGCCGCTGCGGCCGATGATCGAGATCACTTCCCCCATGTCGATATCCAGATCGACGCCCTTCAGCACATGGTTGTCGCCGTAGTACTTCTGCATCTGATTAATGGTGATGAGAGGCATTGAATTTGTTCTCCAGATAACGGCTGTAGCGGGACAGCGGATAGCACAGAATGAAATAGCCCAGCGCCACCAGGGCAAACACTTTAAACGGCTGGTAAGTGACGTTGGTCAGCATGGTTCCTGCCTTGGTCAGCTCCACAAAGCCAATAATCGATGCCAGCGCCGTGCCTTTGATCACCTGCACGGCGAACCCCACCGTCGGCGCGATGGCGATGCGCAGCGCCTGCGGCGCCACCACCCGGTACAGGGTCTGGCCGAAGCTCAGCCCGAGACAGCGCGAAGCTTCCCACTGGCCTTTCGGCAGCGCGCGAATGCTGCCGAACCAGATATCCAGCAGAAAGGCGCTGGTATAAAGCGTCAGAGCCACCGACGCCGCGGTCCATGCCGAGACGTCGATGCCGAACAGCGCTACGCCGAAAAATGCCAGAAACAGCTGCATCAGCAGCGGCGTCCCCTGAAACAGTTCAACGTAGCCGCGGATCAGCCGTTTCACCTGCCGTCCGCCGGTCAGGCGCAGCAGCAGCAGCGGTAAGGTCACCAGCGCCCCGCCGGTGAACGCGACCAGCGACAGCAGCACCGTCCAGCGACCGGCCAGCAGCAGGTTGCGGATAATGTCCCAGTCGGTAAAGGTGGTCATCATGCCTGCACCCCCAGCCATTTACGCCCCGCCGCCATCAGCAGCTGGCGCATCGCTATCGATAACGCTAAGTAGATCCCGGTGGTCACCAGATAGACCTCAAAGCTCAAAAACGTCCGCGACTGGATCAGGTTGGCGGCGAAGGTCAGCTCCTCATAGGAGACCTGCGACACCACCGACGAGCCGAGCATCACGATGATGCACTGGCTAACCAGCGCCGGATAAATCCGCTGCAGCGCCGGGGGCAGTACCACGCGAACGAAAGTTTGCGTCCGGCTGAGCCCGAGCACGCGTCCGGCCTCCCACTGGCCTTTCGGCGTCACCTGGATGCCGGCGCGCACGATCTCGGTGCTGTAAGCCCCAAGATTAACCACCATCGCCAGCAGCGCCGCTTCGCCGGCGGTCATCTTCAGACCCAGGTTCGGTAAACCAAAAACGATAAAAAAGAGCTGCACCACGAACGGCGTGTTACGGATGATTTCCACATATCCGCCCCAGATCCGGCTGAGGACGCCCGGGCGGCCGCTGCGGATCGCCGCCCCGAGGATCCCAATCGCCAGTCCGCCGATCGTCGCCAGCACCGTCAGCTGCACCGTCACCCACAGACCGGCCAGCAGCTCCGGCCAGTGCGGCCAGAGCTCAGAAAAATGAAGTTGCTCCGTCATCCACAGACCTTACGCGCCGAGGCTGGCAGGCAGCGGCGCTTTCAGCCACTTCTCAGACAAACCGTTGAGGGTGCCGTCCTTAATGCCCTGCTCGATCAGGGTATCCACTTTCTCCTTCAGCGCCGGTTCGTTCTTTTTCAGCCCGATAAAGCACGGCGAGTCCTTCAGCATAAAGCTCGGCACCGGCGCTTTGTCAGCGTTCTGCCGGGAGATGGCCGCCACCACCAGGTTACCGGTGGCGACATACTGCACCTGGCCCGACAGATAGGCCGACAGCGTGGTGTTATTGTCCTCGTAGCGCTTAATCTGCGCCGCCTGCGGCGCCACGCTGGTCAGCACCATATCTTCCACCGCCCCACGGGTCACGCCGATGCTTTTACCGCTCAGCGCGGCCGCGTCCTTCAGCTCCGCCCCTTTCGGGCCAAACACCCCGAGGAAGAACGGGGCGTAGGCGCGGCTGAAGTCGATCACTTTCTCGCGCTCGGCGTTCTTGCCGAGGCTGGAGATCACCAGGTCCACCTTATCGGTCTGCAGATACGGCACGCGGTTGGCGCTGGTCACCGGGACCAGCTGCAGCTTGAGCTTCATCGACTTCGCCAGATAGCGCGCCATATCGATGTCATACCCCTGCGGCTGCAGGTCGGTCCCCACCGAGCCGAACGGCGGAAAATCCTGGGGCACGGCAATGCGGATGACGCCGCGTTTTTCAATATCCTGGAGCTGGTCAGCCTGCGCAGCAGAAACAGACGAAAGGAGACAAGCGGCCCCGGCCAGTGCGATCAACAGTTTCTTCATGATGTTTACCCGTTACGTTAGCATGAAACAAAAGATTCTTTGAATCTGTTTTTGCAACTAATGTGCCAGATACGGTCGATGCGCGGGTTGGCGAGGAATTAAGGCAAAAAGTGAGAACGGACAGGCAGTAAGGAGCAGAAGAGTAAAAATCGACGGCGCCAGAACGCGGAACCAAATGCACCATATTGATGCACAGCACCACGCTGGCGCCCCATCAGCGTTGTTCCAGCTCGTCCAGCTGCTGATAAAGCGTAGCGATATCGTGGATCCGCGGACGACCGCTGTCGAGCGTTTCATGCAGAAAGGCATTGGCCAGCAGATTGATCAGACTGTTGACCGAGGCATAGCTGTCGTAAGCCGAGACGCTGTCCAGCGGCGCGCAGAGCTGCCAGCGGGAGAGCGGGAACAGGCTGTGGGCCTGCGGCTCGCACATTAACAGAACCGGCACCCCGTCGCGCTGCAGCTGCTGCAGCAGCGGGCGCACGATCCGCGGCCGCCGGCGAAACGCCATCATCACCACCAGGTCATCGGCGGTCAGGTCGACCAGCTCTTCGCTGAGGCTCTGCCCCGGCTGGGGCAGCACCAGCACCTGACCGCGAGCCTGCAGCAGCTGCTGGCGCAGGTGCAGCGCCGCCGGATAGGCATTGCGCATGCCAATCACCACAATGCGGCGCGCGGCCACCATCGCCGTCAGCGCCTCGGCGAACTGGTGAGCGTCAAGGGCATTGACCCATTGGGTGAGGTTCGCCATCTCCTGCTTATAATGACGCGCCAGCAGCGTGTTACCCTGCACCGCGTCGCGCTGGTCGGTCAGCGGCATTCCGCTCTGGCGCAGGGTGCGCAGTTCATCGCGCATGTCCTTATATTTGTCATAGCCCAGGCGCTTGAACAGCCGGCTGACGGTGGCTTTCGACACGCCGCTCAGCTGCGCCAGCTCGGCGCTGTTGTAGCTTATCAGGTCATCAAAGTGGTCAAAGATGAAATCCGCCACCCGCTGCTCCTGCGGCGACAGCGAGGCGTATTGCCCTTTCAGTCGTTCATCGAGTTGTTGCATAGCGCCCCTGTAACTTTCGTTTCATCATCCATCCCTCATCATACTGTATCTGCTATGCCTTACACATAGCGTGCCAGCGGGAAAATTCCGGTCATTGTTTTTATCAATGAAACGAAACGTTCAGAGCTGGAACAGCTTTTGCAGTGTTCTGCGGGTGATTCGTTCAGAAAGGATAATTTATGCACAGTAGCAACGTTTCGACCCACGGCATGGCGGTCGCTCCTCACCACCTCGCCAGCCAGAGCGCGCTGGCCATCCTGCGCGAGGGCGGCAGCGCCATTGAAGCGATGGTGGCTGCCGCCGCAGCCATCGCCGTCGTCTATCCGCACATGAACGGCCTGGGCGGGGATGGTTTCTGGCTGATCGTGCCTCCCGGGGGGGATCCCATCGCCATTGACGCCAGCGGTGCGGCCGGGTCGCTGGCCACCCTCGCGGCCTATGCCGGTCAGCGGCATATCCCCCACCGGGGGCCGCAGGCCGCGCTGACCGTCGCCGGCACCGTTAGCGGCTGGGACGAGGCGCTGCGTATTTCTCGGGACTTAACCGGCCGCGCGCTGCCGGTGGCGCGCCTGCTGGCCGATGCGATCGGTTATGCCGAAGACGGCATTCCGGTCACCGCCTCGCAGGCCCACGCCACCGCCAGCAAACTGGAAGAGCTGCGCCATCAGCCGGGCTTCAGCGAAACCTGGCTGGTCGCGGGCGAGGCCCCGCGGCCCGGCAGCCGCTTCCGCCAGCCCGCCCTCGCCGGTACCCTGCGCATGCTGGCCAGCGACGGTCTCGACAGTTTCTATCGCGGTCCGCTGGCTGAACGTCTCGCCCAGGGGATGGCCGCGCTGGGGATGCCTGTCACCCTCGGCGACCTGCAGGCCCACCGCGCCCGGCGTCCGGCGCCGCTGACGCTCCAGCACCAGCAGGGAACGCTGTGGAATCTTGCCCCACCCACGCAGGGGCTGGTATCGCTGGCGATCCTTGGCATTACCGACCGTCTGAAGATGGCCGACGCCGACGAGGCGCAAACGGTGCACCGTATCGTCGAAGCCACCAAGCGGGCGTTTGCCCTGCGCGATGCGCATATCACCGATCCGCGCCATCTGGATGTGGATGTACAGCAGTTGCTCACCCCGGAAGCCCTGCAGCCGCTGGCCGACAGCATCGACGACGCCAGCGCTTCCCCCTGGGGCGGCGGTAAAGGCCCGGGCGATACCGTCTGGATGGGCGTCGTGGATAACAGCGGGCTGGCAGTGTCGTTTATTCAGAGTATCTATCACGAGTTCGGCAGCGGCGTGGTGATCCCGGACACCGGGATCGTCTGGCAAAACCGCGGGGCGGCCTTCAGCCTCGATCCGCAGCATCTCCTGGCGCTGGCCCCTGGCAAACAGCCATTCCACACCCTCAACCCTGCCGCCGCGCGCCTGAACGATGGCCGGGTGATGGTCTATGGCTCGATGGGCGGCGACGGTCAGCCACAGACCCAGGCGGCGCTGTTTACCCGCTATATCCTGCAGGGGGCGCCGCTGCAGGAGAGCATCTCACGGCCACGCTGGCTGCTGGGCCGCACCTGGGGGCAGTCCTCGGATTCACTGAAGCTGGAGGGACGCTTTGCCCCCGCCTGCATCGCGCGTCTGCGCGATCTGGGGCACGAGGTGGAAGTGCTGGCCGATTTCAGCGAAGCGATGGGCCACGCCGGGGCCATTGTCCGCCATCCCAACGGCCTGCTTGAAGGGGCTACCGATCCACGCAGCAACGGCGCCGCCGCCGGATACTAAGGAGCAGACCATGACCACACAGCCTGACTGGAGCGAGTATCTGACGCAGATGACTCACCTTTTTGATATGGAGCTGGATGCGCCGCGCCGCGAGGAGCTGGAGCGCCAGTTTGCCCGCATCGCCGCTATGGCGCAGCCGCTGATGGACTATCCGCTCGGGCCGCGCGACGACATTGCGGGGGTGTATAAAGCATGACACTTCACCATTTCACCATCGCCGAGATCCAGCGTGCGCTGCACGATGGCGAACTGAGCGCCCGGGAGATCGCCTGCCAGACGCTGGACGATATCGCCCGCGTTAATCCGCAGATCAACGCCTGGACCGAGGTCACCGCCCAGCGCATGCTGGCGGAGGCCGACAGCATCGACGCCCTGCGCCGGGAAAAGCGCCCCTTGCCGCCGCTGGCTGGCATTCCCTATGCGGTGAAAAATCTGTTTGATGTCGCCGGGCACACCACCCTCGCCGGGGCGGAGCTGCTGAGCGACCGGCCGCCGGCCGCCAGCGACAGCTGGGCGGTGCGCCAGCTGCACAGCGCCGGCGCCCTGCTCAGCGGGATGCTCAATATGGATGCCTACGCCTACGGCTTCACCACCGAAAACAGCCACTATGGCGCGACGCGTAACCCGCACGATCTGACGCGGATCGCCGGCGGTTCCTCCGGCGGTTCGGCCGCAGCGGTGGCCGCCGGACTGGTCCATTTCAGCCTCGGCAGCGACACCAACGGCTCGATTCGCGTCCCTGCGTCGCTGTGCGGGATCTTTGGCCTGAAACCCACCTTCGGCCGCCTCTCCCGCTCCGGCAGCCATCCGTTTGTCGCCAGTCTGGATCATATTGGTCCCTTTGCCCGCCGGGTGGCCGACCTCGCCGCGGTGTATGACGCCCTGCAGGGGCGCGACCCGGCCGATGACTTTCAGGCCGATAAAGCCAGCGAGCGCACCGGCAACCTGCTGGAGCGCGGACTGGAGGGGCTGCGCTGCGCGCGGCTGGGGGGCTATTTCACCACCTGGTGCGATGACGACGCCCGGGCGGCCGTGGATCGGGTCGCCCACGCGCTGGGCGCCGACAGCGAGCTGCAGTTCGCGGATGCCGCCCTGGCCCGCTCGGCGGCCTTTATCATCAGCGCCAGCGAAGGCGGCAATCAGTATCTGCCGGATCTTCGCCACTCGCCCGAGCGCTTTGAACCCCACTCCCGCGAGCGGCTGCTGGCCGGGGCGATGATCCCCTCGGCGTGGTATCTGCAGGCCCAGCGCTTCCGCCGTCATGCCCGTCAGGCGATGAAATCTCTGTTCAGTCAGGCCGACGTGCTGATTGCCCCGGCCACTCCATGCAGCGCCACGCCGATTGGCGCGGAGGAGATGGTGATTAACGGCCAGCCGCTGCCGGTGCGCGCCAGCATGGGTATGCTGACCCAGCCGATCTCCTTCCTCGGGCTGCCGGTGGTGACCGTGCCCCTGCGTACCGCCAGCGGCAAGCCGATTGGCCTGCAGCTGATAGCCGCGCCGTTTAACGAACAAGCCTGTCTTCGCGCCGCGCGGGCGCTGGAAGCGATGGGCGTTACCGATGCCCGAGTGGCGGAGAGTGCAGCATGATCAATCTGGACAATGTAGACCGCCCGGCGATCCTCGCCGAGGTGACGGCGGCGTTTTATCAGTATGAAGAGGCGCTGGTCAGCAATAACATCGAGGCGCTGGACGCGTTGTTCTGGCACGATCCGCGCACCGTGCGGCTGGGGGCCGGCGAAAATCTGTATGGCATTGAGGCGATCCGCGCCTTTCGCGCCGCCCGCCCCGCCGCCGGTCTGGCCCGCGACCTGCGCCATACCACCATCACCACCTTTGGCGCGGACATGGCGGTATGCAGCACCGAGTTTACCCGCGAAGGCAGCGCGCGCCTTGGGCGTCAGCAGCAAACGTGGGTGCGCTTTCCCTACGGCTGGCGGATTGTCGCCGCCCAGGTCAGTCTGATGGACTGAGAGGCATACACTGACGCGGGCCGGGGGAATGTGGCTATCCACCGGCCCGCACCCGCCCGGTATCAATACGTGAGGAGACGATGGTCATGGTGTTAATCAGGGCTGCTGAATCAAAAGATATCCCCGCGCTGAAAACGCTATTTCTGCAGCTGGGCTATCAGACGGAGACGGCGATCTTAGCGCAACGCATTACTGAACCCCAAAGTATGATGCATACGCTGGTGGCTGAAGCAGAAAACACCGTGTGTGGCGTGGTCGTTATCAATTTTATCTTACCGGTACATGAAAACCGATTGTGGGCATTAATTTCCGCGCTGGTGATAGAGGAATCGTCACGGGGTTCAGGGATAGGCCACCAGCTTCTCCATGCCGCAGAGCGCCTCGCCCGCGATAAACAATGCGCTCATATTGAGCTTTCAAGCAGTGAAAACAGAACCAGAGCGCATCAATTTTATGAAACTAACGGCTATAAGGAAGTCCGCAAACGCTTCGTTAAACGTTTGTCTTAGCCGCCAGGAAGTCTTTAAACGGAGCGATTGCGGCGCATGAACAGCAACATGTTCGTTAATATTGCGGTAATGCAGCCCGGGTGCCTTCCGGATATAACAAAAGCACCTGAGGCAGGTGCTTTTTGTCCGGATAATATCAGTTACACTTTGCCCAGCAGGATATTTAACATGCGGCGTAAAGGTTCCGCCGCGCCCCATAACAGCTGATCGCCCACCGTCAATACTGAATAAATCGGTTCATTATTTAGCGACATTTTCTTGTAGCGACCAATACCCACCTGCAGCGAGCCGCTAATAGCAGCCGGGGTCAATTTACTGACACTCTCTTGCTTATTATTGGGGATATAGTTTACCCACGGATGGGAATGGGTCACTAACTCAGCAAATTCCGCTTCGCTGACCTCACGTTTCAGTTTAAGGGTAATGGCAGCGCTGTGGCAGCGGATTACGCCGACCCGAATACATAAGCCATTGACCGGAATGGTGCCGGGCGCAAGGCCAAGAATTTTATTGGTTTCCGCCTCGCCCTTCCATTCTTCGCGGCTGTTTCCATCGCCAAGATCGCTGTCGATCCACGGAATGATGCTGCCCATCAGCGGGACGCCAAAATTCTCCACCGGCATGCCGGCGCTATTAATCAACTCACTCACTTTATTGACTAAAGGCAGCACGGAACCTGATGCCGTCAGTTCATCCGCAGATAAATGCTGACTGATATACGCGCTTTGCGCGATGAATTCCCGCACCTGTTTGGCGCCCGCCCCGGAGGCAGACTGATAGGTCATCACGCTCATCCATTCAATCAGGTCAGCCTTGATCAGCCCGGCCAGCCCCATCAGGCTCAGCGTGATGGAGCAGTTGCCGCCGACAAACAGTTTCATTCCCGCTCTTACCGCGCGATCGATATTATCGCGGTTGACCGGGTCGAGAATAATGCAGGCGTTGTCATCCATCCGCAGCGCCGAAGCGGCGTCAATCCAGTACCCTTGCCAGCCAGAGTTAATTAACGCAGGATAGATGGCTTTGGTATAATCCCCGCCCTGACAGGTTATAATAATATCCATTTCGGCGAGGGCGCTAAGGGAATTCGCATCTTTCAGTTTGTCGCTTTTACCATTAATAACCGGGCCAGCGGCACCCGCACTGGAGGCACTAAAAAAATGCGCTGAAATATCGTCGAAATCATTTTCTTCGATCATGCGCTGCAACAATACTGAGCCAACCATGCCCCGCCAGCCAACAATACCCACCTGCTTCATTTATTTAACCTTAAAAAGTTATGAGAATGTTAATTTGAGTGTCGCCATACCTTATATCGTATCCCCCAATAAAGGTCATTACCCAGCACATCGATTTTTATCATTATTAAAATGTTTCATCTGCCATCAGCGATAGTTATCTCTTATTACGGTCAGGCAGATATAAGGCGGCGGAGACTGTTCAAAGGGAGAAACGACGTAGCGGAACGGCAGTGGCTTCTCCCCTGGCTGCCATAAATAGTCACTTGCATTTTGATAGTGACTATGTCAATTTGCTGGCAAAAGCCACCTTGTTACTGGACAGCCCATGAAAAATGAACCGCTTTGCCACGCTCCCTGCCCCATCGCCCGTAGCCTGGGACGCATCGGTGACAGCTGGAGCATCATGATCCTGCGCGACGCGTTCGCGGGCTTTACCCGTTTTGACGAGTTCCAGAAGAGCAGCAACGTCGCGCCCAATATTCTGTCGCGCCGCCTGAAGGCGCTGGTCGACGACGGGCTGCTGGAGAAGGTTTGCTACAGCAGCACCCCGCCGCGCTACGAATACCACCTCACCCCGCGGGGCCGCGATTTTCGCATGGTATTGCTGGCGCTGGCGGAATGGGGTAACCGCCACTTCGCTCCCGAAGGCCGTCAGATGCAGCTGGTGGAAACCGCCACCCAGCGCCGCGTGGAGCCAGTCATGGTGGATAAAGCGACCGGGGAAGAGATTATCCCTGGTAAATACGCCATGGTGCCGGGCCCCGCAGCCTCGCCGCTGATGCAATATCGTCATGAATATCTGCTGCGCAAACGCGAAGGCGATAGCGGGCAAAAATTCCAGCCTGAACCCTACAGAGATGCCAACCATGAAGCTGGCCAGTAAGAAAAGCGTCCTCGTCCTGGCGGCCCTCTCCGCCGTTCTGGCGGCAGCGAGCTACGGCGCGTACTGGTGGCAAACCGGACGTTTTCTGCAGACCACCGATGACGCCTATGTTGGCGGCGACATTAGCGCCATCTCCAGCAAAGTCTCCGGCTATATCCAGCAGCTGGCGGTGCAGGACAATATGGCGGTGAAAAAAGGTGACCTGTTGATCCGCATTGACGACCGCGATTACCGCGCCGCCCTCGCGAAAGCCGCCGGAGAAGTGGCGGCGCAGCAGGCCGCGCTGGCCGATATTCAGGCTACCCGCCAGCTACAGCAGGCGACCATTGCCGGCTCTACGGCCTCGTTACTGGCCGCCACGGCGGCAACCGAAAAACTGGCTAACGACAACCGACGCTATAACGCCCTGGCCGCGTCGAGCGCGATTTCCGCACAGATCCGCGATAACGCCTCCGCCGATTATCGCCGGGCGCATGCCGAGCAGGAGAAAGCCAAAGCGGATAAAACCGTGGCCGAACGTCAGCTGACGGTGCTGGATGCTCGCCAGCAGCAAACCCTGGCTGCCCTGGCGCAGGCCCAGGCTAACCTCGAGATGGCCAGGCTGAACCTCAGCTATACCGACATTCGCGCGCCGTTCGATGGGGTGATTGGCAACCGCCGCGCGTGGTCCGGCTCCTTCGTCAGCAGCGGCACGCAGCTGCTCTCCCTGGTGCCCGCGCACGGCCTGTGGATTGACGCCAACTTCAAGGAAAACCAGCTGGCGCATATGCGCGCCGGCCAGGCGGTGACCATCGTCGCCGATGTGCTGCCGAACCATACCTTTAAGGGCCATGTCGCCAGCCTGGCGCCGGCGACCGGCTCACGCTTCAGCATTCTGCCGGCGGAGAACGCGACCGGGAATTTCACTAAAATCGTGCAGCGGGTGCCGGTTCGCATTGCGCTGGAAGGTGACGGGGCAAAGCTTGACGTCCTGCGCCCGGGACTGTCGGTGATCGTTACCGTGAATGAAAAGAGCCCTCGATGAGCACCGCTCAGGCGCTGTCCGCCCCGCAAAGTCTGTCGATGCCGACGGCGAAGAAAATCTTTGCCTTCGCCAGCATGTGCGTGGGGATGTTTATCGCCCTTATCGACATCCAGATCGTCTCCGCCTCGCTGCGGGATATCGGCGGTGGCCTGTCGACAGGCGACGATGAGACCGTCTGGGTACAAACCAGCTACCTGATCGCCGAGATCATTATTATCCCGCTTTCCGGCTGGCTGGCCCGGGTCATGTCGACCCGCTGGCTGTTTGCCGCCTCTGCGGCGGGCTTCACACTGATGAGCCTGCTGTGCGGCTGGGCGTGGAACATCCAGAGTATGATCGCCTTCCGCGCCCTGCAGGGGCTGGCGGGCGGGTCGATGATCCCCCTGGTGTTCACCACCGCTTTCGCCTTTTTTCAGGGCAAACAGCGGGTCATTGCCGCAGCGACAATCGGCGGCCTGGCCTCCCTCGCCCCGACGCTGGGCCCGACGGTGGGCGGCTGGATCACCGAAAACTACAACTGGCACTGGCTGTTCTTTATCAACGTTGTTCCGGGGATTTACATCGCGGTGGCAGTGCCGCTGCTGGTGAAAGTAGACAGCGCCGACCCCACTCTGCTGCGCGGCGCCGACTATCTCAGTATTCTGCTGCTGGCCGTGTCCCTCGGCTGCCTGGAATATACCCTCGAAGAAGGTCCTCGCTGGGGCTGGTTTGATGACGCGACCCTGACGACCACCGCCTGGGTCGCCCTGCTCTGCGGCGTGGCTTTTGTTATCCGCACCCTCCGCCATCCGCAGCCGGTGATGGATCTGCGGGCCCTGCAGGACCGAACTTTCAGCCTCGGCTGCTATTTCTCGTTTATGGCCGGCGTCGGCATCTTCGCCACCATCTATTTAACTCCGCTGTATCTCGGTAGCGTGCGCGGTTTCAGCGCGCTGGAGATCGGCCTGGCGGTATTTTCCACCGGCTTGTTCCAGGTCATGTCTATTCCGTTTTATTCGTGGCTCGCCAACCGCGTTGACCTGCGCTGGCTGCTGATGGCCGGGCTGATCGGTTTTGCGGTGTCGATGTACAGCTTCGTCCCGATAACCCATGACTGGGGGGCGGACCAGTTGCTGCTCCCGCAGGCGTTTCGCGGACTGGCGCAGCAGTTTGCCGTCGCGCCAACGGTGACCCTGACGCTGGGCAGCCTGCCGCCCGCGCGCCTGAAGTTGGCCTCCGGGCTGTTTAATCTGATGCGCAACCTCGGGGGCGCCATCGGCATCGCCCTGTGCGGCACAGTGCTTAACGACAGAACCAATTTGCACTACAACCGCCTGGCGGACCATCTGAATAACGCCAACCTGGCAATGAGCGATTTTGTTCAGCGCAGCGCAGCAAACTTCGCCACGCAGGGGATCTCGCCGGATGCCGCGCAGACGGCGGCGCTGAAAAATCTTTCCGCGCTGGCGCTGCGGGAGGCGCGAACCCAGGCCTTTTCCGATGCTTTCTACCTCATCATGATGGTTTTTTTGCTTGCCGCGATGCTGGTTCCCTTGATGAAAAAGCCGCCGGCACACTGATACTACAGGAGAGTAAACTATGGGCGTTTCCGTTAAACGCATTGTCGTCACCGGGATGGGGATTGTCAGCCCGCTGGGCTGCGGCGTACAGCACGTCTGGCAGTCGCTGCTGGCAGGAAAGTCAGGGATCACCAGAATCAGCGAGCAGCTGGTCGCGGATATTCCCTGCAAAGTGGCCGGCCAGGTGCCGTCCATTGAAAGCGATCCGCTGCACGGCTTCGACCCGCTGGCGACCATCCCGGCGAAAGAGCGCAAAAAGATGGATCGCTTTATCGAGTTTGCGCTGGTCGCCGCCCGTGAAGCGCTGACCCAGGCCGGCTGGTCGCCAGCATCTGCGGCCGAACAGGAACGTACCGCCACGGTGATCGCCACCGGGATCGGCGGCTTCAGCGAGATCGCCAATGCGGTACATACCACCGATGAACGCGGGCCGCGTCGCCTCTCGCCGTTCACTATCCCCTCTTTTCTGGCCAACCTGGCCGCCGGGCATGTGTCTATCGCTCACGGCTTCCGGGGCCCCATCGGCGCGCCGGTCACCGCCTGCGCAGCGGGTGCACAGGCCATTGGCGATGCGGCGCGGATGATCCGCAGCGGCGAGGCGGATATTGCCCTCTGCGGCGGCGCGGAAGCGGCAATTCATCGCGTTAGCCTGGCCGGGTTTGCCGCGGCAAGGGCGCTCTCCAGCGCCTCCAACGACCAGCCGGAAGCCGCTTCCCGCCCCTTTGACCGCGACCGCGATGGATTTGTGATGGGAGAAGGCGCGGGGCTTATCGTGATCGAGTCACTGGAGCACGCGCTGGTGCGCGGCGCCACGCCGCTGGCCGAGCTGGTCGGCTACGGCACCAGCGCAGATGCTTATCACCTGACCGCTGGCCCGGAAGACGGGAACGGCGCACGTCGGGCCATGGAGACCGCTATTCGCCAGGCCGGGGTGACCGTCGACGAGATTGACCATATCAACGCCCACGCCACCTCAACGCAGGTAGGTGATAAAGGTGAGCTGGCGGCGATTAAAACTCTGTTTGGCGCGCATCCGGTCGCCATTACCTCGACGAAATCCGCCACCGGCCATCTGTTAGGCGCGGCCGGCGGGATTGAGGCCATCTTCACCATTCAGGCGCTGCGTGATCAGGTGGTGCCGCCGACGCTGAACCTGCATCACCCCGATGAAGAGGCGGCAGGCATGAACCTGGTGGCGCTGCAGGCCCGCCCGCAGAAGATGCGCTATGCGCTGTCGAACGGTTTTGGCTTCGGCGGCGTTAACGCCAGCCTGCTGCTGAAACGCTGGGAATAATCGTCAGCTCCCCCCCGGCAATGGCTGGCGGGGGATTTTCGCCGTGGCGGCTTTTGCCCTGCTGCTGGAGTAAATGAAGAACAGCGCGATACCCAGGCAGACAATGGCGCCGATTCGGCTCATCGAGAATGGAATCGACGCATTGCCCAGCCAGCCGAAGTTATCGATCAGCATGCTCATGGTTAACTGGCCAAAAATGACAGCGACCGTAGCAACTGCCGCGCCAATACGCTGGACGGCCAGAACCATAATAACGATATAAGGTACACCAAACATTGCGCCCAGCAGTTGCCATTTAGGCACGTCCATCAGCGTCAGGGTGTGTTTGGGTTCGAAGAAAAAGATCAGCAGCCCCGTCACCAGGGCGCCGACAGAAAATGTCAGGAACGCGCTTTTGAATACGCCAACCTTGCTGCCCAGCTGGCCATTGATAGCCGCCTGGATACTCAGCATGGCGCCACCGGCAACGGCGAGCAGAATCATGATAATAGTCATAATGTTACTTTACCCCTGTGCAACCATAACCAGCGCTGCAATGATGAAAATCAGCGCAATGATACGTTTACTGTCAATTTTCCTGCGCGACGTACCGAGCAGACCGAAGTGATCAATAATCAGGCTCTTGAACACCTGGCCTGCCAGGATGCCGATCATAGTCATGGCGATGCCGATTGCCGGCGTTACTACGGTCAGGATGATGACGTAAATCGGCCCAAGCACGCCGCCAAGCAACTGCCACGCTGGTTGCGCAAAGAACGACGGACTGTTGCGCGGGCTGAAAAAAAGCATCAGCAGAAAGGTCAGCGCCGCACCCACGCCGAATATGCTGAAGGTCGCCCAGAGGTCACCGACCTCCCCACCCAATGGTCCGAGCAATCCTGCCTCTATGGACAGTCCCATGCCTCCGGCAATGACGATAAAAATCAATATTAGCTGCATAGCAATCATCTCCAGTAGTCCAGGCGGAGGAGATTACGGCTTAATATGGATGAGAAAAATGCCATAATGAGATAAACACCTGTGCAGGATATGCATTAATGAATGAGCTTGGGAACATCAGTATTCGCGCCCTGCTGATTTTTATAGACGTCTATGAGACGCAGAATTTCTCTGTGGTGGCCCGGCGGGAAGGGATATCGGCCTCTCAGGTATCGCGGGTCATCCATCAGATGGAGGATGTGCTCGGCCAGCAGCTTTTTTACCGCAATACCCGGGCGATAATCCCGACGGAAAGCGGCCATCTTTTTATCCGCTATGCGCGAGCGATGACTGGCAGCATGGAGGAGGCGCGGCGGGAACTCAACGAGAGAACGCTTGAGCCTTCCGGAATGGTCCGCATAAACGCACCCGTATTCTTTGGACAGCGCCATGTCGCACCCGCGTTACCGGGCCTGACGGAGCGATATCCGAAGCTCAGCATTGAGCTTACGCTGACTGATGATTACATCGATCCGCACCGTGAGCCGGCTGACGTGATTTTCCGGATTGGCGTGCTGATGGATTCCGCATTTCATGCGCGCGTGTTTGGCCAGCAGTGCTATCATCTTGCCGCGTCACCGGATTATATCCGCCGGCACGGCATGCTGGGATCGCCCGAAGAGCTCGCCCGGCATAAATGCCTGGTCTACCGCGGTTCGTCAGGACCAAACCAATGGCTGCTGCGCCGGCACGGAGAGGAATGGGTGCACTACCCTGTCTCACCCCTGATGTCATCGAATAATGCTGAAACCCTGCTGATTGCCGCACTCGGAGGGATGGGGATTGTGCTGTTTCCTGACTGGCTGATTGGAGACCGGCTAAAGAGCGGCGAACTTATCGAACTGCTGCCGGAGCTGGATAGGTCCATAAAAACGGAGCCACAGCATATCGCGGCAATCTATCCGAATGCCCGCCACCCTCCGCTGAACGTGCGGGCGATTATCGATTACTACATCGACGCGTTCGGTTCACCGCTTTACTGGCAGTCTGAATAAGACAGGCGACTTTATGGTTCGTCTTGAAGTTAACTGCCGTTTCTGGCGCAGAGCAAACGCGTTCAATGCCCTTAAGGTCCGTTTTGAGCGAAAAACGGACCACACTATCTAAAGAAAGATATCGCTGATAATGTTGGGACCGCTCATGTTAAAAAGGTATGCCATTTCTTTTCATTGACGATAACGAAGGGATTTTCATGGTTGAGGTTGAGGAAATAAAAAAGAAGTATCCCGGCGCAGATGCCTGGCAAATGGGTGACAGTCCTGAACTGGCTAACGAGCTTGCTGACCTGATCAAAAAAGGGATCAAAACGGCCTCTTGCGGATCTTTTGCCTCTTACCAGCAGGAAAAAACTGCCCCGAGAATTGGGAGTTATCACATTATTCTTGATGGCCAGAATGTTCCAGTTTGCGTGATCAGACTGATTTCGATGCAGCTGGTTCGTTTTTGTGATGTGACTGAAGCATTCGCCCGCAAAGAAGGTGAAGGCGATTTAAGCCTTGAATACTGGAAGAAAGAGCATCAGAGATTTTTCAGCTCCGAAGGTCATTTTTCTAAGGATATGGAGTTGATCGCAGAAGAATTTGAAGTGGTTGAGGTGCTGTGAGACAAGGTCAACGGGCTGACGTTTTTATCAATCGCCACTGATAACACTGTTCGCTTCTGGCGCGGAGCGGACAAGCTATCGAGCTAAAGGTCCGCATTGAGCAAGGAGCGGACGTGCCAGCTATAATTGGTAATAAAATGAGAGTAGAGCTATTCTGATTTGTTTATAAAGAACATTTTTACATCCAAGGGCGAAATATTTTTTATGCTATCTTACATGCTATCTCAATATGCCAGGCTACCTGTGCCTGAATTTACCCTACGTTCATGGCTAAAACAATGGTTGTCAGAGCAGGAATCGAGGTGTACAGACAGAAGTTTCTCGGCGCGATTTCCCTGGAGAGAAACTGGATTATGTCAGGAATATTTTTTACAACGAAAACTCAAAATTGATGGAAAGCAATTTCTTACTGGCCCCCGTTATCAGGGCGGAAATATTAACAAACCTTTTATTGATATTGTAGGTATGGATTCTGACCTAAATCATACTGCATTAGAACTCATTAGTAAGGAATGGTCACAACTCAGAGCTCAGTATGTTCGCATTCTTGTACCCGGCCAGTCCTTCCCGCAGGGTATTCCCGACCAGTATATATACGCCACCTCTTTTTCTGAACCCCCTGAATTCAATGATAAATCTCTTACTTTGCAAGTGGCGACATACGAAGATTTTGACTGGTGTTGTCAGGCTCTGGGCGATGCCTATAAGCATACATGGCAGACAGTTCGCGAACTTTCTGCAAACAATTTGGTAGCAGTTGATGACGAAGAGTTGTGTGACCATATTTCTGAGAGAGAAGTATATATTATCTATGAAAACGACGTTCGCGCCGGGTTGCTAATATGCCAGAAAGGAAACATCGCTTTTCTGCGAGGATATCGTATTACTGACAAAGTAATACTTCCTGCTTTTCGTGGTCGATCATTGTCAGCCCGAGCGCAACGCCTGCTGTACCGATTATTAACTCATTCCGATTCTGAACTATCTTTGTATATGGGCACAATTATTCCGGAGAATATCCCCTCGATGAAAACTGCAGAAAGAGCGGGACGAACTTGCATCCTAAGTTATCAATTTCTACCCATCTGCAGAACCCACGACTAACAGCAATGCTAATTTATCTTCAGCCTACTTCCGCTTTTGGCACACAGGGGACGTCAAGGGCCCGGGTGTACTCCCCTGGACGCACTAATGGGCGGTATGTGATTGTTGTGCAGGCTATCATATGGCCTGAGGTACAGCAGAATCAGGCTTCGTAGCAATGAGTCGGTTCACAGCGTCCGGAATCCACCCGGTGCCGTAAATCACCGCAAGGTCTGTCATAAGGTAATTTCATAACGTATCGCGACACCTTTTTTCTTGACGCAGGCCTTCTCTTTCACGGTTTGTCAGAACTGTGGACCGCAGTAATCTCCACTCCGTGCTTTAATCAATGAGAGTGTGTCGGGTGCAAATTAAACTACCTTTCTCAACAGCAAAGGCGGGATACGCCTACCCTCGCAGGGTTTCTGCGTCTGGTAATATGCCCATGACAGTCTCAAAGACCGCTTTGAGGGTTTCCCGGTTTAAGGCACATAATCGCGCGGCGTTGCCCCCAAAATGCAGCGAAAAGCAGCGGTAAAGGCCGCCGGGCATGAGAAACCAAGCTGGTAAGCGACCTGTTTGATTGGAACGCCGTTCGCGAGAAGATCCAACGAAGCGCAAATTCTGGCTCGCTGCTTCCATGTTCTAAAACTAAAGCCTGTATCCTTCATAAACAAGCGGGAAAAGGTCCGTTCGGACATGGCCGACATAAAAGCCAGCTCGCTTAGCGATGCTTCCCAGCGCTGAGTGACCAGTAGCGATCTGGCCGCGCTGTATAATCGCTCATCATTCGGCATGGGTAGCGCCATCGTTAAAGGTGGAGCCTCGCTGAGAATTTCCAGAAGCAACAAAGCTATCTTCCGTTGAATCGGTCTGGCGTAGTCCTCACTGAACAGCCCAGCGATAAGCTCTTTGACTAACGGCGTAGCCGTGATCACATGCACCTGCTGACTCTTCGTAAAGCTCGTACATTCTGCGATAAGGCTACTGCTGAAATAGATCGCCCTGAGATCGGTTTGTGAAAGCAGATGGTAACTATGGATATGCAGAGGCGGTAACCATAATGCCCGCTGAGGAGGGATCACCCACCGGTCGCTCTCTGTTTGCACCAGCATAACTCCTCTGGTGGCGAAGAGTAGCTGCCCCTCAACATGATGATGGGGAGGATCTGCCTCACCGCGTTGATAGCTTATCGCAGTACTGGACCAGCCTGTGGCCTCATCATGTCTTGGCGCTTTATCTATACTACCTGGCATTTCAGATTTAGCCCCTGCCATTATCATATCGAAACTGGAACCACCCGGAGTATAGCCTTAGGCAATGGGTGCGTGACTTATCATTCTGATCATCAAAGATATTACAGGAGCTTAACCTCATGCGCGTACACTTTATCGTACATGAAAGTTTTGAAGCCCCGGGCGCATATGCAACCTGGGCAATAAACCAGGGTCATGATGTAACTTACTCACGCGTCTATGCAGGCGATCGGCTACCTGCTGACGCCGAAGGCATCGATTTTCTTATCGTTATGGGCGGTCCACAAGATCCGGACACAACGCTTGAAGCGTGCCCGCACTTTAATGCTAAAGCGGAACAGACGCTGATTGCTTCCGCGGTTAAAACCGGTAAGGCGGTGATCGGTATTTGCCTGGGTTCACAGCTAATCGGTGAAGCGCTGGGCGCACCCTTCTCTCATAGCCCGGAAAAAGAGATTGGTAAATTCCCGATCACATTGACCGAAGACGGCAGGAAGGATGAGATGTTCTCTCACTTTGGGAAAACACTGGCAGTGGGTCATTGGCATAACGATATGCCGGGTTTGACGCCAGAGGCCAAAATTATTGCTTACAGCGAAGGCTGTCCGCGGCAGATCGTTGCCTATTCTGACCGCGTCTTTGGTTTCCAGTGCCACATGGAGCTCACATTGGACGTTGTAGAGCGGCTGATCGCTCATTCTGAGAAAGACCTGAGCCGTGCAGCAGAATATCGTTTCGTTGACACGCCTGAAGCGCTCCGGGCGCACGATTATAGCGAAATGAACCAAGTACTTTTTGGCTTTTTGGATAAGCTGGAGGCACGTTACAAAGCAGCGCAAGCATAATGTCATGCTGGTGAGCTTGCCGTCGGGTTGAGCTTGTCATGTCCGCTCCTGGTACAGAGCGGACGAACTAACTGATTTGAAGGTCCGCTATGAGCGAGGAGCGGACATTGGCTTTATATCAAAATAGACATTTTGTGATTGAACCTCGCTACTACCGAATTTTTCCGAATACCGCAGCTGGGAAAACTGCGGGTTTTACCCTGAAAATCACCGCCGATCACTATATCTGACATGCCGTCAAGTTGAGATAGGCATGAGATTTAGTGTTGACCGCCGCAGTGGGGTCCATTCTCCAAAACTAGTTTTACCGAATTGGCAAATCTGTTGCTAAAACTGGTATGGAAACTTTATGCAACTGATCATATGGTTCTGTTTTAAAAGGAAATTCTACAATTCTGTGGAATTGGGATAATTCTTATAAGATAATGTTATCAGTTTCAGGAAGAACTTAACGGTACATCTATCACTATCATACTTTCAGGACTCATATGAAAAGCCATGAATATATTGTTATAAGCGGTTTTAACAGGAGTAAAGTAGGTAAAATAATTGGTTCATTAGCTTCTCTGATATCAGGGGTTTTAGTTTTCCTTATTTTAACTTACCTTGAAAATAATCCTTATATTGAGATGAAATCTGTAATGACCCCAACGGTCTCTTCCCTCATTAGTGCAGGTACAATGTATCTAATTCTCTACTGGATTTTTGATTCAAGGTTATGGAAGTGGAAATTAATATCAAAAGTTATAAACGTCCCAAATTTGTCAGGAGAGTGGGATTGTGAAGGACGCGGCGAAAACAAGGAAGGAGATGTTTTTTTATGGAGTGCTAAAATTAAAATATTCCAGTCATGGGATAAAGTTCATATACGGTTGCAAACCTCGCAGTCAGGTTCTGACAGCATAGCGGCCTCCATTATAAATGATGGAGAAATAGGTTATCGGTTAGTTTACAACTACAGGAGTGATCCGAGGATAAACGAAAAAGAGTTAAGTCCGCATATGGGATTTGCAGAATTAATTTTTGATAAAAATCTGACAACTGCTGATGGCGAATATTTTAATGGTAGAGGTCGGAATACCTTTGGAACAATGAAACTCAGGAGATTATAACATGGCCGATAACTTTTCATCGCGAATCGAACGTTTAAAAACACGAAGAAAAGGAATAAATGAAATATTTGCGATGGACCGCGGACTTGAAAGCAGAGAGATCTTACTAGCAAAATCTCTACAACAAGAAGCCTGGGAAAGGATGGCTTCAGGGAAATCAGCTACGAGATATGCATTAGGTGCCATGCAGGAAGTTGATCCAGTTTATACAAGGGTTAGCATCGAAACAGGGAAAAGGATAGAAAATCAACTATCTAACAGATTGGAAAAAAAAGGAAATTTCAGCATCCTTTCGTTTGCAGGGGTCTGTACCGCTTAACATCCATATTAAAGGCGTTAGTGATGTAGATATTCTTACTATTGATGAACAGCTATTCATTTTTTCAAACGAAGGAAGCAAAGCAAATAGTTATGTTTTATCCAAGAAAAAAGCTGTAGATGTACTCCAGATCCTACGGGAAGAAATTGAAGATAGCCTCAGGGCTGCTTTCCCGGCGGCAAAGATAGACACTGAAAACTCTAAAGCAGTAAAAATAACTGGCGGCTCTTTAGCCAGAGATGTGGATGTCGTCCCGGCTGTTTGGTGGAATAATGCCAGATATCAAGATACGGGCAATGAAGTTGACAGAGGGGTGGCAATTTTAAACAAAAGGGATAATCAGCGTATTTATAATACGCCGTTCCTTCACATTAATTATATTGAGAGCCGCTGCAACACAACGCTAGGCGGATTAAGGAAGTCTATAAGATTACTTAAAAATATTAAAGCGGATGCACATGAGGAAAATATAGAAATAAATCTCAGTAGTTTTGATATTGCGTCTATTATGTATCATGCGGATATGGGCAACCTCTTAAAAGGTCACTTCTATGAACTTGCTATACTAAGCGAAACACAGCGCTGGCTTGATTGGTTATGGCATAATTTTGACGAAGCAAAAAAAACTGGAAGTCCCTGATGGTACCAGGAAGATATTTGATACGGATGAAAAAAAAGGTGAGCTGCTAAAATTATCTTTGCAAGTCGATGAAATATTGAAGGCTGTTCATAATGAAATGAATGCTATTTTTCATAAAGATTCAATCGATGAGGGGATGAGAGACTATTTGAGTAATTCAAAAGTCGATTAGCGTCATAGCCTTTGTTTGTTGACAATGAAAAGTTATGAATTATTGTTGTATGGTTTTAGATGTCTTTAGCTGCAAAATCGCATTCACCTTTTCGTTTTAGACCGTCCCATTAGGGACGGCTTTTTATGTTTATCTTGGTAGAATTCACGTTTTACCGAATACTTGGAAAAGGACGTAGGAAACCCGCCTAGTAGCGATTTCAAAGCAAAGTAATATAGCTAACGTCCGCTCCTGGCACAGAGCGGACGAACCAACTGAGGTTACGTTCCACTCTGAACGAGAAACGGACAGCGGGTTTACCGGTTGTGTATACCTTAACGGGGGGATGTCGATACTATGCCGGCCCCGCTAAATATCATGCGGATGACAACGCCTGTACACCGCTCCTGCCATTTGATAACGCCCGGGTGTTAAGGACCGTTTCCAAACGTCCCTGATGCCATCGCGACTGAACCCAGGGAAACCATTCCAGCCCGCTTTTTTGATACTCCCCAGAACAAGCAATTGCAACCAGACCGGACCCGCGACGGGAACGACAAACTGAGGAAGAACAGCAAACATGAACAGCAGGAATCTGGGGTAAGTCAGACTGTTTAATCCAGGTGACGTAAATGCGTCGCGATCCCCCATTTTAGGGCGGTACATCTTCCATTAATCAGTTCGAACACGGAGTAACTCGCGTTGGGTTGTGCATACCGGTGAAAATCATCCACAGCACCACTTTTTAGCATCGCAAGCACGCCCTGAATGACCTGTCCGTGAGACACAATACATATTGTTCGATGATGACGTTTTTTTTCCAGATTGGTTAAAAAATGCATAATTCGCTGCGAAGCATGTGAGAGAGACTCACCCTCTGGCGGACAATACTCTGCATCAAGGTTGAATAACGCTTCTGCGGCGTCTGGATTATTCTGCAGGAGCTCTATGGTTGTCATACCTTCAAACTGACCAAAAGCCTGTTCTTTCAGCGCTGGTTCAGATATCACTGAACAATAAAAACGCTCAGCCAGGCGCTGTCCCATTTGCCAGGCCCGGCCAAGCGGAGAAGCGTAAACACATTCTACCCGGTAATCACTCGCTACAAACGCTGCCAGCAAGGCTGCTGTTTGACGCTCCCCACGAAGCGTCAAGGCGCTATCACTGTGTCCCTGAATAATACCTTTTACATTCCACTCTGTTTCCGCGTGTCGAACCAGTATTACTTGCATCATTGAAGGGTCACATATGCTGTTGTTTAAAATGTTACAAACTAAAAACACCCCGTTTATATGCTGGCAAGTTCTCAGCTCTCAACGAAAAACAGGAACACGTGTCGCTTACACGGATTATGTTCAGTAGCCCCTGCCGGCGGCCTCTATCTCAGTAAAACCTGAATCAGCTGTACGAAGATATACACTCCCGCTACCACCTGTATGATCCGAAAACCCCATCTGAAATAACGCCATTGATAACGTTCTCTGGCATTAGCCGCTTCAATGGCAGGATCAAAACGTTTTCTTTTCCTGGTTCTGAATGTATCGAATACCCACAGGACGAGAATGAAGATGATGATGACTTTTTCAAAGATTAGATGGTTCACAAAGAGAGATTCCGGTCTTCTCATGGTTACAGGCAGAATAGATAAACCGCATCGAGGTAGCCACCACTAAATGTTGGGGTACCTGAAGACGCAAGCCAGGTGTCTGTCTTATGGCTGCGTTAATGCACAGCAACGCCATGAAAGTGACATTCATTGCCGACACATGCTGCCGGGAGCCCCCTTCCCCTGAGCATCAGGCTGGATGATAAAACGACGGCGGTTGCCCGGTCACGCGGCGGAACATGGTGGCGAAAGAGGACGCATTGTCGTATCCAAGGGATAAGGCCACTTCGTTCACCGGTTTCCCTGCTATCAACCATGCCAGGGCGCTCACCACGCAGGCTCGCTGTCGCCAGGCGGAAAATGACAGGCCCAGCTGCTTCAGGAAATGGCGGCGAAAGGTACTGGGACTCATAAACAGCGCCCTGGCCCAGCGCGCCGCAGGATCATGGATAGTGGGGTTAAGCAAAAAAGCCTGACAAAGCGCCAGCAGCGCCGGATGCTGTGGCAACGGAATGTCAAATTCGCGGACCGGCATGGCGGCCAGTTCCAGCAACATCAACTGTATCAGCATGCGATCGCGTGGGCTGTCGTACAACGGTGGTAAATCCACAGCCTCCAGCAGTAGCTGGCGCAACAGCGGCGAGACGCTGATCACTTCGCAACGATGGTGTTTAATGAAAGCGGACACACAATCTGGCTCAATATATAAGCTGCGCGTGGTCACCCCCACAAATCTGACAGCGTGCACGGTTTCAGGGGGGATCCAGACAGCATGTTGCGGAGGAACCACCCATTCTCCGTCCTGCGTAGTGACATACATCAGTCCGGTCGCGCCGTACAGCAGCTGTGCGCGACGATGCTGGTGCGGGGGCAGAATATACCCTTGCGCATAGTCATTGCCTAACGCCACCACTTCGCGATCGAGCCGATCGACCTCGTCAATTTTTACGTTGCGCACACCTGTCTCCCTTTGACCGATTTACAAAGGTAATTGAGCGCTGTGCAAATGGGAAGCTGTACGCGACCGGTATAAGCTGCTCGCTCATTTTCAGGGCGGGGATATTCTGTTGAATGATATCGTTATTATTGCACTGGCAGGCTTTACTACCGGCATTACCACGGTGCTGTTCGGCTTCGGCGGCGGCTTTGTGGTGGTGCCCTTTGTCTATCAACTGATGCTCCGCCAGCCGGAACTCACGGAAAATGCTATGCACGTCGCGGTGGCTACCTCAACGGCGGTGATGATATTTAACGCCGGCTGGATCAGCTATCGTAACTGGCGAGCGGGCAAGCTTGCCGCACAGACGCTGTTTCCTTTGATATGGTTTATAGCCATTGGGGCAGTAGCGGGCTCCTGTCTGGCGGGGTTATTTAGCGAGAATATCGTTCGCGCGCTGTTTATTCTCTATATGCTGGCAACCATCAGCGATTGTTTGTTGCGCAAGGGATTTTTCACGGGCAGCGCTCGGCGTCGGCTGTCACTGCCAGTGGTCACCGGCGGCGGTGTGGTTATCGGTACGATTGCCGCATTGCTGGGCGTGGGCGGCAGCGTCATGACGGTGCCCCTGCTACGGCGACACGGGTATGCGATGCAGGAGTGCGTTAGCGCATCCAACCCGCTTTCTTTGCCCGTGGCGCTATGCGGCGCTGTGACCTATGCCATCATTGGCTGGCACACCATTCCGTTGAGCGGATTTCTGGGTTTTATCAGCCTGAAAATTCTAGGCCTGCTCGTCCTGACCGGCTGGGCCGGGATAGCGTTTAGCCGCCGGGCTATCTCTGCGGTACCGGATGTATGGTATGCACGCATCTATGTCCTGCTACTGTTCCTGGTACTCCTCGCCATGCTGATTCAATAATCACGATTCATCACGGCGTCTTTCAGGGTTTATCGGTGCAAGAGTCGCGATCGGGTGATGCCCTCTCCCCGGGGAGAGGGCCAGGAAAAGGGGCAGCAGGCTACCCGCGATACGGATGAACCTCGCGCCAGTGGTCGGCGATCTGCTGCCGGGTGCAGACCCACACCTTGTCGTGCTGCTGGATATAGTCGAGGAATCGCTGCAGCGCGCGGAAACGCCCCGGACGCCCAAGCAGCCGGCAGTGCATCCCCACGGACATCATCTTCGGCGCGGTTTCTCCCTCGGCGTACAGTACGTCAAAGCTGTCTTTCAGATAGGTATAAAACTGCTCCGCGGTGTTGAACCCCTGGGCGGTGGCAAAGCGCATGTCGTTGGCGTCGAGGGTATAAGGCACGATCAGGTGCGGTCGGCGGCTGCCGTCGCTGCAGGCCACTTCGCTCCAGAAGGGTAAATCATCGCCGTAATAATCACTGTCATAGTCAAAGCCGCCGTGCTCCACCACCAGCTGGCGGGTGTTGGGACTGTCGCGGCCGGTATACCAGCCGGTGGGCGGCTTGCCGAACAGGTCGGTCAGCACCTGCACCGCTTTGTGCAGATGCTCGCGCTCCTCGGCGATATCCATGTGCTGATAGTGGATCCAGCGCCAGCCGTGGCTGACCACATCGTAATCCGCCGCCTTGATTGCCGCCACAATCTCCGGATGGCGCGCCAGCGCCATCGCCACGCCGAAAACCGTCAGCGGCAGCCCTCGCTGGCTGAATTCGCGATGGATGCGCCAGAACCCGGCCCGACTGCCGTACTCATAGAGCGAGTCCATCGACATATGACGCGCCGGATAGCTGGCGGCGCCGATGATATCTGACAGGAACTGTTCCGAACCCGCATCGCCATGCAGGACGTGATTCTCCGCGCCTTCCTCATAGTTGAGGACGAACTGCACCGCGATCCGCGCCCCGCCCGGCCAGCGCGCGTGCGGCGGCTGCCCTGCATAACCTCGCAGATCGCGAGGATAGTGTTCCTGGTTCTCAACCATCTTCTGCCCCTTTTAAAATGGATTTAACGACTGAAATTGCCCGCTTAACGCCTTTTTCTCCGGGAACGCTAAGTCCCCGTGCTTGCTGGTCGCCAGGCCCAGCGCGACCAGCGACTCCACCATCTTCACCGCCGCGCTGACGCCATCGATCACCGGCACCCGCAGCTCGCGGGTCAGCTCCTGCGCCAGGGTCGCCATCCCGCCGCAGCCAAGGACTATCGCCCCGCTGCCATCCTCTTTCAGCACGCGAATGCAGCGCTCGCGCACTTTCTCCTGCGCCAGGCCACTGCCGTCTTCCAGCGCCAGTACCGGCAAATCAATGGCGTGCAGCGCCGCGCAGTGTTGATGAAATCCGTACTGGTGCAGTAAATGACGGGCGATGATCAGCGTGCGCGGCAGCGTGGTCACAATGGAGAAACGGGTGGCGACCATCGTCGCCATATGCATCGCCGCTTCCGCAATGCCGATCACCGGCCCCTGGGCCAGTTCGCGCGCTGCCAGCAGCCCCGGGTCGCCGAAGCAGGCGATCACATGTCCATCCACCCCCTGCTCGCGTCCGGCCCTGATCTGCTCCAGCACACCGACCGCTGCGATGGCTTCGTCAAAATGGCCCTCAATTGACGGCACGCCGGCGCGAGGACAGACCGCAAGGATCTCGGTGCCCGGCGCGGCGACCGCGCGCGCGGCAGCGCCTATCGTTTCGGTCATCGCCAGGCTGGTGTTGGGGTTTATCACTTGTATACAAACAGAAGACATCACGACTCCTTGTGACCGGCGAACAGCCGGGAAAAATCGGGCAGGCTGACGCCATCGCGCTCGAAGCACAGGCTGGCGACAATATGATCAAAATGGTGCATCAGCGCCTCGCTGAGCGGCTGCAGGGCTTTATCCCGCAGCAAACCGACCAGCTGCTGGTGATCGTCGCAGCGACAGCCCTGGCGCCAGGGTGCGCCCCAGGCGGCAATCACTAACGAGGAGCGCTGGCTGAGGCGGGTCACCATCTCAGTGAGCACCGGGTTGCCGGAGATAGCCTGCAGCTGAATGTGAAAGTCAGCGGAGTGGCGGATGGCCGCCGGGCCGTCGTGCGCCTCATGAGCCTGCTGCTCACGCTGAATAATGTTCTCCAGCGCCGCCAGATGCGGCGGCTGACAGCGCGCGATCACATCGGGCAGATTCGCGACCTCAAGCAGCGCCCGGGTGCGAAAGATCGCCTGGGACTCTTCCACGCTCGGGCTGGTGACGTGTGCACCACGTTTGGGCGTTAATGTGACCAGTTGCACAGCGGCGAGTCGTTGCAGCACTTTTCTGATGCCGGTGCGGCTCACGGCGAACACTTCCGCCAGCGCCTCTTCCGGCAGTTTGCTGCCCGGCGGCAGCTGATGTTCGACGATAGCCGTCATCAGCGCCTGGTAAATGCTTTCGTCCTTATCCTGCAGCGCTGGCGCGGCCTGGAGACGATGTTCATTATTCATTAACCCACTCCGGTTTCACTTATCGATAGCAGATCGTATACATAAAATTTATTTTTTGTATACAAGATTCATCATTCTGGCCTGGATCCTGCAATAGCCTCAGCAATCCATATCAAAAGGGTTTTCATTCAGAGGAGCAGGTTTCATGCCACATTCATCCCACACGCAGCAGACGAAGACTCACGAGGCGGCCGCCGGCTATAGTCCGCGGCTATGTAATGACGATCTGGCGCCCACCCGCGACCAGAACTGGAGCTGGTACAATATCTTTTCGTTCTGGATGTCGGACGTGCACAGCATGGGCGGCTACGTGGTGGCGGCAAGCTTTTTTACGCTTGGGCTGGCCAGCTGGCAGGTTTTGCTCTGCCTGCTGGTGGGCATCTGTATTGTGCAGCTGTGCGCTAACCTGGTGGCGAAGCCCAGCCAGATGGCCGGGGTGCCTTACGCGGTGATCTGTCGTCAGGCGTTCGGTGTCTTCGGCGCCAATATCCCGGCGGTGATCCGCGGGCTGATCGCCTTCGCCTGGTACGGTATTCAGACCTATCTGGCGGCAAACGCCCTGATGCTGGTCCTGCTCAAGTTCTGGCCCTCCCTTGCCTCGCTGACCGGCAGCAGTTTCCTCGGGCTGTCGACGCTCGGCTGGCTCTGCTTCGCCACCATGTGGCTGCTGCAGGCGATGGTTTTCTGGCACGGCATGAACGCCATCAAGCGTTTTATCGACATCGCCGGTCCGGCGGTCTATTTGGTGATGCTGGCCCTGGCAGGCTGGATTGTATACAAGACCGGTCTGGATGGGATCTCCTTTACCCTCGCCAGCAAATCCCTGAGCGCTGGCGAGCAGACCTGGCAGATGATCACCGCCACGGCCCTGGTCGTCTCTTACTTCTCCGGGCCGCTGCTTAACTTCGGCGACTTTTCCCGCTACGGCAAAAGCATGGGCGAGATCCGCCGCGGCAACCGCTGGGGGTTGCCGTTCAACTTCCTGCTGTTCTCGGTGGTCACCGTGGTGATTGTCTCCGGCACCCAGTCGCTGTTCGGCAAAATGATCACCGATCCAATTGAAACCGTCAGCCGCGTGGGGAACGATCTGGCGGTGGCCATCGGCCTGCTGACCATGATCACCGCCACTATCGGCATCAATATTGTGGCTAACTTTGTCTCGCCAGCCTTCGATTTTTCCAACTGCGCGCCGCAGAAAATCAGCTTCCGCGCCGGCGGGATGATCGCCGCGGTGGGCTCGATACTCCTGACGCCGTGGAATCTGTTTAACTCACCGGAGCTGATCCACTATACCCTCGACGTGCTGGGTGCCTTTATTGGCCCGCTGTTTGGCATCCTGATCGCCGACTTCTATCTGATCAAACGCGGCCGGGTGTCGGTGGACGACCTGTTTGACGATACGCCGAAGGGTAAATACTGGTACCGCAACGGCTTTAACCCGAAAGCCATTGCCGCCCTGCTGCCGTCGGTGGGCCTGGGACTGATTATCAGCTTTATTCCGGCCCTGCATGAAGTGGCGAACTTCAGCTGGTTTATCGGCGTCTTCCTCGGCGCGACCACCTACCGCTGGCTGGCTCGCGACGAGCGCGAAGTGCAGGCGAAAGCCGCCTTCCGCTCCGGCGCGGTGGCGCAAAAAGAGTAACCTTCCCCTTCTGCCGCGGCGTCTGGCCGCGGCAGGCTGCAAACTGGCACCAATCTTGCTGTTTATCACTATTCCCAGAGTGTTAAGAGAAGGCAGGTTCGATGATGGATTACCAGACCGCGGTGCGCGGTGCATTTTTTGATATCGCCGGCGTGGCGGAGACCCCGGATGAGGTGGCCGCCCACGCCCGCTATCTCGATGATGGCCTGTTGTTCTTGCAGGACGGAAAAATTGTCGCGCTGCTGCCATGGCAGGAGGGTGAAGCCTTTCTGCATCCGCTGAAGGGCTATGTTGACCTGCGGGGTAAACTGCTGTTGCCGGGGTTCGTCGATGCCCACGTCCACTATCCGCAGACCGAGATGATCGGCGCCTTTGGCGAACAGCTGCTGGAGTGGCTTACCACTTACACCTTCCCGGTGGAGAGCCAGTTTGCCGATGCGGAGTATGCCCAGGAGATAGCGCAGTTTTTTGTAAATCAATTGATAAGCCATGGCACCACCACCGCGCTGGTGTTTTGTACCCTGCATCCGGCCTCGGTGGAGGCGTTATTCAGCGAAGCGCTGCGCCTCAATATGCGCCTGATCGCCGGGAAAGTGATGATGGATCGCCATGTGCCCGACTACCTGTGCGAAACCGCCGGGGAGAGCTACGAGCAGACCCGGGGGCTGATCCGCCGCTGGCATCAGCGTGGCAGGCTGGGGTATGCCATTACCCCGCGCTTTGCTCCCACCTCGACGCCGGCGTTGCTGGAGGCGGTGCAGCGCCTTCGGGCCGAGTTTCCCGACACCTGGCTGCAGACACATCTCAGTGAAAACCGCGAGGAGATCGCTTGGGTTAAACAGCTGTGGCCGGAGCATGCGCACTATCTGGATGTCTATCATCACTATCAACTCACTGGCGAGCGCAGTGTATTTGCTCACGGGATCCATCTTGATGATGCCGAGTGGCAGTGCCTGCATGACACCGGTTCCGCAGTCGCCTTCTGTCCGACCTCGAATCTGTTTCTCGGCAGCGGGTTGTTTCGCCTGCCCGCCTGCTGGCAGCACCAGGTGCGGATGGGTATCGGCAGCGATGTCGGGGCCGGGACCACCTTCAGCATGCTGCGGACGCTGGGCGAGGCCTACAAGGTAGGACAACTGCAGAGCTATCGCCTGCGCGCCAGCGAGGCCTTCTATCACGCCACCCTCGGCGGCGCGCGCGCCCTGCGGCTGGAAGAGAAGATTGGCAATTTTCAGCCGGGCAAAGAGGCCGACTTTGTGGTGATTGACCCGGCGGTCACTCCGCTGCAGCGTCTGCGGATGGGCCGCTGCCATGATATTTATGAGCAGCTGTTCGTACTGATGACCCTGGGTGATGAGCGCAATATCAGCGAGACGTGGGTGAACGGCGAGCGGGTGTGGTGTCAGGGTTAACCCTCACCCTGGCCCTCACACTGGGGGGAGAGGAAACCGTCTGGCTGCGGGGACGGTTATGGACCCCCTTCGCCCTGGTCTCTCCCGGGGGTAAGAAGGCGCTGGCCGGCGGCGGCTGGGTTAGTGGCCTTCAAAAACTCATCGCCAGTCCAACGCCATAGCCTGTGGTGTTATTGCCGAACATATAGCGCGCCACCAGCCGGGTGCGGGTGATAAAGACCGGGTATTTACTGCTGTCCAGCTCGAGGCCAATCCCCAGCGACGTTAAACCAGAGAAGCCCAGCGCCCCTCGCTGATCGCCCAGATATTCAGTATGCGCGCCCTCCAGTACGTAGCGCAGAGGTTTGCCCAGCAGCGTCCAGTCAGCGATCGGCGCGCGGCGGCGCAGATACAGACCGAGATTCTCCGCGCTGGCCTCCCCCTGCACCACCTCGGCGCTGCTGCCGAAACTTTGCAGTTGCATATAGGAGTAACGCAGCTCGGCATCAATATCCTGGGTGGCGGAGAAGCGTTCATAATCCAGCATCAGCGCCCCGCCGAGCCCCCATGCATTGAACCGACCGCCGTCGAGGAACTGCAGATCGGCGTTGGTTTTTCGCTCAATTACCCAGCTGCCGAGGCGCGCATCGCTGGCCAGGGTGCCGAGCATCACATTGACGATCGGCCGCAGCACCAGGTTGCCGCCAAAGCGATCCCGGTGCAGCGAAAAATCCCAGCCGACGCCGCCGGTGGTGGTCAGGCTGTTCCACTTGGTGGGCACATTCCGCGTCTGTTCGCCATTGCTGACCACAAAACGCGGGTCGTAACGGCTGTAGCCCATCGTTCCTTCGAGATAGAGAGGAAACGACTCGCTCAGGGTCGCCCCACCGCCAAACTGAGTAATGGCCAGGTTGTGTTTGTCGTTGCTCCCGGAGCCAATATTGAGATCGCTGGCGGTCACATCGGGGACCACGGTATAGCTCATCAGGGTCAGGACAGCATCGGCACGCTGCTTGATGGCGTGACCGTTCGCCGCCAGCGTCGCCGGCGCAGAAAGAGAAACTACCGACAGGACAACGAGAAAACGCACCATGAGTCGCATGCCACCTCAGCCGCAGGCAAACAAGATTACCGCCCGAATCAGCAGGCAGGACTCTCCTGAGTATAGCCGGCGAGTCTGCCTGCGCATCAGACGGCGATAAATAGCGCCACCTCTATTCTGACCGCCCGGAATGGGCCGCTACGTTTTCCGACGGCAAGCGCGTTACCCGGTTGCGCCCGTCATTTTTCGCCGCATACAGCGCTTTATCGACGCGGTAAAACAGCTGATCAATCGCTTCGCCATCATGATGCTCGGCAACGCCAATGCTGACGGTGACCGACAGCGTCTGATATTCGCTGATCGCCTGACGGATCGCCTCCGCCACCATCAGCGCGCGGGCGATCGGCGAATGAGGCAAAAAGAGCAGAAACTCCTCGCCTCCCCAGCGATATATCTTATCTTCGCGGTCCACCGAGGTTTCCAGAATGCGGGAGATCACCAACAGGACTTCATCGCCTTTTTGATGACCGTGAATATCATTAATACTTTTGAAATGATCGATATCGATTAACAGCAGACAAAAGCCATGGCCGATAAACGACGGCGCATCGACGAGCCGGTAAAATTCGCGGCGATTGAGCAGTCCGGTTAAGGGATCGTGGGCGGCGGAAAATTCCAGCTCTTTTTTCAGAAGCACTTCTTCGGTGATATCGTGAATGATGCATAACATCAGCCGAATATTATATAGCACCACCGGCCCGGCATAGGTTTGAACATGGCGCAGCGAGCCGTCAGCCAGAATATGAGTAAAATTAAGCGGCTTATGCCCGCCGGGCATATTGGCAATGTTATTCATAATAGGGATCACATCCCGGCCCAGGGTATTAATTTGCCAGGTATGTTTATTGCGCATTTCCTCATCGGAATAATGATAAAAGCGCAGTGCGGCAATATTGGCATCGACAATCAGGCCCTCTTTCTGAGGATCGATCAACAGCATTGGCGCGGTATTGGTCATAAAAAAACGGGCAAAAAAACCATTGTTACGCCGCTGGTAGCGGCGGGAGCCGGTATGAATCGACTGATTTTGCGCGAGCAGCTTCACCGCTTCAAATAACAGTAAGGGGCCGCAGTCCTCGGTCTCGACCAGGGTAGTTTTACAATATACCGACTGCAACCCTTTGGCGGTCTGCAGCGTCCAGACTTCAAATATCTCAGTCATCGCGTCGAGATAGCGCAGATAATGCTGCAGCTGCGTTTCCGGGCAGGTGGAATAGATACCGTTGCGCATCTCATTCAGCGACATATCGCCGCTCAGCGTCCGGGAAGCCTGATTGGCATAGACCACACACTCTGTAAAAGGATGGACTACCCAGATCGGCGTGCTTAATACATCAAAAACAGCCAGCTCTTTTAATAACATACAGGCCCCAAACCGACCCACTCCCGGCGCGGAACGGCACATTATTCAGTGCAGCCCTGACGCTGGCATAAAGTGATAGCAAAAAGTCATCGAGTAAACGTCATTACGCGCGTGCGCGGCAAGTATAGTCGGTTACAGGCCCAGCGACGCCCATCCGGAGCGACTTTGCGCACGGTTTAACCGACAAAGACGACACTGCCTTTATTATTAATTTTATTTCAATAGCATAGCAGCAATGCCAGAACAGGTAGTCGCTTTTGATCACAGACTGTGTATACCCGTCACACTTTACGCGGCAGGAGCGCAGGCTTGTCCTGTGGCACGCAGATTGTCGCTGTTCTGCGCAGGGTTACCGTGATAGTTTCTATCATAACGCTCATTTTTAATGGTTATCACAGTGAAAAAATCCACCAGCAAAATCACGCTTTCCGACATTGCGCGTGAAGCTAACGTCGGCGTGGCCACCGTCGACCGGGTACTCAACAAGCGCGCGGCGGTGAAGGAATCGACCGCGTACCGCGTGCTGGAGGCCGCCCGGCGGCTGGGGTTTACGCTCGAACAGCCGCACTATCGCCTGGCCGCCGGCAAAGCGCCGGTTACCGTCAGAATGGGCTTTATTCTGCTGCAGGAGACCCACTCCTTCTACCTGCCGCTGGCAAGGGCGCTGGCAAGAGAGGCCGCGCCGTGGCTACCGGCAGGCGAGACACCGGCGATCCTGCATTTTGCCATTGATGCGGTGGAAGCAATGGCCCAGGCCATTCACCGGCTCAGCGATGAGGTGGAGGTGCTCGGCCTGGTGGCGCTGGATCACCCGCTGATTCGCCATGCGGTGGGCCGGGCCGCCGCCCGCGGCGTTCGCGTATTCACTCTACTTTCAGATCTGTCGGTTCCCCAGCGCAGCGGCTATATCGGCCTCGATAACCAAAAAGCCGGGCGCACCGCCGCCTGGTTTATCGACCGCTTATGCCGTGGCGAAGGCGAAATAGCCATTATCATTGGCGATAATCGTTTTACCTGTCAGGAAAGCTGTGAGATCAGCTTCCGCTCCTGCCTGCGTGAGCAGGGTAAAGGGCAGCAGATCTTCGAGCCGGTTCGCAGCCACGAACGGGCGGATGTCGCCAGAAGCGTAACGGAAAAGCTGCTCAGCCAGTACCCGGCCCTGCAGGCGATCTATGCTCCCTGCGGCGGCGTCGAAGGAATTGTCGGGGCGCTGCGCGACAGCGGCCGCCAGCAGGCCGTCACCCTGGTCTGCCATGGCCCGCTAAGCGGCAGTGAACTGGCGCTGATCGACGGCACCATCGATGTCATTCTCAACCACCGGCTGGATGACCTGGCCGCCGCCACCCTGCGCGCCATGACGGAAGCCGTTTCGCGGCCGCCCAGCGACGTGATTTCGCACCCTCAGCCTTTCGATATCATCACCAAAGAAAATATGTAAACGCTCGCCCCGTCGCCAACGGGGCTGCCTCACGCCTGAACCACGCCTCGCCTCATTTTGATAAATAACTATCAAAAACAACCTCAATATAAATCATGATGGCCATCATAAAATCATCATTCCAATATTGTTGGCTATGAAATTTTCATTCAATACTCTGCGGCATCCCCTGTGAAAAAAGGAAGCCGACATGACACATCCTATCGCCAACGCCCCCTGCAGCTGGGGTGTGGATGACCCGAAAAACCCTGACCTTCCCGCCTGGGCTACCGTGCTGAAGGAGGCGGCGCAGGCCGGGTATCGCAGCATCGAGCTCGGCCCGTGGGGCTACCTGCCCACCGACCCGTCCAGCCTGCGCGCGGCGCTGGACCAGCATCAGCTGTCGCTGGTCGCCGGGACGATCTTTGACGATCTGGTGAGCGAGGCCCATTACCCCACTCTGGAGGCGCTGACCCATCAAATATGCCGCAATCTGTCTCAGGTTCCGGCCGCCGAACCTATCCCGGGGCACCCTTTCCAGCCGCCCTATCTGGTGATTATCGACTTCGGCAACCCCGAGCGGGCGCGATTTGCCGGACGCAGCGCGCTGGCTCCGCGCCTCAATGACCAGGACTGGCAGCGGATGATGGCGCACATTACCGCCCTCAGCACCCTCGCCTGGCGGGAGTACGGTGTGCGGGCGGTTATTCATCCCCACGCCGGGGGCTGCATCGAATTTGCCGATGAAATCGAGCGGCTGGCCAACGATATCCCGCACGACGTGGCGGGGTTGTGTCTGGATACCGGGCATCTCTACTACGCCGGAATGGATCCGCTCACCTGGCTGGATCGCTATTACGCGCGGCTCGACTATCTGCACTTCAAGGATGTGGATCCGCAGGTTTACCAGCGCGCCATCGCCGAAGGCATCGACTTTTTCACCGCCTGCGCCGAAGGGGTGATGTGCCCGCTCGGCAGCGGCGCCATTGACTACCCGGCCATTAACGATTTCATTGCCCGTCGCGGCTATCAGGGCTGGATAACCATTGAACAAGAGCGTGATCCGCGCCATGCCGCAGGCAGCCTGCAGGCGGTCACGGAGAGCCTGCGCTATCTGCGCGGCGTTGGATTCTGACAGGAGACGCAACATGATCAACGGTTTAAGACCTCTCGATCGCACCCTGCGCTGGGGCATGGTCGGCGGCGGCGGCAGCAGCCAGATCGGCTATATTCACCGCTCTGCCGCCCTGCGCGATAACACCTTTGCGCTGCTGGCAGGCGCCTTTGATATTGATGCCGAACGCGGGCGCCAGTTCGGCCAACAGCTGTGGGTGGATCCCGATCGCTGTTACGCCGACTACCAGAGTCTGTTTCGCGGCGAGGCTGCCCGCCCGGACGGTATTCAGGCCGTGTCGATTGCCACGCCGAATAACACCCATTATGCCATCTGCCGGGCGGCGCTGGAGGCCGGGCTGCACGTGGTGTGCGAAAAGCCGCTGTGCTTCAGCAGCGAAGAGGCGGACGACCTGGTGGCCCTCAGCCAGCGGCAGCACAAAATCATCGGCGTGACCTACGGCTATGCCGGTCATCAGCTTATCCTCCAGGCCCGGCAGATGATCGCCGACGGACTGCTGGGCGACATCCGTATCGTCAATATGCAGTTTGCTCATGGCTTCCACGCCCAGCCGGTGGAGCAGGAAAACGCCAGTACCCGCTGGCGGGTCGATCCCCGCTTCGTCGGCCCCAGCTATGTGCTGGGGGATTTAGCCACCCACCCGCTGTTTCTGGTCGAAACCATGGCCCCGCAGCTGAAGATCGCCCGGCTGATGTGCGCCAGACAAAGCTTCGTCAAAAGCCGCGCGCCGCTGGAGGATAACGCGCAGGTGCTGATGGAGTATGACAACGGCGCCATCGGCTCGCTGTGGAGCTCCGCCGTTAACTGCGGCTCCATGCACGGGCAAAAGGTGCGCATCGTGGGAGAAAAGGCCAGTCTCGAATGGTGGGATGAACAGCCCAACCAGCTGCGTTACGAGGTGCAGGGCGAGCCAGCGCGCATTCTGGAGCGAGGCATGGACTATCTTGATCCGCTGGCGCGTCAGGATGATCGCATCGGCGGTGGTCACCCGGAGGGGCTGTTCGAGGCCTGGTCGAATCTCTATCGCCGCTTCGCCATCGCTATGGACGCCGCGGACCGGCGCGACGAAGCGCTGCTGGCCGACTTCTGGTATCCGGACGCCCGCGCCGGGGCGTTCGGCGTCCGCTGGGTGGAAAACTGCGTGCGCTCGGCCGACAACGGCGCCTGCTGGGTCGACTTCCGCTAACTCGCCGGCTCAGGGCCTCGCCCTGAGCCTTCCACGTTACTTTTCAATGCGCGCCAGCTGGGTTTTATCGGCCTCGCTGGCGCGATCGGCCAGCCCCTGAAACGCTGCGGCGCCATAGTATTGCTCGGGCGCCGGTAGAGCCTGCATATCGTGCCCCGGGTAGATCTGCAGCTCGCCGAGGTCGTGCAAGCGGAACCCCTCCACCTGCGACGGCATGGTCAGGCGATACGGCGGCATGGTTTCGAAAGGGACCGGCGTCGGCAGCCGGTTTTCCTGCAGGTCGTAATTACGCTTCAGCACCAGAAACTTATCCGGCACCCGTCGGCGACTGTTCCACCAGTCGCCATCGATCCGCTGGAACATCGCTTCCGTCTCCCCTCGCGTGGCAACCATCAGCCGGGTCAGCGCCTTTTTCAGCGCCGCCTCCATGGCCTGATTATACGCTTCCACTGACCCGCCATGGCCGCTAAGGATGACGTTAATCGCCAGCCTGGCGCCCAGTAAATTGGAATAGAGATCTTCCGGCGAAAACGCGGAGATCTCCTCAGAAAACCCCGGCACCGACTGGAAGCCATACCACTGGGCGATCTCATGCCACTGGGCGATTTCGAAGGCCAGATGCCCGGCGAGCCAGGCCGCCAGCTGATAGCGCTGCCTGACGCCCGGCGGCGGCGTAAAGGCATTGAGCTGAACGCGGCGCACCCCCAGCTCTTCGCTGTAGAATATGCGCCCCGCCTGGCCCAGCGTCGGCGAAATGCGATTGAACAGATAAAAGGTGTAATCCGCCGTGTCGCGCACATGGGCAATATCGATAAACCCGCCGCGACGGGTATAAATAAGCCCGTTTTGCTCCTCGCTCAGTCCCAGCAGATTTTTCACCGCCCCGAGCGCGCTGTCGTTGTAATGGTGCTTGCCCAGAGAATCCAGAGTCAGCACGTTACCAATCTGGTACACCGGGATGGGGATGCCCACCGCCCGCACGTGCAGGTCGTAACCAAAGGCGCAGCATGGCCGCAGCGATTCCGGCGGCGACAGCTCGCCCAGGGTGGGCACCGGATGGATCGCCGTCACCGCGGGCAATACCGGGTCCTGCGCCAGCGCCGGCAGCGCCAGCGCGAATAACAGCCATAAGGCTTTACGCATCAACAGCCTCTCCACAGCAACAAAAGAACGCGCATCTTACCGGCAGACGGCGCCTGCAGGTTTAGTTAAAAGCGGTATTCACCGGAGACAAAGAAGCTATTGCGGTCGTTAAAACCGAATTCAGTCAGCACGTTAAAGTTTTTGGTGACTTCATACTGGGCGCCAATCAGCATATTCCACGGCGAGGTCAGCTTTTGCTTAACGTCGAATTTGCCCTCGCCGTCTTTATTGACCGCGGCAATTAGGGGCTGCAGCTCTGGCGGCATGTGCAGGTCGGCGAGATCGCCCTTAAACTCCTGCTGCACGTCCTGATACATGCTGCCGACCCACAGGCTGAGATGGGACGGCCCGTCGATCCCCTGAAAACTGAAGCGGTAGCCGACGCGCGGCGAGACGGTGACCGCCGAAATGCTGCCGTCGAGGATATCGAAGTCGGTGCGGGTGTAGTTAGTATCCACCAACCCAAACCAGTTGCCGTAGCCGCCGGCGAGCGTAAAGCCGGTCCCCCAAGTGGTGCCTTTAAAATCAAGCGTAAAATCAATATTCTGCAGCTTTCCGCTTTGATAAAGCTGATGAACCGCGCCGGCGATGACCCGGTCCAGACCGCGAAACTGCGACGGATCTGAATCCACTGAGACCTGGGAGACGGACGACCCGCGGGTATGCCCCACCAGTCCGTAAACGTTGAGGAACGGAAAGACCCACATATCAAGGCGCAGGTTTTCGGTTTTGCTCTTCTCGCGGGTGTGCCCGGCATCGATGGCGAACATATCGCTGGGAATGGGATGGTTGCCGAGCTTAAGCCCGGAAAAGGTAATACTGTCGACCATGATATCCTGTCGGATATTCATATAGCTCAGATTGACGCCGTAAGGTAACGGAATGGAATATCCCCTGGCGCGAGCCTCCTCGCCCCAGATCGGAAAATAGCTGTCGCTCTGGTCCGGCTCCGCAGCCGACGTGCCCCAGGCCGCTAACAGCAGCGTTAACACCGCGCCGGATGATCTCATTTTTGTTCTCATGTGTAGTTATAAACCCGAACCGACATTGAAATAGACCGCCTGTTCATGCTCGCTGAACGCCATGTCAATCCCGGTACGTAAACCGTACTGTCGCGCGATCAGGTATCGAAAACCGGCCCCCCATGCCACCTCTGACTCTTCCCATAGCGTATCCGCCGCGTCAGCGGCGCTCCCGGCGCCAACGAATCCCTGCAGGATCCAGCGCGGAGTAACCGCCCAGGCCAGCTGGGTTTGCGCCGTGGCCACGTAGTCGCCCTGATAGCGGTAGCGCGAAATCCCGCGCAACGCGATATAAGGACGCGCCATCGGCATCAGATGCTTATCATGGTGGGTTAAGGACTGATAATTGCCCGCGACCGCCAGGGTCAGCGTCTGGCTGAGCGGAATAAACACCTTTCCGTCCAGCGAAAAAGTGTTGTAGTGATAATCGCCCCCGAGCAGCGAACGGAAAAACCGATATTCCCCCTTCAGCGCTAACCCACTCTGAGGATAGAAAATATTATCGGTAGTGTCATATTCCGCCACCACCCCCAGCGCCGAAGAGGTGCTGTTTTGCCCGAGCACCTGCTGCCACACCCGGTTGAGCCGTGGATTATCGGTAGAGACATCCGCCCGGGCATACACCTGGGAGGCCCCGAGGAACACCGGCGTGTCGCCCAGGCGAAACAGCAGCTTTTGCAGCGCGGCGACGCCTTTGGTCTGCGTCTGCACCGGTTTAGCATGGCTGAAGCCGCCGGTGTCGCCGGAATAGATATCCAGATTGACGTTAGCGTAGCCGGCGCCCGCCAGGTAACGAATGCGATCATGCTGCCAGGTGTGGCGATGGCCGCCGCCAATAAACCAGGTGCCATTCTGCGTGGCGGCCCCGCCAAAAGCGGTGAGCGGCGGAGGAATAAACTGCCCGCCCTCCCGGCTACCTTTGCCCTGTAAAAACAGGCCAAACAGTCCGCCACCATAGCCGATGGCCGGCTCGGTTATCGCCAGCGGCACCGGCAGAAAACCGTAACGGTTTTCCGCCAGATACTGACTCATGTCGAGCGTGCCATCTTCCGCATCGAAGAGATCGGCGGCATCGCCAGGCGGGCACAACAGGAACAGAAGCGCCAGCGTGGACAGCGGGAATTTCATGCTCACTCCAGGGCGTTGGGGCGCGCACGACACGCGTGGCGAACAGGATTATTACAACGGAATTAGGAAAATATAACGTAACCGGATAATCCTCACCAACGCGCAGTGGCCTGTTTTTTGGGTATTTTTGGACAAAAAAGAGCTGGCCGTCACAGAAAGCCGCCTTCGCTCCGCCGGACGGCGCGATGATTGTATTCATAAGGTGAATGTCGTATAACATAGCGCTACCGAGGGGTGTCCCGTGAGGGCTGAGATGGCGCAAGCCGAACCCTTTGAACCTGATCTGGGTCATGCCAGCGAAGGGACGGGTCGGCAATTTTGCCAGCATTACCGCCATTGCCTGTTCACACCCCTGCACGCCCGGATCTCCCCTGCACAACTGGAGGTCCTGTGATTGTTCCCGCGTTTAGCCAAGGTCTTTATGGCCGTTTACGCCAGCTGGCCGCCGCTGACTGGCAGCACTATGTGGCGCACCCTTTCGTCCGGCAGCTCGCCGAAGGCACCCTTGCTGAAAGCGCATTTCGTCGCTATCTCACCCAGGATTATCTGTTTCTGATCCATTTCGCCCGCAGCTACGCGCTGCTGGTGAGTAAACTGCGCACGCTGCCGGAGATGCGCGCCGCGGCCGCCTCCATGAACGCCATTCTTAACGAAGTGCCGCTGCACGTCGGCTACTGCGCCCAGTGGGGCATTAGCGAACCGGAGATGGCCGCCCAGCCTGAAGCGCCGGAAACCATCAACTATACCCGCTACGTGCTGGATATCGGCCATGCAGGCGACGCGCTGGATCTGCTGGTCGCTCTGATGCCCTGCGTAGCGGGTTACGCCGAAATCGGTCTGGGCCTGCTGCATCACCCCACCACCCGACTGGACGACAATCCTTACGCCTCGTGGATCCGCAACTACGGCGATGAAGGCTATCTGCAGGGCGTCAGCGCCGCGCTGGCGCTGCTGGAGACCGTGTGGCAACAGCGTGGAAGCGAGACCCGTATCACTGAACTGAGCGACATCTTCACCACCGCCACCCGCCTTGAGGCGCAGTTCTGGCAGATGGGGCTCAACGCCGCGGTGGAGTCCCGGGCGTGACGGCGCCAGGTATCGAGGTCCGCAATCTGAGCCTCCATTTCGGCGACCGCCGCCTGTTCGACAATCTGTCGCTGACGGTCCCCGGCGGCCAGTGGGTGTCGCTGCTCGGCGCCAGCGGGGCCGGAAAAACCAGCCTGCTGCGGGTCATGGCCGGCCTGGCCCCCGCCACCTGCGGGGAAGTGGTCGCCAGCGACGGCAAGCCGATACCCGGCCGCCTGGCGTGGATGGGGCAGAAAGATCTGCTTTACCCCTGGCTGAGCGTTCGGGAGAACGTCGCCCTCGGCGCGCGGCTGCGCGGTGAGAAAGTGGATCACGCCCGGGTCGCCACCCTGCTGGAACAGGTGGAGCTCGCCTCCTGCGCCGACGCCCGGCCGGCGACGCTCTCCGGCGGGATGCGTCAGCGCGCCGCGCTGGCCCGCACCCTGTATGAGGACCGGCCCATCGTGCTAATGGATGAGCCTTTCTCGGCGCTGGACACCCTCACCCGCACGCGCATTCAGACCCTCGCGGCCACCCTGCTGGCGGGGCGGACGGTGGTGCTGATCACCCACGATCCGCTGGAAGCCTGCCGGCTGAGCCACCGTCTGCTGGTCCTCTCGGCCGCCGACGGGGAGATCGACGACAGCCATCACCTCACCGGCGCGCCGCCGCGCGCGCCGGACGCGCCCGAGCTGTTGAACGCCCAGGCGGCGCTGCTGCAGCAGTTGATAAGGGCCCACTCATGAGCGGACGTCTCTGGCGCGGCGGCATGGTGTTCTGCGGACTGGTGCTTCTCTGGGGGCTGGCCAGCCGCAGCGGCATTCCGCGCTTTCTTTTACCCTCCCCGGCGGCGGTCGCCGAGGCGCTGTGGGTCAATCGCGCCTATCTCGGCTGGCACACGCTGATTACCCTCAGCGAGATCCTCAGCGGCCTGGCGCTGGGGGTGGCGCTCGGCGTCACGCTGGCGCTGGGCATGATCCTCTCCCCGCGCCTGCAGCGCTGGCTGATGCCGCTGGTGCTCACCAGCCAGGCGATCCCGGTCTTTGCCCTCGCCCCGCTGCTGGTGCTGTGGCTGGGGTTTGGCATGAGCGCCAAAGTGGCGATGGCGGTGCTGGTGATTTTCTTTCCCGTCACTTCCGCCTTCTTTGACGGCTTGCGACGGGTCAACCACGACTATCTCGATCTGGCGCGCAGCATGAACGCCTCCTTTGGCGCTCAGCTACGGCATGTCCGCCTGATGGCCGCCCTGCCGGCGCTGGGCTCGGGCCTGCGCATGGCGGCGGCGGTGGCCCCCATCGGCGCCATTATCGGCGAATGGGTCGGCTCCGCCGAGGGACTGGGCTACGTCATGCTCAATGCCAACGCGCGGCTGCAAACCGATATCTGCTTCGCCGCGCTGTTTATTTTAGTGCTGCTGACCCTCTTCCTGTGGCTGGCGGTAGACACCCTGCTGCACCGGCTGATCGACTGGTCGCCGGAATAATCATGAAGTAATAAAGGAAAACAGATGAAAACGTCGCTTTTCGCCGGGGCAACCCTGACGACGCTGCTCAGCGGTCACGCGCTGGCCAATGAACCGCTCACCCTGGTGCTGGACTGGTATATTAACCCCGACCATGCGCCGATTATGGTGGCCGAGCAGATCGGCGCCTTTAAGGCCCAGGGTCTGGACGTCAAGATTGTCCCTCCGTCGGATCCGGCGCTGCCGCCCCGTATGGTGGCCGCCCGTCAGGCAGACCTGGCCATCACCTACCAGCCGCAGGTGCACTTCTTCGCTGACGAAGGGTTACCGCTGGTGCGCGTGGGCACCCTGATCAACTCGCCGCTGAATACGGTGATCGCCCTCGATAAGCAGATCAAAACCCCGGCGGATCTGCAAGGCAGGAAGGTGGGTTACTCGGTCAGCGGCATTGAGCAGGCCACCCTGGCGACCATGGCGCAGCATTCGGGGATCGATCCGGCCAGTATCAAGCTGGTCAACGTCAATTTTCAGCTGACCAGCGCTCTGCTGGCGGGCCAGGTGGACGCGGTCATCGGCGGCTATCGTAATATAGAAGCGCAGGAGCTGAAGCTGCAGGGCAAAGCTCCGGTGGTGATGAACGTCGAGGATTACGGCGTGCCGGCCTATGACGAGCTGGTGATTGTCGCCCACCGCGACGCGATTCATGAGGCGAAAATCCGTAAATTCCTCACCGCCCTGCAGGCCGGGGTCAGCTACCTGCGCGCCCATCCGCAGGAGAGCTGGGAGGCGTTCGCCGCCGCGCACCCGGAGCTGAAGACCGAGCTTAACCATCAGGCGTGGCTGCAAACCGTGCCGCTGTTCGCCACCGATCCGGCGGCGCTGGATAAAGCGCGCTATGACACTTACGAACAGTTTTTATATAACAATAAGTTGGTGAAAAAAGTTACACCTTTAACAAATTATGCGGTTGAGCTGCATTGACTCTTGCTATCGCTGACGGAAGGCTTTCCGTCAGCGCTTTAACGCAGCGGCAATAAAAATATAGAGACTTTCTCACTAATAATTACACTTTAAAGGGTTATCGTTACCCTGGGTTGTTTTATTATAATTCAGCAGGTTACGTTAATTTTTACCGCGGTAAGAATAGCGTCAAAATAACGCAATCAATAAAACGTTGAATGCGGATTTAAAAAGCCATATATTGTGCGCGCTTTATGAATGCCAATTCAATTCCTTACACCAATTATTCAACCAGCGTTCAACCGCAATGCTGGTTGTGGGAGTGATATGATGACGGATAAAGTCCGTATTGATACTTTACGTGCTGATTTATTAGACGCAAACAACGAAACCTTTTTGGCCCGTCAGGCCGAATTTGAATCGAATGTCAGGAGTTACCCGCGTAAGTTACCGCTGGCTATCACTAAAGCTGAAGGCGTGTGGCTGACGGATGCGGATAACAAACAGTACCTGGACTGCCTCGCCGGCGCCGGTACTCTCGCTCTGGGCCACAACCACCCTGATGTATTGCAGAGCATCCAAAGTGTCATTACCAGCGGCTTGCCGTTACATACTCTCGATCTGACTACCCCGTTAAAAGATCGTTTCTCCGAATACCTGCTCTCTTGCCTGCCGGGCGAAGGGAAAGAGTATTGCCTGCAGTTCACCGGTCCTTCCGGGGCTGACGCCGTGGAAGCGGCGCTGAAGCTGGCGAAAAAATACACCGGCCGTTCCGCGGTGATCAGCTTCTCCGGCGGCTATCACGGGATGACCCATGGCGCGCTGTCCGTCACTGGCAACCTGTCGCCGAAAGCGGCGGTCAACGGCATGATGCCGGAAGTCCAGTTCATGCCTTACCCGCACCTGTATCGTTGCCCGCTGGGCATCGGCGGCGAAGCCGGCGTCAAAGCCCTGACCTACTACTTCGAAAACCTGATCAACGACGTGGAGAGCGGCGTCCGTAAACCGGCGGCGGTTATCCTCGAAGCCGTTCAGGGCGAAGGCGGCGTGAACCCGGCGCCGGTCGAGTGGCTGCAGCGCATCCGCAAAGTGACCGAAGAGCACGGCATTCTGCTGATCGTCGATGAAGTGCAGGCTGGCTTTGCCCGTACCGGTAAATTCTTCGCCTTCGAACACGCCGGTATTCAGCCGGACATCATCGTGATGTCGAAAGCGGTTGGCGGCGGTCTGCCGCTCGCGGTGCTGGGCATCAAAAAACAGTTCGACGCCTGGGAACCGGGTCACCACACCGGCACCTTCCGCGGCAACCAGCTGGCGATGGCTACCGGCCTGACTACCCTGCGTCACCTGCGCGACAACAAGATTGCCGACAAAGTCGCTGCCCAGGGCGAGTGGCTGAAAGGCAAACTGGCCGAGCTGCAGAAGCGCTACCCGGTCATTGGCCACGTACGCGGTCTCGGTCTGATGATCGGTATCGAAATCGTCAAGCCGAACGAAGCGCAGGATCACATGGGTTGCTACCCGGCTGACGGTGAACTCTCTGCCCTGCTGCAGAAGAAATGCTTTGAAGCGGGCCTGATTCTGGAGCGCGGTGGCCGTCACGGCTGCGTGCTGCGCCTGCTGCCGTCCCTGCTGATCAGCAACGCGGAACTGGATGTGTTCCTCGACAAATTTGAACAGGCCCTGCTGGCCGCCGGCGTAAAACCGGTCTGAGTGGAGTAAGTGACCACCATGTCCACATTGAATCCGATTCTTGCTGGTTCGGCGCAGAGCGTTGAGGCCTATCAGCAGGTTATCGAGCAGACCAGTCAGGCCGTTGTGCAGTGGCTGAAGCAACCTGAGATGTATCAGGGGAAAAGCGTTGACGAACTGCGTGAGCGTATCTCCCTTGAGTTTAACGAACAGGGTTTGGGTAACCAGGCGGCGATTGACCGTGCGATCGAGTACTTCCTGAAAGACAGCCTGTCGGTGCATCACCCGCAGTGCGTGGCGCACCTGCACTGCCCGAGCCTGGTGATTAGCCAGGCGGCGGAAGTGTTGATCAACGCCACCAACCAGAGCATGGACTCCTGGGACCAGAGCCCGTCGGCGACCATCATTGAGATGAAGCTGATCGAGTGGCTGCGCGCCCGGGTCGGCTATCCGGCAGGCGACGCCGGCGTCTTCACCAGCGGCGGCACCCAGAGCAACTTGATGGGGCTGATGTTGGCGCGCGACGCCTTCTTCGCCCGTCAGGGACACTCCATCCAGCAGGATGGGCTGCCGGGGGATATCCGCAAGTACAAAGTACTGTGCTCCGAAAACGCCCACTTCTCGGTGCAGAAGAACATGGCGCTGATGGGGCTCGGCTACCGCTCGGTCACGCTGGTGAAAACCGACGAATTCGCGCGGATGGACGTGGCCGATCTGCAGGCGAAGATTGCGCAAGCGCAGGCTAACGGCGAGCAGATCATGGCGATCGTCGCCACCGCCGGGACCACCGACGCGGGGGCTATCGACCCGCTGCGCGACATCGCCGGTATCGCCGCGGAGCATCAGATCTGGCTGCACGTTGACGCGGCCTGGGGCGGCGCGCTGCTGCTGTCTGAGCAGTATCGCGACTATCTTGACGGTCTGGAGCTGGTGGATTCCGTTACCCTGGACTTCCACAAGCAGTTTTTCCAGACCATCAGCTGCGGCGCGTTCCTGCTGAAGGATGCCCGCCATTACGAGCTGATGCGTTATCAGGCGGCCTATCTCAACTCCGAGTTCGATGAAGAACACGGCGTGCCGAACCTGGTGTCCAAATCGCTGCAGACCACCCGCCGCTTCGATGCGCTGAAGCTGTGGATGGGCCTCGAAGCGCTGGGCCAGAAGCAGTATGCGGCGATCATCGATCACGGCGTCACTATGGCGAAAAACGTCGCGGAGTACGTGAAGTCTCAGCCGACGCTGGAGCTGGTGATGCAGCCGCAGCTGGCGAGCGTGCTGTTCCGTTCCCGTCCGGCGCAGATGGCGCAGAGCGACGCGGCGGCAATCGCCCTGCTCAACCAGCGCGTCGGCGACGCCCTGCTGGCTTCCGGCCGCGCTAACGTCGGCGTGACCGAGCACAACGGCGTTACCTGCCTGAAGCTGACCCTGCTGAACCCGGTGGTGACGCTGGATGATGTGAAGGTTCTGCTTAACCTGGTGGAACGCACCGCACAGGAGCTGCTGGCGCAATAATCTGCCTGAGCGAGGCGGCGCCTGTCGCCCCGCTCAGCGGCCAGCCCAGCCAGTACTAAGCCGATAAGTTCTCTTATCGGCTTTTTTTATTCCTGCCTGCGCTACCGACGCGCTTCTACGCTTCTCGCCGTAGGTCCGTTGACGCCTGCCCGCCGCGATGCCACAGTATGGTCCCGATAATGGCAATCGCCAGAATCTAACGTCCCGGTAATAAGGATGATAATGGAGAAACGCTTACCCGGCCTCGATCTCGACGCCCTGCGCAGCTTTGTGACCGGCATGGAGTGCGGCAGCTTCGCCCTGGCGGCGCAGCGTCTGGCGCGCTCCACCTCCGCCGTCAGCGCCCAGCTTAAAAAGCTGGAGGGCCAGTGCGGCGCAGCGCTGGTGGTTAAGCAGGGGCGGCACCTGGCGCTGACCGCGGAAGGCGAAAAGTTAATGAGCTACGCCAGACGGCTGCTGGCGCTCAATGATGAAACCCTGCGCGCGCTGCAGGGCGAGCGGCTCACCGGCGAAATTCACCTTGGCATGCAGGAAGATTTTGGCGAATCGCTGATGCCGGGGATCCTTGGGCAGTTTACCCACCACCATCCGCAGGTGCGGATAGTCGCGAGGGTGGATCGCAATGGCCCGCTGCGCCAGGCGGTGGCGGAGGAGACGCTGGATCTGGCGCTGCTGTGGCAAACCGAAGATCAGGGTCCGGGGCTGGGCCGCTGTTCGCTGGCGTGGATTGCGCATCCTGACTTTGACGTTCGCGCGCTGCTGGCGTCCGGCGAGCCGCTGCCGCTGGTGATGTTCGACAGCCCGTGCCTGATGCGTTCCCGCGCCATTGCCTGTCTCGATGCCGCTGGGATCCCCTGGCAGGTGGTGTTCGTCAGCCACAGCCTGAGCGGCATCTGGGCGGCGGTGCAGGCTGGCCTGGGGCTGACGGTTCGCACCCGCATCGGCATGCCCGGCAATCTGCGCCCCGCCGGCGGACTGCTGCCATCCCCTGGCAGTCTGGCCGTCAGTCTGCAACAAACCCCGCGTCAGGAACCCCATTCCGCCGCGGTCGCGCTGCTCGGCAAACTGATGACCGAGGCCCTACAGGAGTGGGTTGAAAGGTGACAGTGTCACGTAAATTTCCCTCACCCTAGCCCTCTCCCGGAGGGAGAGGGAACCGTTCGGCAGTCACCGGCAAGGGGTATTCTGCGCCGTTCCCGCTTCGATGCCCGGTGGCGGCTGCGCCTTACCGGGCCTACACGCGGCTCCGTAACCCCGTAGGCCGGGCAAGCGCAGCGCCGCCCGGCATCAGGTATAAGGCCTGGAGGGATCCATCCGCCAGAGGCCTGCGCCGCGGGTCAGGCTTTGCTCTCCTGCAACAGCTGCTGGATCACCTGCTCCTGGCGGGCATAATCCCCTTCGCCGAAGGCGGTATAGCGAAGCTGCCCGCGAGCGTCAAAAATGTAATGCGCCGGCCAGTATTGATTGCCAAAGGCGTTCCAGATGCTGTACTCATTATCCGCCACCACCGGGTAGGTTATCCGCCACTCCTTCACCGCCTGGCGAAGCAGCGGCAGCGAACGCTCCCAGGGATATTCAGGAGTATGCACGCCAATCACCACCAGCCCGGCCGCGCGGTATTTGTTCGCCCAGTCGCGCACGTAAGGCAGGGTATGCTGGCAGTTGATGCACTCCCGGGTCCAGAAATCCACCAGCACCACTTTGCCCTTCAGACGCTCCGGGGTTAACGCCGGGCTATTGAGCCATGCGCTGCCCCCCACCAGCGAAGGCATGGCGCTGCTGGGCTTGGGCATAGCGATCGGTTGCAGAACCGTTTTCTGCGTCGGCTGCGGCAGACGGGCGGCCAGCCGCTGCTCCAGCGCCTGACTCCACCCTCCCGCGCTTTGCAAATAGCGGTCGCCGCCGCTGGCGATCAGCGCCACCGAGGCCAGCATCGCCACCCCCGCCAGCCGGCGCAGCCGTTCGCCGAACGCCAGCCCGCGACGCAGACGGGCAATCAACGCCGCGCCGCACCACCCGAGCAGGAATAACATCACCGCCCCGCCGCTGCCGTAGGCCAGCAGCAACCCGCCGGTGGTCGCCTGGCCCGGATGCACAAAGCCCAGGCTCAGTATCGCCCCCAGTACCGGCCCGGCGCACGGCGCCCACAGCAGACCCACCGCCAGCCCGGCCAGCAACGAACCGATCCAGCCGCGCTGGCGTGAGCTGGCGTCGTTAAGCTGATTCCCCAGCGCCACCAGCGGTGAAGTCAGCCGCTGTGCGATGCGCTGCGAAAGCAGACTCAGCCCGACAAGGGCGAAGAACGCCAGCGCCAGGCTGCGTCCAACCAGAGTCAGATTGACCACCCAGCCGCTGGCGACCGTCACCAGCCACGAGACAGCGCCAAACATCAGCGCCATTCCCGCCAGCATGATCGCCAGCTGCCCCCGGCGGCCCCGGACGCTGGCGAACAGCAGCGGGATCACCGGCAGCGTACAGGGGCTCAGCAGGGTTAACATCCCGCCGAAAAATGCAATGAATATCGACATCGCCTTCTCCTCATTGTGTCGTCGCTGCCGGGAGTGGCAGCCACGACATTACAGCAAGGAGATGTAGGGCGGATGTGTCAGGAAAGCGGGAGAATTGTCGGCTTAGTTTTCCAACTGCGCCGGAGATACAGCAGGATACAATCCCTGCGCGGCGAGACGCACGCTGGCGTCCAGGCCGCCCTGCGGGCGGTTGGACAGGCGCAGCGTGCCGTTTATCTGGCTGACAAGCTGCGCGGCGATCGCCAGTCCCAGACCGGTGCCGCCGGTATCGCGATTGCGCGAGTCCTCCAGGCGAAAAAAGGGCTGCAGCACCGCCTGCAGCGACGCCTCAGGGATCCCCGGCCCCTCATCCAGCACATGGATAGTGATATCCCCGGCGGCGTCGCGGGTCAGGGTTACCGTTACCGTGGCGCCGAATTTCAGCCCGTTATCGATAAGGTTAGTCATCACCCGGCGCAGGGCCTGCGGTGGGATCCACACCACCCCGGCGCTCTCCTCGGGGCAAAACCGCACCGGCCGGCCAACGTCGGCATAATCGCAGGCGATACTGTCGAGAAAGGCGTCAAGGTTCAGCCGCTGGCGCGCCTCCGCCAGCGGCTGCGAGGTGCGGGCGAAGGCGATACCTTCGCGCACCAGGCGGGTCATATTGTCGAGATCCTGCAGCAGTTTGTCGCGCAGTTCCGGCTGGTCGGCCATCTCCACCCGCAGCTTCATCCTGGTGATCGGCGTTTGCAGATCGTGGGAGATGGCGGCGAGGATCCGCGCCCGCTCCTGCAGATGATCGTGGATGCGGGTCTGCATCGCATTAAACGCGCGGGCGGCACGGCGCACCTCCTCCGGCCCCTGCTCGGCCATGGTTCCCGCCGTGTCGCTGGCCGGCTCAAGCGCATTCACCGCATGGGTAAAACGGGTGATGGGCAGCAGTACCTGGCGAACCGCGTACCAGGCGCAGGCCAGCAGGAGGACAAACTGAGCGATCAGCACCACCGGTAGCCAGCGGGCGATGGGCGGTAGCTTTGGCCACAGGTCGAGGGTCAAGGGGGCGCCATCGTGGAGGGTAATATGGGCCTGGATATGCTGACGCGGACCGGGGATCGCCACAATACTCACCGGATATTGCGCGCTCAGCGCCTCCTGCAGGGAGCGCGCCGCGTCCCGGGCGCGCCAGCTGTCCGGGTAGTCGCCGCGTTCGCCGGCGTCCAGCTGATAGCGGTAGTTGCCGCGCGCCAGCTTCGGCAGCCATTGCGGGCGTTCAGCGGGCGGCAGACGGTCGAGGATCGCCACGCTGGTGGCGACATCAGACGCCAGATTGCCCAGCATCACACTGCGGGCGCTGCTCATTCGCTCATAAAACAGCAGCGACAGGGTTAAGGTGTTCGCCAGCAGCAGCGCCAGAAACAGCAGCGCCATCAGCCTCGACTGCAGCGAGACGGGCCAGAACCTCATTCATGCCTCTCGCGGATGGAGACCGGGACCGACAGCACATAGCCTTCGCTGCGCACCGTCTTAATATAGGCCGGCTCCCGGGCATCCTCCCGCAGGCGCTGACGCAGTCGGCTCACCAGCAGGTCGATTGACCGTTCGAACAGTTCGGCGTCGCGTCCCTGGGTCAGATTAAGCAGCTGATCGCGGTTCAGCACCCGCTGGGGATGGTCGAGAAACACCCGCAGCAGTCGATATTCCGCCCCGCTGAGGGCGACAATCGCCCCGCTGTCGTCCAGCAGATGGCGGGCGGCGGTATCGAGCAGCCAGTCGCCAAACGCGATCAGCCTGCCCGCCTCGGTGATCTGCAGGTTGGGCGGCAGCGCCCGGGTGCGGCGTAAAATGGCCTTGATGCGCGCCAGCAGTTCGCGGGCCACAAAGGGCTTCACCAGATAGTCGTCCGCCCCCATCTCGAGGCCGAGGATCCGGTCGCTGTCGTCGGTGCGGGCGGTGAGCATCAGCACCGGAATATCCTGCTGCGGGTTAGCGCGCAGCTGGCGACAGAGCGTTAAGCCATCCTCGCCCGGCATCATGATATCCAGCACAATCAGGTCGATTTGATGGTTTTTGAGCACCGACCACATGGCTTTGCCGTTCGCCGCGCCGCTGGCGCGGTATCCCGATTTTTCCAGATAGTCGACAATCAGTTCCCGGATGTCGCGGTCGTCATCGACGACCAGGATGTGGTCAATACGCTCCAAAGGCTGCTCCTGCGGCAAAATAAACTCTTCACAAGCATAAGCCGTGTTGCCGGAAGCGCAACGTCGCGCCGCCGGCAAGTCGCGGGTTACAACCGATCGGCGTCCACCACCGCCTGCACAAACGCCGTCGGATCCTCCTGCGGCGGGTTATGGCCTACCGCCCCCGGCAGATCCCGGTGCTCATATTTACCGGTAAATTTGGCCCGGTAGCTGGCCGGAGCCGGATGCGGCGCGCCGTTATTCGCCCCTTCCAGAGTGATGGTGGGCACGGTTATCGGCGGCAGCGCCGCCAGCCGTTGTTCATAGCCGGCATACTTCGCTTCCCCCTTCTCCAGCCCCAGGCGCCAGCGGTAGTTGCTGATGGTGATCGCCACGTGGTCCGGGTTATCCAGCGCCCGGGCGGTTTTGGCAAAGGTCGCGTCGCTGAATTGCCACTGCGGAGACGCCTGATGCCAGATAAATTTCGCAAAGTCGTGGGTGTTCTGCCGGTAACCGGCTTCGCCGCGCGGGGTGGCAAAATAGAACTGATACCACCACGACAGCTCCGCCTGCGGCGGCAGCGGTTTTTCGCCAATCTGCTGACTGCTGATCAGATACCCGCTCACCGAGACCAGGGATTTCACCCGCTGCGGCCACAGCGCGGCGACGATATCCGCCGTGCGCGCCCCCCAGTCAAAGCCGGCCAGATCTGCCTGCCTGATGTTCAGGGCGTCCATCAAATGGACAATATCGGCCGCCATCGCCGACGGCTGACCATTACGCGGCGTTTTCGCCGACAGGAAACGGGTGGCGCCGTAGCCGCGCAGATACGGCACAATCACCCGGTAACCCTTCTGCGCTAAAGCCGGCGCCACCTGGGCATAGCTCTGAATATCGTAGGGCCAGCCGTGCAGCAGAATCACCGGCTGGCCGTCCCGCGGACCGATATCCACGTAGCCAATATTCAGATCGCCAGCGTGGATCTGGTGGATTTTGTCGAACGCCCCCGCGTCTTCAGCGGCGCAAACGGCGGCGGACCACAGGGTGGATAACCCCAGCGCCGCGGCGCTGGTATACCGGATCAGGGATAATCTGTTCATCGCTTTCTCACCTTTTATCTTCGTCAAGAGAGTACGTGACCAGTTAAGCGGAAATTTGTATCCGCCATGTGCCCGACCGGGGCCATTTTTATCTCTTAATGTCAGGGACCCGCCGCGGGATACAGTGTGATACACAGTTCACGTTGGCAATTGTTGCGGGCTTGTGAATTTCTGCTTGCCCCCGGGCATAAATCCGCTACCGTGTCAGCCATTTTTACCACCTGATAACCCAGGAGCCCGCTATGGCGATTTTTGATGGTCACAATGACCTGCTGCTGAATCTCTGGCTTCACCATCGCGAGGATCCGGTGACCGCCTTCTTTGCCGGGGTAGAGAACGGCCACCTCGATTATCCGCGTATTCTCCAGGGCGGTCTGGCCGGCGGCCTGTTCGCCCTCTTTGTGCCGCCGCAGGAGTACATCGCCCGTATGGCGCCGCAGTACGCCAGCCAGGCGTGGGATCCCTTAACGATCCTCTGGCAGCAGCTGGCTATTCTCAAGGCGATTTGCGCCCATGACGCCAGCCGCGCCCGGCTGTGCCTGAGCGCGGCGGATATCGAACGCTGTCGTCAGGATAAGGCGCTGGCGATGGTGGCGCACATCGAAGGCGCCGGCGGGTTCGACGCGCAAGGCGACGATCTGCAGGACTTTTATCGCGCCGGGGTGCGCAGCATCGGTCCGTTCTGGAATATCGCTAATCGCTTCGGCTGCGGGGTCACCGGCGCCTTTCCCGGCAGCCCGGACAGCGGGCCGGGTCTTACCGGCGAGGGCATCGCGCTCATCGCCCAGGCCAACGCCCTGAAGATGCAGATCGATGTTTCGCACATGAATGAACAGGCTTTTTGGGATACCGCCCACCATTCCACCGCCCCGCTGGTGGCCACCCACTCCAATGCCCACGCCCTGTGCCCGCAGCCGCGCAACCTGACCGATCGGCAACTGCGGGCGATCCGCGACAGCGGCGGCGTAGTGGGCGTCAATTTCGGCAACGCCTTCCTGCGCCCCGACGGACGGCGCGATAGCGACACGCCCATCGCCACCATCGTCCGGCATATCGACTATCTTATTAACATAATGGGTGAGGATCATGTGGCCCTCGGTTCGGATTTTGACGGCGTCACCCTGCCGGACGCGCTGGGGGATGTGGCCGGCTTACCGCGGCTTATCAATACCTTGCGCGCTAGCGGCTATGATCAATTGGTGCTGGATAAGCTGCTGTGGCGGAACTGGCTACGGGTATTAAAAAATGTTTGGCAACAATAGGTTATATTGTAAACATAAAGTTAATTCCTTACAGATTCCGGGTTGATCTCTCTCCCGGTGAAGCGCAATATGCGGCAGCCATCACAGATCCACCATTATCCGTGAGGCCTGTGGTCATTTTTAAGAGGAACAAAACATGTGGAAGAAACCTGCTTTTATCGATTTACGTCTCGGTCTGGAAGTGACGCTGTACATTTCTAACCGCTAATCGCCCCGCCCGCCGTTCGCGCGGGCATCTTTTTACATTACCCGGTCCGTCTTCATGTTCATTAAAGTCCTCGGTTCCGCCGCCGGCGGCGGTTTCCCGCAATGGAACTGCAACTGCGCCAACTGCCAGGGTCTGCGCGACGGCACGATCCAGGCCAGCGCCCGCACCCAGTCGTCGATCATCGTCAGCGATAACGGTCAGGAGTGGGTGCTGTGCAACGCCTCGCCGGATATCAGTCAGCAGATCGCCCACACGCCCGAGTTAAATAAAGCCGGCGTGCTGCGCGGAACGCATATCGGCGGCATTATTCTCACCGACAGCCAGATCGACCACACCACCGGGTTACTGAGCCTGCGCGAAGGCTGCCCGCACCAGGTGTGGTGCACCCCGGAGGTCCATGAGGATCTCTCCACCGGTTTCCCGGTGTTTACCATGCTTCGACACTGGAACGGCGGCCTGGTGCATCACCCCATCGCGCCGCAGCAGCCTTTTACCGTTGACGCCTGTCCGGATTTGCAGTTTACCGCGGTGCCTATCGCCAGCAACGCGCCGCCCTATTCACCGTATCGCGACCGGCCGCTGCCGGGCCATAACGTGGCGCTGTTTATCGAAAACCGCCGCAACGGGCAGACGCTGTTCTACGCACCGGGGCTCGGTGAACCGGATAAGACCATTCTGCCATGGCTGCAAAAAGCGGATTGTCTGCTGATCGATGGCACCGTCTGGCAGGATGACGAACTGCAGGCCGCCGGCGTTGGGCGCAATACCGGCCGCGATATGGGCCACCTGGCGCTCGGTGATGAGCACGGGATGATGGCCCTGCTGGCCTCCCTGTCGGCAAAACGTAAAATTCTTATTCATATCAATAACACCAACCCGATCCTTAACGAGCGGTCTCCCCAGCGCCAGGCGCTGACGCAACAGGGGATTGAAGTGAGCTGGGACGGGATGGCTATCACCCTTCAGGAAACCGCATGCTGATCACCGACACGCTGTCGCCGCAGGCCTTTGAAGAGGCCCTGCGGGCCAAAGGCGCCTTCTACCATATTCACCACCCTTACCACATCGCCATGCATAACGGCGACGCGACCCGCGAGCAAATTCAGGGCTGGGTGGCGAACCGGTTTTACTACCAGACCACCATTCCGCTGAAAGACGCGGCGATCATGGCCAACTGCCCGGACGCGCAGACCCGGCGCAAATGGGTGCAGCGGATCCTCGACCACGATGGCAGCCATGGCGAGGACGGCGGGATTGAAGCCTGGCTGCGACTGGGAGAAGCGGTCGGTCTGAGCCGCGACGATCTGCTCAGCGAGCGCCACGTCTTGCCCGGCGTGCGCTTCGCGGTGGATGCCTATCTTAATTTCGCCCGTCGCGCCTGCTGGCAGGAGGCGGCCTGCAGCTCTCTGACCGAGCTGTTCGCCCCGCAGATCCATCAGTCGCGCCTCGACAGCTGGCCGCAGCACTACCCGTGGATCAAAGAGGAAGGCTATTTTTACTTCCGCAGCCGTCTGAGCCAGGCCAACCGCGACGTGGAGCATGGCCTGGCGCTGGCGAAGGCCTACTGCGACAGCGCTGAAAAACAGAACCGGATGCTGGAGATCCTGCAGTTTAAGCTCGACATTTTATGGTCGATGCTTGACGCCATGACCATGGCCTATGCCCTGCAGCGCCCGCCCTATCATACGGTCACCGACAAGGCGGCCTGGCACACGACCCGACTGGTGTAACCATGCAAAAAACCTCCATCGTCGCCTTTCGTCGCGGCTACCGTCTGCAGTGGGAAGCTGCCCAGGAGAGCCATGTGATCCTCTATCCGGAGGGAATGGCTAAACTCAATGAGACCGCCGCGGCGATCCTCGAGCTGGTGGACGGCCGGCGTGACGTCGCGGCAATTATCGCCGTGCTCAACGAACGCTTCCCGGAAGCCGGTGGCGTCGATGACGACGTCATCGAGTTCCTGCAGATAGCCTGTCAACAGAAGTGGATCACCTGCCGTGAGCCAGAGTAAACCCGCCGTCAATCCGCCGCTGTGGCTGCTGGCGGAGCTAACCTACCGCTGCCCGCTGCAGTGCCCCTACTGTTCGAATCCGCTGGACTTCGCCCAACAGGACAAGGAGCTGACCACCGAACAATGGATCGAGGTCTTTCGCCAGGCGCGGGCGATGGGCAGCGTACAGCTGGGCTTTTCCGGCGGCGAGCCGCTGACCCGTAAAGATCTGCCAGAGCTGATCCGCGCCGCGCGCGACCTCGGATTCTATACCAACCTGATCACCTCCGGCATAGGGCTGACGGAGAGCAAACTTGACGCCTTCAGCGAGGCCGGGCTGGACCATATCCAGATTAGCTTCCAGGCCAGCGATGAGGTGCTCAACGCTGCGCTGGCCGGTAACAAAAAAGCCTTCCAGCAGAAGCTGGCGATGGCCAGGGCGGTAAAAGCGCGCGACTACCCGATGGTGCTCAACTTCGTTCTTCACCGGCACAACATCGATCAGCTGGATAAAATTATCGCGCTGTGCATTGAGCTGGAAGCGGATGACGTTGAGCTGGCCACCTGCCAGTTCTACGGTTGGGCGTTCCTCAATCGCGAGGGGCTGCTGCCGACCCGGGAACAGATCGCCCGCGCCGAGCAGGTGGTCGCCGACTACCGGCAGAAAATGGCCGCCAGCGGCAATCTCACCAACCTGCTGTTTGTCACCCCGGACTATTACGAAGAGCGGCCGAAAGGCTGCATGGGCGGCTGGGGATCGATTTTCCTCAGCGTTACCCCGGAAGGCACCGCCCTGCCGTGCCACAGCGCGCGTCAGCTGCCGGTGGCGTTTCCGTCGGTGCTGGAGCAGAGCCTGGAGTCGATCTGGTATGACTCGTTCGGCTTCAATCGCTACCGCGGGTATGACTGGATGCCGGAGCCGTGCCGCTCCTGTGATGAAAAAGAGAAAGACTTCGGCGGCTGCCGCTGCCAGGCCTTTATGCTGACCGGCAGCGCCGATAACACCGACCCGGTGTGCAGCAAATCGCCGCATCATCACAAAATCCTCGACGCCCGGCGCGAAGCGGCCTGCAGCGACATAAAAGTCAGCCAGCTGCAGTTCCGCAACCGTACCCGCTCGCAGCTGATCTACAAAACCCGGGACCTGTAATGACGCTGGCGACACGCACCGTCACGTTGCCGGGCGGCCTGCAGGCCACCCTGGTCCATCAGCCGCATGCCGATCGCGCCGCGGCCCTGGCGCGGGTCGCCGCCGGCAGCCACCACGAACCATCGCGCTTTCCCGGTCTGGCGCACCTGCTGGAGCATCTGCTGTTTTACGGCGGTGAGCGCTACCGGGATGATGACCGGCTGATGGGCTGGGTGCAGCGCCAGGGCGGAAGCGTGAATGCCACCACCCTGGCCCGCCACAGCGCGTTCTTTTTCGAGGTCGCCGCCGATGGTCTGGCTGACGGTGTCGCGCGTCTACAGGAGATGCTGCAGGCGCCGCGGCTGCTCAGGGAAGATATTCAGCGTGAAGTGGCGGTGATTGACGCCGAGTACCGCCTGATCCAGCAGCATGAGCCGTCGCGCCGGGAAGCCGCCGTGCGTCACGCCGCCAGCGCGCCCGCGGCCTTTCGCCGCTTTCAGGTAGGCAGTGCCGACGCGCTGGCGGGCGATCGCCCTGCACTGCAGGCGGCGTTACGTGATTTTCACCGCACCCATTACGTCGCCCGGCGGATGCAGCTCTGGCTGCAAGGGCCGCAGTCGCTGGAGGCGCTCGGCGAGCTGGCGGCCCGTTTCGCCGTCGGGCTTGCCGCAGGCGAGGCTCCACCGCCGGCGCCGCCGCTGCGCCTGGGCGAATCCACTGCACTGCAGCTGGCGGTCTCCAGCCAGCCCGCGCTGTGGCGCTGCCCGCTGATCGCCTTAAGTGACAACGTCACGTTATTGCGCGAGTTTTTGCTTGATGAAGCCCCTGGCAGCCTGATGGCCGGGCTGCGCCAGCGTGGCCAGGCGCAAGAGGTGGCGCTGAGCTGGCTGTATCAGGATCGGCACGTCGGCTGGCTGGCGCTGGTCTTCGCCAGCGACCGGCCGGAACAGGTCGACCAGCAGATAACCCACTGGCTGCAGGCGCTACGGCAGACGACGCCAGACCAGCAGCAACACTACTATCAGCTGTCCTGGCGCCGTTTTCAAACGCTGTCGCCCCTCGATCAGCTGCGCCAGCGGGCATTCGGCTTTGCCCCCGGCGGGCCGCCCGTCGGGTTCGCCGATTTTTGCGCCGCCCTGCAGGCCGCCCCCACGGTCAGCCTGGCCTGCCAGACCATTTCCCCAGGGGAGCCTGTTGCCACCCAGGGCTTTAGCCTGCCGCTTAGCCGGTGGTGGCGCCGCCCGGTCTCTGACCCGGCGCTGGAATTCGCTTTTTATCCGCAAGCCGCTGGCGGCCTCGCCGCGGAAAACCCGGAGAAAGCTGCGCCGCTGCTCCACCTCCCGTCACCGGGCGAGCCGCCGAGGCTCCTGCTCCGACCGCCCTTCTACTGCTCGTCCGATCTGGCCGAAGGGCTGGCGCGCGGGGAACAGCTGCGCCCGCTGCTCGCCGCGCTCCGCCACGCCGGGGGCCGCGGCGAGTGGCATCGCGTCGACGGCAGCTGGCAGTTGCTCCTGCAGTGGCCAGCGTCCGGCCAACGGCCGGCGGCGATTCTGCAGGCCATTGTGCGGCAGCTCGCACTCCCGGTCGCCCCGCTGGCCCCGCCGCCGGAGAGTATTGCTATCCGTCATCTCATGGCTTTGCTCCCCGATCGGTTGGGCGCATCAGGGCTTCAGGAAGGTTGGCTGGCGGCTCTGACCGGCGGCAGCGCAGAGGATGCGCAGTGGATCGCGCGCCAGCTGAGCCTGCTTAGCGCCCGGGTTAACCCGCCGGGCAACCTCTCTGGCCCCTGCCGCCGCGGCGTCGAACGGCTGACTTTCCCCGGGGGCGATACAGCGCTGCTGGTCTTTATTCCGCTGCCGGAAGGCGCCTCGCTGGCGGCCCTGCGGGTGCTGGCGCAGCGCTGTGAGCCACTCTTTTTCCAGCGCCTGCGGGTGGAGCAGCAGATCGGCTATGTGGTGAGCTGCCGCTATCATCGCGTCGCCGATCGCGACGGGCTGCTGATGGCGCTCCAGTCCCCGGATCGCCGCGCCGTGGCGCTGCTGCGCTGTTGCAACACCTTTCTGCGCCAGCTGCCGCCGCTGGATGAAGCGACCTTCAGGCCGCTACAGCAGCGCCTGGCCGCACAGGTTCGCACCCGGACGCCGCCCGAGGCGCAAGCGCTGGCCGTCCTGCGTCAGAAGTATGGTTTAGCGGAGCTGACGCCGCAGGCGGCTGACGCGCTGCGCGTTGAAGAGGTCGACGACCTGGCCTACGAGATGTCCCGCCGTCGTCGCCGCTGGCGGGTACTGTTCACTGCCGGGGATTAATGGCCGGGGGCATCAGGGGGCAGATAGGCACTGACGAAGCGCGAGAGGATCGCCGCGGCCTGCGGGCTCTCCTGCACTTCATCGTGTAATCGTTTCGCGTCGATGCCCTCCGCCTGCAGCACCGCCTCCCGGTAGCGGATCAGCGAGCGGGCAATCGGCGCGGTGAATTCCGGGTGAAACTGCGTGGAGACCGCGTGCGGCCCGTAGCGCACGATCTGGTGGGGATCGTGGGAGGTTGCGGCCAGCACCGTGGCCCCCTCCGGCAGACGGGTCACGGTTTGCAAATGGCTCAGATGCGCGGGAAATGCGGCCGGCAGGCCCCGCAGCAGCGGGTCGTCGACACCCCACGGCGATAGCGAAACAGTCTGGCTGCCGCTTTCCCGTCCGGCGGGATGATACGCCACCTCGCCCCCCAGGGCATGAGCCATCAGCTGATGGCCATAGCAAACGCCGAACAGCGGCATGCCGATAGCCACCGCCTGACGGATCCAGTCGGCGGTCCGTTCGCTCCATGCCAGACGGTCGGTCACCATCGCCCAGGAGCCGGTCAGCACCGCCACCGTCTGGCGATCCGGCGCCGGCAGCGGCTCGTCCTCAAACACCCGTACCGCGGTGAGCTGCGCCTGCCACGGCGCCAACAGCGTGCGGAACCAGCGCGGCAGATCGCCATGCTCCTCACGGATGGCTGCCGGCGGCGTCCCGGTCTGAACCAGCAATAATCGGTTACGTGTCACCCTTCCTCCTCGTTCGTCATGTTCCCTAAAATACTATGCCGCCGGGAAGATGATGGGACAAATAACCAATTTCTATGAACGATGCGCCTGCGGAATAAGTCCAGCCGCTTACTGGGCGTCCGCGCTCTCCCGCTGCGGCACGTCGGCTGCAGCCGCCGGCGCCTGCTGCGGGACAAATATATGGTCCAGAATGGCGC
>OKVD01000064.1_pt1 | contig 99302 bp, 93 predicted proteins | sample 1606881 | NCBI WGS metagenome assembly OKVD01 (sample SAMN03281011, study PRJEB24777) | human gut metagenome | isolation source: fecal sample PR176 from 1 month old male Indian infant, caesarean delivered... | place: Singapore | collected 2006-01-13
CGGAAATGTCCATTGGTATTCTCCTTTATCTGGATTTAGAGTTTTGGGAGGGAACTCTAAAAACTCTAACCCCAAGTTTACAAGAGAACGCCAAATATTTCACTACACGTTCTTATTTGACGCTTACTCTAATCTAGCCTTGATTACGTTAATATCATTAATTAAGAAAATCCTCGTAGGCCCCCATGTTCATTTTATTAAACGGCTCATTGTACATACCAGCAGGAGCTTCTGTTTTAACTAAACTATCCACTAGGCCAACTCTATACAATCCTATTGAAATGTAATGTCCGCTCGTTGTTTTTACTGTGATACCCGCATTATGATTTACATAATTGCTGTAAAGTTCGTTCTCAATGCCATTAGCAGTAAGCATTGTACTCACAAGTACAGCTGCGGGGTATGAGCCAAACAAACGCCCTTCTGCCACGTAATCAGTGTACATGCGCGTACTATAATCATAATATAACCCCGCGTTAATGGCTACAGAGAAATCCTTTGTAAAATGATTATTAACAGCGACTGCAACACTATTAATAATAGTCTCCGTATTGGTGGTATCCACCTGGTCCTGCAAACTCTTAGCTACTTCAGCATACACCGACTTAAAATACTCCGGTGTTACTATCTCGTAAGAAGCGCGGTATTTATCAACGCCACCAAACGCATCCATGATAGCAGTATCTTCCTCAATAGGTCCGACGTTAACGTTGGCGTCTTCTTCTGTCCAACCAACAGGAAGAGCCTCTTCGCTCGGGTCAAACGGTTGCGGCGTGCTGTTCAAATCCGGACTTGCGGCCTGTGCTGGAATAGCAATCAATAAAGACATACACATTGTTGTCATAACTGTGAATAGTGACTTTCTCATAAACTTACCACCTTTCTTGAACTTACCTATCTAAAATTATACCTGATTACATGTAAATGTCAAAAAAATAATAACATATTTTCAAGTATTACGCAAGCGCGTATACGTTGTTGCGTATAAAAATATAATCTTTCTATAATACGATAGATTAGAGAGGTATAAATATTCATGAACGCAAAAGACGCAACCGCAAAAAGAATTGATATTCTTTGTAAAGAGCGAGGAATTGCATATAATGATTTAGCCAATATATGTGGCTTAACGCCGTCCACCGTTTATAGTATTTTTAATCCAAAGCGAAGAAACATAAAATTATCTACAATTAAGAAAATTTGTGATGGTTTTGAAATTACACTAGGAGAATTTTTCACGCACCCTATTTTTGATACATTAGAGCAAGAAATACAATAAATCCTGATTGCCCAGATTGAAAAAGGGAAGAAGAAGAAAATTTAGAAAAAGAATTTCAAAAATGCTTGACTTTTTTTGAAATTTGGGTATAATTATTTCATATTCAAACACAAGATTTGAATTTTTCTATTACAGAAAGTATAAGTCTTTCTGTCGCAATGTTCGTCGAGAATTTCGGCGTGATGGTAACTGCGACAGGGGACTTTTTTGTTTGCCCTTCGCAAAATTTGCAGGGGGCATTTTTTAATGCCTCAAAATAAAAAGGAGGTGCCGAAAATGGCAAATTTGAAACTAAAATGGGAGCAGGTTTTTCCAAAAGGTGCAATTCTGGAAGGGGTCCGTCCATGGCATGAATACGCTGGTGGAAAAAGGACAGACAAACAGCTTGGGCTGGCGTATACTCTCGTAAACAGAAGCGGATATGATAAGGTGACGGTAAAAATCGCTTCGACGACGCCAATCATGACCAATGAGCAAATCGAGGCCGCAGAAGATGATATTCATGTAATTGCCGAAGGATTTGAGGGGACCGTGTATAATCGCGACGGTGTAATCGCAATCAGCGGTAAGGCAGAGAGGTTGGTGCTGGAATGAAAAATCTAATTTTGAAGCTTGTTTCTTATATTGAAAATGAAGATATTAAAGGGCTTGTTCGATATTGTTTGATACTCCTTCCATTCGTGGTAGGAGTGGCATGGGCATTGGGGGCTCTTATATCTTATGCAACCGCTCATCAAGAGGTATTAGTTGTTCTTGGGATTGCCGCATGTATGATTTTCCCAGCGTTCTTAGGGAAAAAACAAACGCCGCCGAGCACTTCCAATTCGGTTACCAATACTAATGTGGCATATTTTGACCGGATACTTCTGCGCGGCCTGTATGCGATTTTCACTTCATTTGCAAGACAGTTTCAGGTCATTCCACCCAGCAAATTCATAGATTTGCATGATGACCTTGCCTCGGGATATGACTGCGGAAAAAATGCAAATATTTACAGATTTAAAATAGTTTCTGATGGAGAAGCCCTTGACCCAGCCCTTTTCCATGAGTTGCTAACAACTTATTTAGAGGAAAAACTTGCAAACGGAGAGATTGCACTGGGAAAATCAACCGTAGAGTTTAATAACCGGTTGTTCCCTAAAATTTTCGTCGATGAGTGTTTGCATGCAAGTGGAATCTGGCATATATCTATCCTCATATGCGACAATGAAAACACGGCCAATTATATCGCAAATAAGCGTCAAACGTTAATTATGCGTTGCTCTCCTGTCGCGCTACAGTATGAGGACGGTGATTTTTAATGCGAAAAATAAAAGTATGTTTAGACGAAGTGACTTGCCAAATAAAATTACCTCGTTGGATTGCGCTCGACAGTTTTATATCGGAGGGGCAACGTGTGATTTTTTGTGGGCCGAGTGGGAGCGGAAAGACTGTGCTTGCCACTACACTTTTGGGGAAGTTATCCTTACATCTTGAAAAGCCGCTTATTTACCTTGTAGATCCCAAAGGTATTGATTTTCGTTTCTGTGAAAGTTGCAAAAATTATTACCCGGTTGACAATGCTGTGCAGGGAATTGAGGCTTTCTTTAGGCTGTTTGAAGCCCGATTAAGAAATCAGTCCCCTTGCACGCAACCTGCAATTTTGTTCACGGACGAAATCAGCAGTTTGATTTTGTCTCTACCCAAAAAAGAGGCAGAAGAATTAAAGAATAAAATGGCTCGATTGCTAAACCTTTCCAGAGCGTTAAACATATCTATCATCACGGCCATGCAACGTCCTTCGGCAGAGTTATTTGCCAACGGTGCAAGGGATAATTACAATATCCGGTTTCTCATGGGAAACATGGCCAATAATAAGGAATCAGTCGCGATGATTGCCAATGAGTACAAGGATATAATAGAACCTTGCCCGACTGGTATCGGCTACCTGATAACGGACAATGGAATTAAAAAAATCCGTTCAGTCATGCCGCGAGATAAGGAGAAGTTACACGATGTTATAAGAGAAGCTGTCAATCGGGAACCGCAAGGCGGTGCGGAGCAATAGCCTTGCAGTTCCCGGGAGTGCTCTGCTTGCAGGGCACTCCATTAACTTGATTAACAGGTGATATTATGCCATGACAGAAAAACAGAAAATTGAAGTACCTGAATACATTGATAATCGACGCCCGGTGTCTGTAAAATCAATGGGAAATATCAAGCAGATAACAATATCTGATAGACAAAATACAGGAGCAACTATCAAACCAATATCAGGCAAAGAATACATGATTGTTGCAACTGGTGAGATTAGGGAGATTACACATCATGCTCACGACAGAACAGAGAACGTAAGAAACCTTGAAAAGACCATGCGAAATCTGCGTGATTTAATCAATACGAATGTAACACCCTATAATATCAAACGAGTGCGTTTTCTAACTTTGACATATCGAGAAAACATGCAGGACGCACAAAAACTGTATACAGATTACCGCGATTTCAACAAACGGTTAAAGCGATATATCCAAAAAGAATATGGTTTATCTTACGAGTATATTGTGTGTGTTGAGGCACAAGGCAGGGGTGCTTTTCATCTGCATGTGATAGCAATTTTCTCTAAACCGCCGCCTTTTATCGAGAATACAGTATTGGCGGATATATGGAGACATGGTTTTGTTAGCATTAAATCACTGGATAGCAATATAGATAATATAGGCGCGTATTTGACGGCGTACCTCTCCGATTTGGATATTGAAAGCGGTGTTCCGTTGTCTCACGATTTACTACAAGGCGAGATTCGGGAAGTCCAAACAGAGCAGGCGGAAAATAAGCACGTTATAAAGGGGGCACGCTTGAAGCTACTTCCGGTAGGATTGAATATATATCGGTGTAGCCGTGGGATAAAAAAACCGTTTGTGGAAAAGATGAGTTATGGAGACGCATTAGAGGAAATATCGAGTACAGGCTATAAAAAGGTACATGAATCGGCTGTTAAAATCAAAGATTCAGAACGTGATTTTTCCAGCACATACATAAGCCAGATATATAAGAAACATATTAACACGGAATTTCGGTGTAATGGTTCAGATAAAAAAACAGAGAACTCAAAAAAGAAAAAATCAGAAAAGAAAAATATCACTTAAAACAACAACCAAACATTCTAAAATCAAATCAAGAAAAATCCCAAATACAACGATAGAATCTTACACCACCTAATTAAGATAAAGGTGGATTATGAAAGAGGTCACAAATAAAGATTTAGCTATCTTGAAAGAAGCCCTCGCCAATGGTATAATCAACGTCGAGGACGTGCAACAGGTACTTAATATGAAAAAGGAAGAATATTATTTATCGTTGCACAAATATGACATATACGAAGGGAAGGACGGCAAATGGTACACATATCTGCCGGATAAAACCCAAAAGCAGGGGAGGCGAAAGCTAAAACGCACCACAAAAACCGCCATTCATCGGGCCGTTATAGATTTCTATAAAGAGCAGGAGAAAAGGGAACAGGGAAAGGAATTGACCTTGCGCTTGCTATATCCAGAATGGATAGAGTGGAAAGGCGCTCACACACGCGCTACGACGTCTATACGGCGTTTTAACTGCGACTGGAAGAAGTTTTACCTGCCCTATCCCAAAATCATAGATAAACCCATTGTAGAGCTTACAGTAAATGAATTAGATATCTGGGCGCACAAACTGATAAAACAGTATGATATGACGAAAACCTGCTATTACACCATGACAATCTTAATACGGCAGATGTTAGATTATGCGGTGGAACAGTTGGAGATCATCACGGTAAATCCATTCCGGCAAATTAAACTGCAAAAGAAAATGTTGCGAAAGCCAGTAAAAAAGAACGATGAATCGCAGGTATTTCTTTTAGACGAGACACCTAAAATTATAGAGGCGGCTCTGGCGGATTTTAACAGCAATCCTTTGAATACCGCTCCTTTGACTGTGGTTCTCGGCTTTCTCACAGGTTTACGCCTTGGTGAGATGGCGGCAATCAAAGAAACGGATATTATGGGGAATATACTTCATGTCCGGCATATGGAAGGAGAAGTTTATGATTATTCTGATTTGGAGCATATCCGGTTGGTGGAACGGGCAGTTATCGACAGCACAAAGACCGAGGCCGGCGTGCGTGAGGTTCCATTGGTTCCGCAGGCCCTCAAGGTTATTGAAGCGGTGAAAGTCTCCAATCAAATGAATGGCTGGCATGACAAAGGATTCCTTTTCTTGAATGACGGAAAACGCATGACAACGCGGACGGTCAAATACCGCATTTCAAAATACTGTAAACAGTGCGACATAATGGCAAAGAGTTTCCACAAAGTAAGAAAGACCTATATTTCCGCATTGATTGACAGCGGTATCAATATCAATGAAATCCGCAAGGCGGTAGGGCATACCGATGAGCGCACCACTTACGGAAATTATTGTTATAACCGGGTAGGAAAGCAGGAAACAACGGTGGCGTTTGAAAATGCTTTGGTGAGCGGAAATGGAATAGCAGATTGCAGGATAGCAATTTGAGGTACTCAAAGGTACTCAAACAGAAAATGAAAAAAGCCTTGAAAAATCAAGGCTTTTCAAGTAGCGGAAGGGAGATTTGAACTCTCGACACCACGGGTATGAACCGTGTGCTCTAGCCAACTGAGCTATTCCGCCATATGAAATTGTTTGATAAATAAGTAGTTTATTTATCAGTGGGACCTACAGGGCTCGAACCTGTGACCCTCTGCTTGTAAGGCAGATGCTCTCCCAGCTGAGCTAAGATCCCATGCTTGTCTCAGAACTTTTTGTTTCTGTGTTCCCGACTGCTTTGCTAGTATAATATGAATTGTGTAAATTGTCAACACTTTTTTGGAAATATTTTTAAGAAAATTTTATTATTCATTTTATATGATTTATGATATACTTAAGATTAGCAAATGGTGGAGGGATTCCATGTACTATTTTATCATAAACCCAAACGCGCGATGCGGGCGGGGGAAGAACGTATGGAAAAAACTGGAAAGGATTCTGGAGCGTGAGAACGCCCAGTATCAGGCGTATATAACTGAGAAGCCGGGAGATGCGAAGGTTTTTGCCAGAAAGCTGACAGAAGGGTGCAGGGAACCGCACGTAATCGTTGCAGTCGGCGGGGATGGCACTGTCAACGAGATTCTGGATGGTCTTTCTTTCTGCAGCCCCGTTACCTTAGGTTATATTCCTGCCGGTTCAGGCAATGATTTAGCTAGAAGCTTGAAATTGCCGAGAAAACCGGGACGCTGTCTAAAGAAGATTCTGTCTCCAAAGTACCATAAGCAGTTGGATTACGGAGTGCTTACATATGGAGGAGATGAGATTTCCTGCAGAAGATTTATGGTCAGCGCAGGTATTGGCATGGATGCGGCGGTTTGTCATAACATTCTTTATTCCAGGACAAAGGGAATTTTAAATAAGCTTCATATAGGAAAGCTGACCTATCTTTTGATCGGTGTCAAACAGCTCTTGCTTGCAAAGCCTGCTAAGGGCTATTTGCTGTTGGATGGAGTTCAGAAGGTGGAGTTTAATCATGCCTATTTTATTTCCGCACATATTCATCCGTATGAAGGCGGCGGTTTTAAATTTGCGCCGGATGCCAGCTATGACGATGGAAAACTTTCCATTTGTGTAATGAATAACAGAAAAAAGAGAAAACTAATACCGGTGCTTTTAAACTCCATGTTTGGAAGGCAGTCCCATAATAAGGGAACCCGGTTTTATACATGCGGGGAGGCCATGGTTCATGTGGATAAGCCGATGGCGGTTCATGTGGATGGAGAGAGCTGTTTCTGTCAGAACGACATACAGCTGCGCTGTATCAAAAAGGCGGTCCGCATGATTGTTTAATATTTTATTTAGAAATACAGTCAGAATTTAATTTTAATCCTGGCAACCGGATAAAATGGCAGCACAGCTGCTATGTTATTCTGTTTTTTGTATTCTGGACTTAGAATGTAAATTAAAATAAATATACAGATTTCAGAAAGGATATTAAGATATCATATGAGAATCGGACAGGGATACGATGTACACAAATTGACGGACGGAAGAGATTTGATTCTCGGAGGAGTAAAGGTCCCCTATGAAAAAGGACTTTTAGGCCATTCTGACGCGGACGTGTTAGTTCACGCGGTGATGGACGCCCTGCTCGGCGCGGCGGCGCTGGGGGATATCGGGGAACATTTTCCGGATACGGATCCGGCTTATAAGGGAATATCCAGCGTGGAACTCTTAAAGCGCGTCGGAACGCTTCTTGAAGAGAAGGGGTACGTGATCGAGAACATCGATGCGACAATCATTGCTCAGAGGCCCAAACTTAAGGATTACAGACCGCAGATGGCGGAGAATATCGCTGCCGCCCTTGGAATACCGGCAGACCGCGTCAGCGTAAAGGCAACGACCGAGGAAGGTCTGGGCTTTACGGGCAGCGGGGAAGGAATTTCAGCACAGGCAATTACCTTATTGACGACAGTGGGGGATTACTGTTATGATGATAAAATCATGGACAGCGGCTGTCAGGGCTGTAGTGGTGGCTGCTGCGGGAAATAATCAAACAGGAGGGAACTATGAAAATTTTTAATACATTGACGAGGCAGAAGGAAGAATTTGTGCCGCTGGAACCGGGAAAGGTCAAGATGTATGTCTGCGGACCGACGGTATACAACTTCATTCATATAGGAAATGCGAGGCCGATGATCGTGTTTGATACGGTCAGACGGTATTTTGAATACAAGGGCTACGAGGTGAATTTTGTTTCCAACTTTACCGATGTGGACGATAAGATCATAAAGAAGGCCATTGAAGAGGGCGTGGATGCTGATACCATTTCCAAGCGTTATATCGAAGAATGCAAGAAGGACATGGAAGGACTGAATGTGAAGCCGGCCACGAAGAATCCGCTCGCTACAGAGGAAATCTGCGGGATGCTGGATATGATCGGCAGTCTGATCGAGAGCGGCCATGCTTACGTGGCAGCCGACGGAACCGTTTATTTCCGTACAAAATCATTTGACGGCTATGGAAAGCTGTCCCATAAGAATATCGAGGATCTGCAGTCCGGCTTCCGTGAGATCAAGGTGACGGGAGAGGAAGGCAAAGAGGATCCGACGGATTTTGTTCTCTGGAAGCCCAAAAAAGAAGGGGAACCTTACTGGGAGTCCCCATGGTGCGAGGGACGTCCTGGCTGGCATATCGAGTGTTCTGTCATGTCCAAGAAGTATTTGGGCGACCAGATCGATATCCATGCGGGCGGAGAGGACCTTGTCTTTCCGCATCATGAGAATGAGATTGCTCAGAGTGAGTCGGCTAACGGCAAAGAGTTTGCAAAATACTGGATGCACAATGCATTTTTAAATATTGATAACAGGAAGATGTCGAAATCCCTGGGCAATTTCTTTACTGTCAGGGAGATCAGCGAGAAGTATGATTTATCGGTGCTTCGTTTCTTTATGCTGAGCGCTCACTACAGAAGCCCGCTGAATTTCAGTGCGGAGCTGATGGAATCTTCCAAGAATGGATTAGAGCGAATTCTGACTGCGGTTCAAAAGCTTAAGGATCTGGAGAGCAGCGCGGCAGGCGATTCGTTTAAAGAAGGCGAGAGCAGGGAAGCTGTTGACGAGCTGGTTGCAAAGTATGAGGCAGCCATGGATGACGATTTTAACACCGCAGATGGTATTTCTGCTGTCTTTGAACTCGTCAAGCTGAGCAATTCCACAGCAGGGCCAGACAGTTCCAGGGCTTATGTAGTATATTTGAAAGAGACCATCGAAAAGCTGTGCGACGTGCTGGGCATCGTCACCGAGAAAAAGGAAGAGATACTGGATTCTGAGATCGAAGAGATGATTGCGGCGAGACAGCAGGCGAGAAAGGATAAGAATTTCGCGCTGGCCGATGAGATTCGCGGACAGCTTCTTTTAAGGGGAATCGTTCTGGAAGACACCAGAGAAGGTGTAAAATGGAAGAGGGCGTAAGAGAAGAGGTCGGTTTCCAGACCTTTTGCAATGAGGCGCTGAGGCTGAAGGAGATGGATCCGAGGACGTATTCTCCGCTGGCGCTGGCCTATATCGGAGATGCCGTTTATGAACTGATTGTCCGCACCATGGTGATCAATCATGGAAGCATTCAGGTGAACAAGATGCATAAGAAGAGTGCGTCGCTGGTCAATGCAGGTACTCAGGCAGAGATGATACGGCTCATTTTGGAAGAGCTTACCGAAGAAGAGACGGCGGTCTACAAACGTGGACGCAATGCTAAGTCGGTGACGACGGCGAAGCATGCGACCGTGGTGGACTACAGAACGGCTACGGGCTTTGAGGCGCTTTGCGGTTACCTCTACCTGACGGGCCGTCTGGAGCGGCTGGTCACACTGATCAGCCACGGATTTGAGAAAATAGGAGAACTGGAATGACGGAAGAATTTACAATAGAAGGAAGAAACGCCGTGCTGGAGGCATTCCGTGCGGGAAAGACCATTGATAAGCTTTATGTGCAGGATGGCGTAAAGGACGGTCCTATCCAGTCCATTATCAGAGAGGCGAAAAAACAGGATACGATCGTGAATTTCGTTTCCAGGGAACGTTTGAATCAGATGTCGGAGGAAGGCCATCACCAGGGAGTGATCGCACATGCTGCGGCTTATGAATATGCTGAAGTAGAAGACATTTTGAAGGCGGCTGAGGAAAAAGGGGAACCACCGTTTATTTTCCTGCTGGATGGGATTGAGGATCCCCATAATCTGGGCGCGATCATCCGTACGGCTAACTTAGCGGGGGCCCATGGAGTGATTATTCCAAAACGCCGCGCTTCCGGCCTTACTGCGGTAGTGGCAAAGACCTCAGCGGGAGCCCTCAACTATACACCGGTGGCGAAGGTGACAAACCTGGCGGCCACGATTGAAGAGTTGAAGGAAAAGGGACTTTGGTTCGTCTGTGCGGATATGAACGGCGAACTGATGTACCGGCTGAATTTAAAAGGGCCTGTCGGTCTGGTGATCGGCGGCGAAGGAGACGGTGTGGGAAGACTCGTCAGGGAAAAATGCGACATGGTTGCATCGATCCCCATGAAGGGCGATATCGACTCGCTGAATGCTTCCGTGGCCGCGGGTGTGCTCGCTTACGAGATCGTCAGACAGCGTCTGGGCTAGTGCCGCCCGGCACCAGGGCCTGTTTCTATGTGAGATGGAGATGAAGAAAGATGAAGAAGAATAGAATTGTGGTTCTGACCGCCTGCACCGCGCTTATGGTGTCGGTGAGCGGTTGCCAGAGCCAGAAGGCATCTGTGGCTGAATCGCAGACGATTGCCGCAGAGAGTACGGCTGCGCTGGCTGAAGAACCGGAGAGCCTGGCTGTCGTGACTGTCGAAGAGGAAGCGGTTCCGCTGTATTCAAAGCCGGCAGGGAGCAACGTGAGAACGCCGCAGGCTTCCGGTACGACGACTTACAGCAATAACTCTGTGACACTGGATGCGTCCAATCTGTCCCAGGGCTATGTGATGGTGCAGTATACGGGAGGCTCTTCCAAGATCAAGGTTCAGGTGATCAAAAGCGGCGGAGAGACGTATACGTATGATTTAAATGCCAGATCTGCCTATGAGGTGTTCCCGATGTCGGAAGGCAACGGCAGCTATACGGTGAGAGTGTTGGAACAGGTACAGGGCAACCAGTATGCGGTGAAGTTCAGCCAGGATCTGTCCGTATCTCTTGCAGACCAGTTTGCACCGTTCTTATATCCAAATCAGTATGTGAATTTCACTGCGGACAGCAGCGTAGTAAAGAAGGGCGCAGAGGTGGCCGCGTCTTCTGCGGATGCGCTGGAGGTTGTCTCGTCCGTTTACAATTATGTGGTCACCAACATTACATATGATACGGCAAAAGCCAACTCCGTTCAGTCCGGATATCTTCCGAACTGCGATTCTATCCTGTCTCAGAAAAAGGGAATCTGTTTTGATTACGCTGCGGTTATGACGGCGATGCTGCGTTCCCAGAATATTCCGACCAAGCTGGTGGTGGGATATACGGGCAGTCTGTATCACGCATGGATTAATGTTTATATCGAGGGCCAGGGCTGGGTGGACAATATCATCTACTTTGACGGCCATGACTGGAAACTGATGGATCCGACATTCGCCTCCTCCGGCAAGGGAGATCCGGCGATTGAAGAGTATATCAAGAACAGCTCGAATTATAAAGCAAAATACTCTTATTAAAATTTCATATCATAAAGGAGAAGCGATACATGGCGAAGGAATTGAAAAAACATTATTCCGCCCGGGAGCTTTCGGCTTTCTGTCTTCAGATATCTCTTCTGCTTCGCGCGGCAATCCCTCTTGACGAGGGATTGTCTGTTATGGCGGAGGATGCGGCAGATGAAGAGGAGAAAAAGATTCTGTTACATATGTCTGAGGAAGTGGAGCTGGGAAGCCCGTTTTCTGTCGTTCTGGAGCAGGTAGGAAGTTATCCGTCTTATGTGATCCGGATGGCGAAGCTGGGCGAGGAAACAGGAACCCTGGATCAGATGATGGCGTCTCTTTCAGAGTACTATGAAAAAGAATACACTCTGATGAAAAGTATCAAAAACGCGGTGACGTATCCGGTCATCATGATTTTTATGCTTTTGGTTGTCCTGTTCGTCTTGTTTACGAAGGTAATGCCTATTTTTGAAAGTGTTTATGAGCAGCTGGGAGCGCGTCTCAGCCCTGTATCTATGGCGGCGACGAGACTGGGCGGCATATTCAGCGGAGTGGCTCTTATTGCGGGGATTCTTCTGGCCGCGGCGGCTTTCGTTATCTGGCTCATGGGAAGAGGCGGCAAAAAGATACAGGCGGCTCAGCACATGATGGACCGTTTTAAGAGAAAGAGCCGGATCGCGCTGGCGGTGGCGAACCGCAGATTTACTTCTGTGCTGGCTCTGACGCTACACAGCGGTCTGGAGCTGGAAAAGGGCATGGAGCTGGCGGCTGAGCTGGTGGAAAATCCTGCGGTAGAGGAAAAGATCAAGGCCTGCGGAGAGGAACTGGAGACAGGAACCGATTATTACAGCGCTATGAAGAACACCGGTCTGTTTGGCGGATTCCATGTTCAGATGATCAAGGTGGGCGTCAGAAGCGGCCGCCTGGATGAGGTGATGGAGGAGATATCCAGAAGCTGCGAAGAGGAAGCAGATACGGCGCTGGACAACATGGTGAACCGGCTTGAACCGACGATGGTAGCCGTTCTCGCTGTGGCTGTCGGTCTGATTCTTCTCTCTGTCATGCTGCCGTTAGTCGGTGTGCTTTCAGCCATTGGATAAGAGGTGAGCCGATGAAAAGATGGAAACAGACAGGGAAGGAAATTTATGGCTACGTCCTGTCCGTACTGGTATTTCTGTGCGTGCTGGCGCTTTTTGTAACGGGAATCATGTCCTTTTCAAAGAAGGCCGATGCGAGAGGTGCGGATACGCTGCGGGATGCCATACGGAGAGCTTCCGTGCAGTGCTACGCCATTGAAGGCAGATATCCGCCCAGTGTGGATTATCTGGAGGAAAATTACGGGATTTTGATTGACCGGAATAAGTATGATGTGTTTTACAGCGGATTCGCGTCCAACTTCATGCCGGATATTACGGTCAATCTTCATGAATAATAGCTGGGAGGTGCGCGGATGGGCCGCAGAAATGATCATAAGGGACAGCTGGTGAATACATTGTTTACCATGCTTCTGTTCCTCGTATTTGTGCTCTGTGCGCTGTTTGCGGTTTTGATCGGAGGGAAGGTCTACGAGAATATCAATGCCAGGACGGAGTCGACCTACCGCGGCGATGTGGCTCTGAGCTATATTGCCAACAAGGTAAGGCAGGGCGACGAGGACGGAATGGTGGGACTGACCGAGATGGAGGGTATCACAGTCCTACAGTTGAAGCAGGAGATAAACGGTTCTGAATACGTGACTTATATATACTATAGAGATGGAAAGCTTTGGGAGCTGTTCACCGATACGGAGAGCGGTCTGGGCGTAAATGACGGCTATGAGATTCTGGAGTGCGACGAAGTGGCCATGTCCATGGAGGGGGAATTGCTTTCCGTCTCAACCAGTGGCGATGGAGGCGGCCGGATCTGGCTGTCTTTAAGAAGCGGAGGATGAAAGGATGAGCAGGAAACAGCATTCGGGTATATTTATGATGGAGATGATCATGGTGGTCTTCTTCTTCATTCTCTGCTCCAGCGTCTGCATCATGGTCTTCGTGAAAGGGGACCGGATGAGCCGGGACGCCGCAGATTTGAACCAGTCGGTACTGATTGCCCAGAGCGTGGCCGAGGTATGGAAGCTGGAGGGACCGGAGGGACTGAAACAGCGTTTTGGCGCCAGTGTCTCTTCACAGGACGACGCCTCTGGAGCAGACGGCGATGACGCATTCAAAACAGATGATGATGAAGCCTCCGGGAACCGGTATGTGATGGAATTTGATAAAAATGGAAACCTTGCGGAAAACATTCCGGAGGGCGGCGGAGACGGAAGTGCGAGTGGAAAGATTTACACAGCAGTGCTTTCGGCGGACGAAGCGGAGAGTTCGGCGGAGATAACCGTCAGCCGTGAGAAAAACAGCGTCTACACGCTCTCTGTAAGCCGCCACGAGAGAGAGCAGGGGTGACAGGAGGAAACAGATGGCTAAACAGGAGAGCGGATTTAAGGCGAATATTGGAAGTTCTTCTCTGATACTGATTTTTATCGTCATGTGTCTCGTCACGTTCGGTATGCTGTCCCTGACCTCCGCAAAGAGTGATTTAAGCCTTGCAAACAGAAACGCGGACGCAGTTACGGAGTATTACAGGGCCGATACGGAAGGCGAGGCATTCTACCGCATGGTGGCAGGGGAAGTGAAGGCGGCCTGTACCAATGCCTCAGGGCATGAGGAGCGCCTTGCGCTGCTTGAGAAGGCACTGGGAGAATACTACAGAGGCGGCGCGGCGGTGACGGAAGTGGCCATGGAGCGTGCGCAGGCACTTCATATTGAGCTGGAACCGGATTTGGACGGGGAAGGCTCGGTGCGTGTGGCGAAATGGAACGTGATACAGACGGAAGATTACGAAATAGATGACTCCATGCCGGTATGGGGCGGAACGGCTGATACAGAACAGAAATAGTCCGTTTGCGGATTCCGGCGGGAAAGAAAGACAGGGAGATTTGCAGGTATGAAGGTAATTGATTTGTTGAGTTCGGCTGTGGAACAGAATGCGTCGGATATCTTTTTGGTACCCGGCATGCCGTTCTCTTATAAGCTGGGCAGCAGAATTGTCTGCCAGAATGAGGAGAAGCTGTTTCCGGCTCAGATGGAGACGCTGATCACAGAACTTTATGAACTGGCGGGGAACCGCAGTATGGAGAAGGTGAGAGAGCATGGAGACGACGATTTCTCCTTCGCCCTTCCCGGTGTGTCGAGATTCCGCTCCAGTGTGTTCCGGCAGAGGGGATCGTTAGCCGCAGTTATCCGGGTGGTTACGTTTGATCTGCCCGATTATGAGACGCTTCACATACCACAGAATATCATCGATATCGCCCAGCTGACCAAGGGCTTCGTCCTGGTCACGGGACCGGCCGGCAGCGGTAAGAGCACGACGCTGGCGTGTATCATTGACAAGATCAATCATACGAGAAACGCCCACGTCATTACGCTGGAGGACCCGATCGAGTATCTGCACCGTCATAAGAAGAGCGTGGTAACCCAGAGAGAGATCGTGACGGACACGGACAGTTATGTCTCCGGACTCCGGGCAGCCCTTCGTCAGGCGCCGGATGTCATTCTGGTAGGTGAGATGCGTGATTATGAGACGATCCAGATTGCCATGACGGCGGCGGAGACGGGCCATCTCGTCATTTCTACGCTTCATACGGTCGGGGCGGCCAATACCATAGACCGTATCATCGATAATTTTCCGCCGAATCAGCAGCAGCAGATCCGGATGCAGATATCCATGGTCATGCAGGCGGTTGTGTCCCAGCAGCTGATTCCCACGGTGGATGGCGGCGTTTATCCGGCCTTTGAGATTATGTTTTTCAACAATGCAATCCGGAACATGATCCGCGAGTCCAAGACGCACCAGATCGACAGCGTGATTGCCACAGGACAGTCGGAAGGAATGGTATCCATGGACACCAGCCTTTTAAACCTCTATAAGAAGGGGATGATTACAAAAGAAAGCGCCGTGATCTACAGCAGCAATGGTGAGCTGATGGCGAAAAAAATCGAACGTCAGGGTTAAGGATAAAGCATATTTTTCCCATAACCAGTTATACTATCCGTAAGACAAGACAGGAGAGTGAACTGATTATGAGAACGGATAAGAGAAAAGTGGCGCTCATCGGCACCGGTATGGTGGGTATGAGCTATGCATATTCCATGCTGAATCAGAATATCTGTAATGAACTGGTTCTGATTGACATCAACAGAAAAAGGGCAGAAGGCGAGGCGATGGATTTAAACCATGGACTTGCCTTTTCTGCGTCCAACATGAAGATTTACGCTGGGGAATATAAGGATACGTCAGACGCGGATATCGCCGTCATCTGCGCCGGTGTGGCACAGAAGCCGGGGGAGAGCAGGCTAAACCTGTTAAAACGGAATGCAGCGGTATTTAAATCGATTGTAGACCCGATTACGGAGTCGGGATTCAACGGAATATTCTTAGTGGCGACAAATCCGGTGGATATCATGACCCGGATCACGTATTCGCTTTCCGGCTTCAATCCGCGGAGAGTGCTGGGCAGCGGAACTGCCCTGGATACCGCCAGGCTGCGTTACCTTTTGGGAGAATCCCTTTCCGTGGATCCGCGTAATGTCCACGCCTACGTGATGGGAGAGCACGGAGACAGCGAATTTGTTCCGTGGAGTCAGGCGATGATCGCCACGAAGCCCATCCTTTCCCTTTGTGATGAACAGGGAGAAGGCGGGATGGAGGTCATCTGCGGGGAAGAATTAAAACGGATCGAGGAGGAGGTGCGCGGGGCTGCATACCAGATTATTGAGGCGAAGAGCGCCACATACTATGGAATCGGTATGGCGCTGTCCAGGATCACGAGAGCGATTCTGGGAGATGAAAACAGTGTGCTGACCGTATCCGCCATGCTGCGTGGAGAGTATGGGCAGAACGACGTATATGCCGGCGTTCCCTGTATTATCAACAAGAACGGCATTTTCCGCGTGCTTCCGCTGGATTTGAATGAAGAGGAAAAAAAGCGTCTGGGCGAGTCCTGTGACACGCTCCGGGCCAGCTTCGATGAACTGGAAAAATAATAGACAAAGGTACAACGGAAAAAGAAATAGAAGGACCAGCCGTCCGTTTGAGCGGCTAGTCCTTTTTCTTTTCTTCCGCGGCCTCGGATGCTTTGGTCTCTTCGGCGTTTAAATCTTCCTCATCGCTCACATACTCCAGAATTGCACTGATATCACAGTCCAGATACTCGCAGACTCTTGCCATCAGGGCCAGGTCGACGCGGGAGACCTTGTTGTTGCAGTAATTGTTCAGCTGAGTCCGCTGGACTTCACAGTGATAACAGACTTTGTTTTTGCTTTTGCCTTTTTCGAAGATTAAATCAGCCAGCTTGATATTAATATGCCCCATAAAATGCCTCCTTCCGTATAGTGATATTATATGTAAATAAATCTAAGAAAATAAGATGTATTTAAATAGATATATTATAGTAGATATATTTATGTAGATGTATTAAAATACAGGTATAATAAAATGCATAGAAGAAAGGAAGAACCGAATGAAGAGATGTTCCTGTTTTGCAGTCGCGGTTATTCTGATGGTGACACTATACAGAATGATACCACATTATGAGATATTAGCCCAGTACAGTTTCAGCTCTCCCGGCAGCAGGGAGACGACGATTCTGGCAGTCAGCCACACTGTCGGGCCAGCGCTTTACATATCAGGAGAAAATATCTTAAGACTGCACAGGAAACTGAATTACGATGTTCCTTCCAACCGGGTGATTCTAATGCTTTACGGAAAGAAAAGCGATGTGGAGAAAGGGAAATGCAGCGTAATCATGATTTATGAGGGTGAGGATGGCAGCAGGGAAGAAAATGCCGGTATTGTGTTGATAAAATGATCGCTGATGAAGAAAGGAAGAGTGCCGGAAATGGTCTGTTTCCGGCACTCTTCCTTTGAAAATTTTACCGGTGCATTCTCGTGATTTAAATCGTGAGTTAACCGGCAGGGTTTGTTCCGGATTCACTTTTGCAGCATGTAAATATATGTGTCTGTCGGCACGGCTCTAAAAAAATCCATTGTCAGTTTCCTGACTGTAACATAGTAAATCATCTTAAATAGTACTTGAAATAGTCAGACATTTTTCTATACAAAAACAGAACATACATTCGAAACTTTATTGCACAATTCATGCACATATGGTATAATTGATTTATGGAAAAAGTATATGAAATATCAGAGAAAACAAAATTAACATATGGTCGCGGATATGTATATTCTTTACAGTACCATCTTATCTGGTGTACCAAATATCGGAAGAAGGTATTAACAGATGGAATCGATATTCAATGTAAGGATATGCTGACAGAACTGGCGGACCAGTATTCTTTTCAGATCCTGGCGATGGAGGTTATGCCGGATCACATTCATCTGCTCCTGGACTGCCGCCCACAGTTCATGATATCAGACATGGTCAAAATCATGAAGGGAAACCTGGCCAGAAGGCTGTTCTTAGACCATCCGGAATTAAAGAAACAGTTGTGGGGAGGCCATCTCTGGAATCCATCTTACTGCGCAGTGACTGTCAGTGACAGAAGCCATGAACAGGTGAAACACTATATTGATTCCCAAAAAGAACGGTAACAGGGGGAAAGAGGATGAACAGGGCTTATAAGTATCGTGTCTATCCGACTGCAGAGCAGGAACAGCTTTTGACGGATACATTTGGAAGCTGCCGGTTTGTTTATAATCATTATCTTGCCCTGCAGTCGGAGAACTATCAGCAGGGCAAGGCATACAGGAATAAGACTGCCTGCAATAACGACTGCAACCGAATTCTCAAACAGGAGCAGCCATGGCTAAAACAAGTGGATAAATTTGCCCTGACGAATGCCATCTATGCGCTGGATTCGGCGTACCAGAGATTTTTCAGGAGACAGGGTGGTTATCCCAGATTCAAGAGCAGGCATCACAGCCGTATGTCCTACACTACGAACTATACGAATGGAAATATTGCCGTACTGGCTGGTGAGATCAAGCTGCCAAAGCTTGGGAAGGTGGGGGCAGTTGTGCACAGAAGGGCACCGGAAGACTGGCGTCTGAAACAGGCCACGGTATCAAGGGAAAGTGACGGCAGTTATTATGTGTCAGTCCTTTACGAGTATGAGGCTGCGATTATGTCGCAGGCAGTTAATCCAGAGCAGGTGATTGGACTGGACTATAAATCGGACGGATTGTATATGGACTCAGATGGCAGGTGCTGTGGCATGCCTCATTATTATAGAAAGAACCAGAGGAAGCTGAAAGCGAAGCAGCTGCAGTCAGTAAATTACCGGAAACAGCAGAAGAAAATTGCCCGTATTGCAAAAAAGGCAGCCAATCAGAGAAAAGATTATCTGCACAAAAAATCAACTGAGATAGCCAATCGGTACGATTTAGTGTGTGTGGAAGACTTAAGCTTGAGGGCGCTGGCAAACAGAGGGTTCGGGAACGGAAAAGCGACCATGGATAACGGGTATGGATCATTTCTTACGATGCTAAAGTACAAACTGGAGGAGAGAGGAAAGCGTCTGATCCGCATCGAAAAGTGGTATGCATCCTCGAAGACCTGTAGCCGTTGCGGTGCGGTCAAGATGATGCCGTTATCGGTCCGCCGTTATGAGTGTAACTGTGGAATGAGCATGGACAGAGATTTAAATGCTGCGATTAATATCAGAAACAGAGGGTATGAGATATATCTAAAGGCAGCATAGAAGTAATCATAGACTGTAGGGCCGGGACGGTCCGAACAGAATAATCAACGCCTGTGGAGCTGGCATAAGACCTGTTAATAGAAGGGCAATTGGCGCTGAAACAGGAAGCTCGTGTATTTATACATGAGTATGTTCACATGGAGACGTTATGGAACAATTCTGCATCCGGTGAGCTTTAAGTACTGCCCGTCGCTCACGGTGATATATTTCGAACCTTCAAAATTATCATTTGAGATAATCGAGTCGAGTACGTGGTAACTGTCCTTGGATATCTCGACATAGCCAAAACCGATAACGGAATCCTCATCTACCTCAATTTTATACTCTCCTGCCGGAATGTGTACGCCGACCTTAAACATACCGTCGCTGCTGGTATCCGGACTGCCTGCCTCTTCGATCGGAACGGCATAGCACCCGGTCATCTTAAAATACTGTCCATCGGAGATGGTGACGATGGAATTGGTGGAAATATTATCGTTGGCAATGATGGAGTCAAGGGTTCCGCTGCTGTCCTTTGCGGTCTCTATGTATCCCATGAAGGAGTCGCAGTACACGACGTATTCCCCTGCAGGAATGTCGCTTCCTACTTTGTAGGTGCTGGCTTTATACCTGGTTTTCGCCTGTTCGGAGGTTTCTCCGTTCTCTGCAGGGCCTGTGTTCTTTTCTTCTGTACCGGCTGGTTCACTCATGGATATTTCCGCGGCCGGCAGTACGGGGGGTGAAGTCTGCGAGCCGGTATTGGAGAGTCCGAAAATAAAAACGATTACATAGAAAAGAGTAATAATGACTCTGGCCGGTTTATTGAATTTTTTGTATTTCCACATCAGAAAGAGACCGATTGGGAAACAGCAGAACAGCAGCATCAGCATAATAAACCAAATTTTGGAATAGAATGGTTCCTTTACCGGTACTCCGTTAATACTTGTCTGGTGAGCCGGCGTTTCCGGTATTGTTTCCGTCGGTTCCCCACAGTTTGGACAGAATTTTCCATCAAATTCTGTCCCGCATTTTCGGCAAAACATTTTCATTAACTCCCTACATTTTAAATTTTTTGCCGCAGTTTAAACAGGTGACCTGAACTTTTTTGGCGCCCAGATTACCGGCTACCAAACCCAGCGGACCTACAAGCGCAGCGCCCACAACCGCTTTCCCGATGCCGAAGCCCTTCTTATTGCCTGACAGCGAAGTGGAGCCGCATCTGGGGCATTTCGCCATGGAATCGTATTGCTGCTGCTGTATTTTTAACTGTTCCTGCTGAACCTGCAGGGCCATAGCCTGTATCTTTACCTGAGCCTGCTGCAGCTGCAAGTCATTCTTGGCCTTTACCTGTTCCAGAGCGGTTTCGGACAGCGGTGCGCGGCAGTTGGCACAGAAGTTGGCGCCGCTGGAATTGACGGAGCTGCAGCCCGGACAAACAACGGAATCCCCAGGCAGCACCTGCTCCTCCGCTGGTTCGAGACGTTTTCCACAGGCAGAACAGAAGACGCTGCCGTCGGAGATGGCGGTATTACAATGTGGACAAGTCATAAAAAATCCCCCCTTTTGTTTTTTTTATTAAAACGCCAGTGGCTGTTTTAATTCTTGTGTACGGAATGTACAGAATATTTATTTATAATAACTATACAACGTTTTTGGTGTGATACGGCTGGAATATACTGGGAAAAGGGGGAGGCGGTGATGCAGTTACATGATGGCGCATGATCAGCTGCGGTGGCTGCGCTGTGCATAAATCCATCGATTCACACTATTCTTACTTGTCCCATATAATATTGTGTAGTGCAATATTAAAGGAGATAAATAATTATGAGTTGTGAAAATTATAAATGCAGATGTAGATGCAAATGTTATGAAAAATGTGAGCCTAAGCGTGAATGCAAATGCAGACATGAATGTGAATGCAGACGGGAATGCGAACCAAAACGCGAGTGCGAGTACAAGCCCAGACATGAGTGCAAACCGGAGTGTGAATATGAGCCCAGGCGCGAATATGAATGTGAATGCGAGCATGAACACGAGCAGGATCAGGGCAAAAACTGTGAATGGTTCGAAAAAGTATTAAGAGAATTTTACTGGAGCGGCTTCCATGATGGCTGTAAAAAATGTGGACGTAAAGAAAATGAATGTGGCTATGAAGGGTACGAAGAGTATAAAAAATAGTAAGAGAATAATAGAAGCATATGGATAAAAATGATAGAGGCGGTCTGCACAGGCCGCCTTATAATTTTGAGTGCGTATGCAAGAACCGGTATGCATTTATTGAATGGTATGCTGCAATGCAGAATCAATCTCTCGGAAATTATAGTGAGTAATGGGGAGAGCGATAAATGGCGAGAGAGATGGAGCGCATGATATTGTATCGGGTTACTGTGGTATTGCAGGTGATGGTCTTTACGGATTGTCCTGCTTTTATTATACCTTATTTTTTATTATATTATTATATCCATCATATCTTAGCTTGTTTTATTTTATTGTGCTGCCGGTTACATTCTCTTTAAGTGAAAGCTTCGTAATAGTATATCCCTCAAGGCTGGCCAGGCGGCACAGCATTTCTATAAGGTTTAATACCTTCTGATCTCTTTTCACATCATTGTTAATCTTATGCATATAAAATCCTCCTTAAAGTACGCCCCACCCTAAGTTAAATATATAATAGGGTGGAGCTGTTGGAGAAAAAAGGCAGTCTTAATTTACTGACTGCCAAAAGAAACGCTTATTAACTTTACCTTTCAATAGGGGAGTGCAGTGCCATTTCCGGCAGATGGGAAGTAAAGATAAATAGAAAAAAACCCTTGAATAATCAAGGGTTTTAACCAGCTGATGACGGGACTCGGACCCGTGACCTCCTCACTACCAATGAGGTGCGCTACCACCTGTGCCACATCAGCATTTTGTGTTTTAGCTCGTCAAGCGAACCTCATATATAGTAGCATGAGAAATTATATTTGTCAACAGAAAAATTATAAAATTTTTTATCCAAATCGAGAATCTTTGACGGAAGCTTTTTTCCGTGGTATACTGTTTCCACGTGGCGACAGGAGGTATTTCATGAAGAAGAAACGCAGAAAAAGAAAAAGTGCATGGGCCATATTTTTTAAGCCCATTAAAGTGATATTCTCAATTTTTTTAATTCTGATGATTCTGGGGCTGGGAGCCGGCGGCATCGTATATCTGAAGTTCGGGGATGAGATTTCGGCCTGTAAAGAACGGGCGGATCAGATTGTGGCACAATCAAAGAGAGAAGATTTTTCGCAGCCATCGGATACAAGGATCTACGATTCAGCGGGACAGGTGATCGGAATTATCAATACAGGACATTATGAGTATGTACCGATTACAGAAATCAGCGAGAATCTGCAGAATGCGTATATTGCCCAGGAGGACAAGCGTTTTTATAAGCATCACGGTGTGGATTTTATCGGCCTTGCGAGAGCGGGTGTGGCATTGGTTAAGAATAAGGGAGAGATTACCCAGGGCGGCAGCACTATCACACAGCAGGTCATTAAGAATACGTATTTAACGCAGGAAAAATCATTTATCAGAAAGATTACGGAGATATTTGCGGCGCCTCAGATGGAGGAAAAGTATTCCAAAGCCGATATCCTGGAATTTTACTGCAATACTAATTTCTATGCAAACCGCTGTTACGGAGTGGCCAAGGCCAGCCTCTATTATTTTAACAAAGAGGCAAAGGATTTAACCGTCTGGGAAGCGGCCACCCTTGCAGGAATCAGCAACAATCCGTCACGCTATAATCCAGTGGCCCACCCGGAGGCAGCCCTGGAAAAGAGAAATAAAATTATTGACAACATGCAGAAAAACGGCATGCTCACGGAGGCAGAGTGCGAGGAAGCGAAGGCACAGCCGCTTACAGTAGCCAAGGTAACCGAGGAAGGGACGAAGGAGACTTACCAGTCCAGCTATGCGGTCCACTGTGCGGCCCAGGAACTGATGAAGAACGACGGCTTCGAGTTCGAATACACCTTTGCCGATGAGACCGCTTACAACGATTATAAGGAGCGCTATCAGGAAGCATACCAGGAGAAGAGCGATTTGATCCGCAACGGCGGGTTTGAGATTCATACAAGCCTGGACAGTACGCTTCAGACGCAGCTTCAGGCAGGTATCGATGAGACGCTGGCGAAGTTCACCGACGTCTCGGACAATGGGAAATACGCGCTTCAGGGAGCTGCTGTCTGCATCGATAACCGGACCGGCTACGTGGTGGCGATTTCCGGCGGACGAGGAACCGATGATGAGTATAACAGAGGATTTTTAAGCAGACGTCAGCCCGGATCGACGATCAAGCCGCTGATTGACTACGCGCCTGCTTTTGAAACCGGGTATTACTACCCGTCGAGAATCGTAAACGACCATTTATTTGACAAGGGGCCGAAGAACAGCGGTAATAAATATTACGGTGAAGTCTCCGTAAGGGAGGCTCTTAACCGGAGCTTAAACACGGTCGCCTGGCAGGTGCTGGCGGATATCGGTGTGGATTACGGAACGAGCTATCTCGATAAGATGCATTTTGTGGGACTCAGCTATCTGGATAACTGGAATACCAGCATGAGTATCGGCGGATTTACCGAAGGCGCCCGTGTCGTGGACATGGCAAGGGGGTATTCCGTTCTGGCTAATGGCGGCATGTACAGCAACAATACGTGTATCACCGGCATTGACAGTCAGTACGAGGGCGACCTCTATCAGGAAAACCAGCCGGAGGAACGTATTTTCACTGAGGACACGGCATATATGGTCACTGATGTCTTAAAAGGTACTTTAAACCAGCCATACGGTACCGGATACGGTTTGGGACTCTCAATACCGGCAGCGGGGAAGACGGGAACGACCAACAGCAGTAAGGACACCTGGTTCTGTGGCTATACCAGGTACTATACCACCGCTGTCTGGGTCGGTTACGATACACCGAAAGCCATGCCGGGAGTCTACGGCAAGACGTATGCCGGTAAGATCTGGTATGATTTTATGAAGCAGTGCAATGAGGGCCTTCCGGCTGAGGACTGGGTTATGCCGTCAACGGTGGCCTACTATAATGTGGACTCCAGAGGCGAGAAAACCAGCCAGGAGACCGGGAAACAGGATCTGTTTTCTTCTGTAGCAGAGCAGAATGCGAGGTCCAACTCCAAGAAGTGGGATGAGGAACAGAAGATGAAGGAAGAAAACTCCAGGGCTGCCGCCGAGCAGGCATCCAGAGACGCCGCGGCACAGGGCCAGGAACAGGCGGCCGCAGGGCTTACGGCGCTGATTGGTGAATTAAATGGCCTGACTTACCGGGATGAGGCGACACAGGAGATGATCAGCCAGGGACAGTCGATGCTGGACCTGCTGGCCGGAACGGAGCAGTATGATGCTTTGAAGCAGCAGTTCGATGAGGCGGCAGGCAGGGCGGAAGCACTTCCGTATGAGGAACAGAGCGTACCGCCGTCCCAGGAGATTGGGCCGGGAATCACCCATGAGGCGAGACCTGGCGAGGCGCCCTCCAGCACGGAGGAGGTCACCTCCGGCCAGGCCCCTGGAGTACAGCCGGGTGCGGCGCCAGGCGGATTCGAAGCAGTCGGACCGGGCGGTCAGTAAGGAAGGAAAACAATCGCTACGTTAAAAAGGAATTGTGAATAACTTTTCTTTTTAACGTAGTTTTTTAATTTTCTTCACTTACACACCGGTTTCCTCTGTAAACAGATTGAACAGCCGAAGCGCAGAGCGCTGCGGGCAGATTGCCATCGTGACAGCGCACGGGACAGGACAGGGGAATAGTACTAGTCTCTCCGCCACAGGAAAAAAAGCGCTTGCCCGGATAAATAATCCTGTGTTATACTGCTGTCAAAAACGGATGACAGCCTTTATAAGAAGCTATCGCCACCGGTATCCGGTTTCTTCCCGTATTCCTTTCTGCCAATTTCATCAGGCGTTCTCTGTCCGCTCGGACTTAAGAATTAAGAAACTGATCGAGAAGCTGGAATTGGATTCTTCAACTGCATCCAGATATATGGAAGAATTCTGGTCTGCGTTCTCCAAACAGTAGGTTGTATTTTAGGGTTGCTTTTTATTCGGATAGCTGTTATGCTAGATGAGGATTTTATAAAACAAGCGAGAATTCCCCCGCCTCTATAGGTGAAAGGATGAAACGCCAAAAACAAGCTGCGCATCTATAAGATGTAGTCGCACTCTGTGAAATTATCGAGAGTGGATTGAAACAAGAAATGAGTTAAAATAAATGATGAAGGGAAGTGAACCAGAGTGGAAGGTCGAAGTCAGAAGATGGAAGCAGACAATTATCATAAGCGAGTGGTAGTGTGGGCAGAGTCGATGACTTCGGAACTGCTCTGTCTTCACTGCCGTTAAAGAATAGTCTTTTGCGCTTATGATAGCCATTTCCTGGGGGTATGTCCCTCAGGGATGGCTATTTTTGCGTGCTGCTTCCACGGTAAACCACACTTGAAAAATAAGGTTCGTATGGAAGGAGAAGAAAAATGCAGGAGAATTTTAACATGGAAGAACTGATGGATCTGCTGTTTACCCGTCAGTTTCGTAAATTAAAAGACATATTGACAGAGATGAACGAGGTGGATATCGCCACCTTTATCGAAGAACTGGATTCAGAGAAGACGGTGGTAGTCTTCCGGATGCTGCCCAAGGAGTTAGCCTCGGACGTATTTGCGTGTCTGGAGGTGGATAAGCAGGAGCATATTATCAACAGCATTACGGACTATGAACTGGGGACCATTGTGGATGATCTGTTCGTGGACGATGCGGTTGATATGCTGGAGGAGCTTCCGGCCAATGTGGTAAAACGTGTGCTTAAAAATGCCAGGCCCGACACGAGAAAACTGATCAACCAGTTTTTAAACTATCCGGAAAACAGCGCCGGCAGCATCATGACGGCAGAGTATGTAGGGCTTAAGCAGTCCATGACCGTGGAGCAGGCGTTTGCCTATATCCGGAAAAACGGGGTGGATAAAGAGACTATTTACACCTGCTATGTCATGGATGCGAAACGGAGGCTGGAAGGTGTTGTCACGGTAAAGGACTTACTGATGAATCCCTACGAGGAAATAATCGGAAATATCATGGATACCCATGTTATTAAGGCTTTTACCACCGAAGATCAGGAAGAAGTGGCGGATAGTTTCCAGAAATACGACCTTTTGAGCCTTCCGGTGGTAGATCATGAAGAACGCCTCGTCGGTATTGTGACGGTGGATGACGTGGTCGATGTCATGGAACAGGAGGCAACCGAGGACTTCGAAAAGATGGCGGCCATGCTTCCCAGTGAAAAGCCGTATTTAAAGACAGGTGTCTTCCAGCTGGCCAAAAACAGGATTGCCTGGCTGTTGATTCTGATGATCAGCAGTATGATAACCGGCGGAATCCTGGCAAAGTACGAGGCCGCTTTCGCGGTGATCCCGCTTCTGGTAACCTTTATTCCCATGCTGACCGACACCGGCGGTAACGCAGGAAGCCAGAGCAGCACCATGATTATCCGTGGTATGGCAGTAGGTGAGATTGAGCCGGGCGACTTATTTAAAGTGCTCTGGAAAGAGCTGCGTGTGGGAATTATCGTCGGAGCCATTCTGGGTTTCGTCAATTACGTCCGCCTCGTAATTCTTTATCCGGGCAAAGAAATGCTGTGCCTGACCGTAGTTCTGAGCCTGATGGTAACCGTTGTTATTGCCAAAACCATCGGATGCGTGCTCCCGATTGCGGCAAAAGTGTTCCATATGGATCCGGCCATCATGGCGGCTCCGCTGATAACGACGATTGTGGATGCGGTGAGTTTGATTATTTATTTCCAGCTGGCGTGTTCGCTGCTGGGCTTATAGAATAGGAGGTACGCCCCATGTCTTCTGGGTGTTTTGGGGAGAGGTGGGGCGGGGGAACCAAACCACCCGGAAGTTATGGGGCTGGGTACTGGCCGCCGCTAGAGGTTTGTGTGAAAGGGAGTATTATTTATGATAGAGTATAAGAAAATCAGTGATTTTCCAAAAGGAACATTATACAGCCAACTAAGCAGTGCATATTCTTTCCATGATAGTTTTAAAAAATATTGGGAAGAAATGTGGAAAGAGTATGACTGCTTTTTTTATTCTAATTTAAATATTGCAGACAAATGCGGGTTCATAACTGTCTTGAATGGGAAAGCAATCGGTCACATTTCATGGGATCCGAGGAATAATCCGGACTATGTGATCATAGGTCATAACTGCATTTTAAGTGAATATAAAGGCTGCGGTTATGGGAAAGAGCAATTGCGGGAAGCAATTGCAAGAATTAAAAAGAGCGGGACCCAAAAAGCTGTTGTAACAACGAATGGTATACTAATACCCGCTCAAAAAAATTATGAAAGTGTAGGATTTAAGAAAACATCAGTAAGAGAAAATAAAGATACGCCATTTGCAGGTGACTATATAGATTATGAACTGATATTTTAATCAGAATCCCGCTTCTAGTTCGAATCCCGTTCTATTTATCTCTTGCTTTTTACTTATGGAGCCTCTCCTCCATCACTGGGGCGTACTCATCTCCCCTTATTTCCATGTATTCCCTTTACATTCCCCGTATAATATGCTACACTTTACCTATCGTAATGTTTTTGTAAAAATAACGCTAGAGAGGAGGAAATCAATGACCACAGGAGCAGTTATACTTGCTGCGGGCCATAAAAGCTCGACTACCAGCTTCCAGCCCATGCTTCCGGTCGGGGACACGACTGCGGTGAAGCGGATTATCATAACGCTTCAGAGAGCCGGCGTGGAGCCGGTGGTGGTGATTACGGGAGACAGGGGAGAGGAACTGGAGAAGCATATTTCCAAGATGCGCGTGGTATGCTTAAGGAATGGAGAGTATGCGACGACTCAGCTGTTCGACAGTATCTGCATGGGATTAAACTACATCGAGGACCTGTGTGACCGGGTGCTGGTCATGCCGACAAAGGTTCCGCTGCTGCTGTCGGAGACCATCGAAAAGATTATGGAAAGTGAAGCGACACTGTGCTGTCCCGTATATGAGGGCAGAAGAGGCCATCCGGTGATGATAGCAGCGGACTGGATCCCGAAGATCCTGAACTACCAGGGAGAGTACGGGCTGCGCAGTTTTTTGCGGGAGCCGGAAGCGGATGCGGTGCTGGAGGAGATTCCGGTGGATGACAGAGGGATCATTCAGGCCGTGGAGACGGATGAAGACTGTGCCATGGCCATGAGCGGAAATCATGGCAAGCTGCCGCTTCACAGCCGTATGTCACTCTATCTGGAATGCGACGAAGTCTTTTTTGGACCGGGAATCGCCCAGTTTCTGTCGCTGATCGATCATACCGGGTCCATGCAGACGGCGTGCAAACAGATGCACATGTCCTACAGTAAGGGCTGGAAAATCATGAAGACCGCGGAGCGGGAGCTTGGCTATCCGCTATTAATCACCCAGTCGGGCGGAGCGGAGGGCGGCTTTTCACAGCTGACTCCGAAGACGAAGGACTTTTTAAACCGTTTTTTGCAGATGGAGCAGGAGATGAACAGCCATGCTTCACGATTGTTTGAAAAATATTTTGGAGATGAGAGGTAATGGGGATGAAACAGTTATTCGAAGAGATGAAGCAGATTCTGGAGCAGGGAGACAACCTGGTACTGGTGACGGTGATCGCCGGTTCTGGTTCCACGCCGAGGGGCGCGGGAGCCAGGATGATCGTCAGAAAAGACGGGACAACCATGGGAACCATTGGCGGCGGCGCGGTAGAATATCAGGCGGAACGCATGGCTCTCGATGTGCTGGAGAGTAAAAGCTCCTTCAGCAAGGGCTTTAAACTGGTAAAAGGCCAGGTGGCGGATTTAGGAATGATCTGCGGCGGAGACGTAGTGGTCTATTTCCAGTATGTAAGCCCGGACAACCAGGATTTTCTTGCCATCTGTGAGGAAGGCATCCAGGCGTGTGAGCGGGATGAGGACAGCTGGATTATTACTGATATTACGGACGAGACGGCCTGGGCCGTGGGGCTCTATTCGGAAAGCCGTGGATTTGCCGGAATCACCGTGGAGGGCGATATAGAACCGCTGACTCAGGCAAAGGCGGTGCAGACCTCCGTAAGCGGCAGAAAGTATTACAGCGAGCCGCTTCAGAGAGCCGGTACGGTATACGTGTTCGGCGGCGGCCATGTGGCGCAGGAGCTGGTTCCGGTGATTGCCCATGTGGGATTCAAATGTGTGGTTTATGATGACCGCCCTGAATTTGCCAACAGCAGACTATTTCCGGATGCGGTGAATACCATAGTCGGTGATTTTACAAGTGTCTTTGATAAGGTGACAATCCGTGAGCAGGATTACGTTGTGATCATGACGAGAGGCCATCAGTGTGACTACGACGTTCAGAAACAGGTTCTTAAGACGCCGGCTCACTATATCGGAGTGATGGGAAGCCGCCAGAAACTGATGACACTTGCCGGAAAACTGAAGGCGGAGGGCTTCACCGACCAGGATATCGAGCGGTTCTACAGCCCGATCGGACTGGCGATTCTGGCGGAGACTCCCGCGGAAATCGCCATCAGTGTGGCGGGCGAACTGATTATGGTCAGAGCCAGGAGAGAGGGCCGGACGAAATGACAGAGCGCCATCTCTTTTTAAAGGGACGGTCCGGGGCCGGGAAGACGACGTGTCTCCTGTCCTGCCTGGAGCCTTACTGGAAGGGCGCGGGGGGATTTTTGACCCAGCGCCTGACAGACGGAGACGGTGAGACTGCGGGGTTTCGCCTCCTGCCGGTGGAGAACATGGAAGTAATACCTTCTGTGACGAGGACCTATGAGCCTGGCATAAAGGGCATTTTCATTGAGCGGACACCGGAGGGATGGAGAAAATATCCGGAAGTGTTTGAGACGCTGGGAGCGGAGATACTGAACCGCCTGCTGGAATATCCGGAACAGTACCGTTTCTGCTATATCGATGAGATCGGCGGCGTGGAACTGAAGGTAAAGCCGTTCATGGAGCGGCTGGAACGGCTGCTCGGGAGTCCGGCCTTCTGTGTCGGAGTTCTGAAGCATTCGGGAAATCTGGCCTCTTTGGGTACGAGAATTCCGCTTCCAGCCAATGCAGCTCCCGACAGGGAGTGGCTGGAAGCACAGATGGAGCAGCGCTTCGGCTGCCGGATTCTGGCCTTTGACGGAGGCGAAGCGGAGAAAATGGAAATCAGGCGGATCATAGACCTGCGGCTTTCCGGAACAACAGAGAAAGGGAGTGAAAAGTGATGGCAGATAAACATCGGGTGCGAGTGCGGCTCACCGCAATGGTGGTTCTGTTTGCAGTCTGCTTTTTCGGTTCCTTCATGCTGGGAAGATATCCGATTGAACCATGGACGCTGATTCGGGTGCTGGCATCGAGAGTCATTCCAGTTACACCGGACTGGCCTTCGCAGGTAGAGACGGTTCTTTTCAACGTCCGCCTTCCCCGGGTGTTAATGGCGGCGCTGATCGGTGCAGGACTGGCGGCGGCGGGAGCAGCCTATCAGGGAATATTTAAGAATCCCATGGTCTCGCCGGATGTGCTGGGAGCGTCGTCAGGCGCCGGATTTGGAGCCGCCCTGGGGCTGTTCCTCTCATTCTCCTACCAGGGAGTATCGTTTCTGGCGTTTGTTCTGGGACTGTCGGCTGTTGGGGCGGTCTGTCTGATCAGCAGCCGCGTGAAATACAACCAGACGCTGGGCCTGGTGCTGGCCGGAATGATGATCAGCTCCCTGTTTACGGCGGCTGTGTCATTTTTAAAGCTCGTGGCGGACCCCAACAATACGCTGCCGGTGATCACATACTGGCTCATGGGAAGCCTGGCCTCGATCCGGCCTAAGGATTTAGCCTTTGCGGCGCCGTGGATCATCGGCGGGATCATCCCCATTTACCTGCTGCGCTGGAAGATCAATGTGCTGACACTGGGTGAGGAAGAAGCGCGCTGTATCGGTGTCAATACCAGTGCGGTCCGGCTTGCCGTGGTGCTCTGTGCGACGCTTATTACATCGGCGGCCGTGTCGGTCAGCGGTCTGATCGGCTGGGTGGGGCTGGTAATACCTCACTTTGCCCGGTTGCTGGTGGGAAGCGACTACCGGAAGATGCTTCCAGCCTCTCTGCTTTTGGGCGCAAGCTTTTTACTGGTGGTCGATAACTTCGCCAGGCTTCTGGCGACCAGCGAGATACCCATCGGAATTCTCACCGCATTTGTGGGAGCGCCGTTTTTCCTCTGGCTGATCCTGAGGGAAGGAAATAAACTTTGAGAGGTGGTAGAATATGGGGCTGATCGTAGAAAATCTGACCTTCGGCTACCGGTGCTTTCCCGTCCTGAAGGGCGTGGATTTTTCCGTGGAAACGGGAAATCTCGTCTGTATGCTGGGGAAAAACGGTGCCGGTAAGAGCACGCTGTTCCGGTGTATTCTGGGCCTCTTAAAGGGGTACCACGGGAAAATCATGGCCGATGGGGTGAACCTCCGAACGCTTAAAGAGAAAGAACTGGCCAGAAAGATTGCCTATATCCCCCAGAATCACGATCAGGCGTTTGCCTTTTCGGTTTTGGACATGGTGATGATGGGAACCACATCGTCGCTTCAGGGATTAAAGAGCCCTGGCAGGGAACAGCGGGAGGCGGCATTTGATGCGCTTAAGACCATGAGGATCGACGCGATGGCGGAGCGCTCTTACGCGCATTTAAGCGGAGGGGAACAGCAGTTGGTGCTGATAGCCAGGGCGATCGCACAGCAGGCTGGAATTCTCATTATGGATGAGCCGTGTGCAAACCTGGACTACGGCAATCAGGCCAGAGTCATGGAGGAGTTAAAGCGGCTTGCCGGCGAGGGATATTTAATCGTACAGTCTACCCACAGCCCGGATCAGGCGTTTCTCTATGCCGATCAGGCTGCGGTGCTTTCAGACGGGATGATAAAGGCATTTGGAAAGCCGGAGGAGGTGCTGACAGAATCGCTTCTGGAGACCATGTACGGCATACCGGTTCGTTTGTTTGATGCGGGAGACACGGGGAGAAAGCTGTGTATGCCCGATCGGGTGAAGGGGGAATAAATTATGTGGGAACTGTATGAACGGCTGATAGAGCCGATACCGGACGATGTTCCGGTGGATGAAATAATCGTGGGAACAAGCTGTACCATGGTGAGAGCCGGAGGAGCGGCGGGGGCGGCCGCCAACCAGAGGCTGGAGAGCCGGCCGCGCATCCTGGAGGAAGAGGAATGGGAACGGGGCATGACCTGGAGACAGGCGGCGTCCCTGATTTCCTCCTGGAACTTTCTGGAGGCCGGAATCGGAGCGGCGGCCATCAACGCCTATTATAACCGGGAGTCTGTGCTGATGGATGGAATCGCCGCGTATGAGGGCGTAAAAATCCTGGAAAGCTGCGATACGTTTGCGGCGCCGGGAGACGCGTTTGCGGGAAAAAAAGTGGCGACTATCGGCCATTTCCATTATGCGGAGCGCTATCTGGAAAAGGCAGGAGGACTCTTTGTTCTGGAGAGGGAACCGCGGGAGGGAGACTATCCGGATACGGCCTGCGAATACATTTTGCCGGACATGGATTACATCTACATAACAGGGTTCACTCTGGTGAATAAGACGCTTCCAAGACTTTTGGAACTGTCCGGCAATGCCAGGGTGATTCTGGTGGGACCCAGCGTCCCGATGGCGCCGGCGCTGTTTGAATTTGGCGTGAAGGAGCTGGCCGGAACGCTGATTACGGATATGGCAAAGACAGAACGCTACATCCGCCACGGCAGCCACCGGGCGGTAGTGCGCTCCGGTATACCCGTGAGAGCAGGATATCAGAATTAACAAATAAGGGAGGCAATATCATGAAGAAAAGAAAAAACATATGGCTGGGCCTGTCACTCGCTGCAGTCATGATGATGGGACTTGGCGGCTGTGCCAAAGGATCCGGAAATGCCGGAGAGACACAGCAGACTGCGGTGGAGACCACTGCCGCGGCGACAGCGGACACGACAGCGGCGGCTTCACGGGAGACGGATAAGGCAGATTCTGCGGCCGGAGTCAAGGTTGCGCAGGCGGAAGGAACGAGAATTATCACGGACTCAGCCGGGAGAGAGGTGGAGATCCCTTCGGAAATCACGAAGATCGCGCCCTCCGGTCCCCTGGCCCAGATCGTACTCTACACGGTGAGCCCGGATAAGCTGGCAGGTCTGGCGGCTGATTTCTCCAATGAGGCGAAGCAGTATATCGATGAAAAGTACTGGGGACTGCCAAAATTCGGACAGTTCTACGGAAAGAACGCAAGTCTTAACATGGAAGCTCTGATTGCAGAAGCGCCGGAAGTCATCATTGACATAGGAGAGGCGAAGAAGACGGTGAAAGAGGACATGGATGCTCTTCAGGAGCAGTTGAATATTCCGGTTATCTTTGTAGAAGCGACGCTTCCCACTATGGCAGACGCCTACGAGATGCTGGGAGATATCACCGGCGAGAAGGAGCAGGCCGGGAAACTGGCGGATTACTGCCGGGCAGAGATCGGGAAGGCAGATCAGAATGCGGCGGCCATTGCTGACGCAGACAGAAAGAGCGTATATTTTGGACTTGGTGAAGACGGCCTTCATACCAATGCCAAAGGCTCCATCCACGCCGACGTGATCGATCGGATCGGAGCGGTCAATGCGGCCGATGTGGAAGCGGTATCCAGTGGAGGCGGAAGCGAAGTCTCCTTCGAACAGGTACTGCTCTGGAACCCGGATTTGATCATCGTGGATTCCCGGAAGCTCTATGATACGCTTACCGCGGATCCCATGTGGCAGGAGCTGGATGCTGTGAAAAACGGGAAAATCTTTAAAATACCGACTGCTCCATACAGCTTTATGAGCAGCCCGCCCTCTGTAAACCGTATGATCGGCATCGAGTGGCTTGGCAGTCTCGTATATCCGGAGATCTATATGTCGGATATTCAGGAAGAAGTGAAGAGTTTCTACCAGCTTTTCTATCATATCGATGTGACGGACGAAAAATTGGAGGCAATACTGAAGAATGCGGTTAGGGGATGAGGGTGCGCGGGTACGCGGACTTTTGCATAGGGATTGAGGAAAAGGGAGAGCAGGCGGCAGGGAGGGAAAGGTTCAGGGATTCCGAGGGGGTGGGACTAAGGGCGAACAGCCCCCTCAGCAGGGGTCCCGGGCAATTCGACCGAACGCCTGATGCGTTCGCTCTCAGTGCCCGCAAAATCGCGTCCTGAAAACGCGATTTTGCCCCTGCTCCGGCGGCTGTTCACCCTAAGTCCCACCGACCTCTGCATCATTCACCTTTCCCTCCCTGCCGCCCGCTCTCCCTTTTCCGGCCAGGCTGTGAAAAAGTCCGCTGTGTCCTGGCTCCATAAGGGGTGGAAAGACATCATTGAACCGGCCATAAAAACAGGTGGAAAGTATCTGGGATTATATCTTAGTCAATAAACAACGGTTTTATCTTAAGGCGGCGTTTCGTAATATTTTTTGCAGGTTTTGTCGGCCGCCTGTTTAAATTTTTCTTTTATCGTTATACATTATCCTCATCTTTTGCGAGAAACCACAGGTTCTTACTGATGGACAGGAGTGTCATTGTAAACAGGATTGATTCCCCAGTCCCTGCCAGAGCCAAGACATATACATGATCTCGCATATCATAATGTTTCCTTCTGTATGTATAAACTGTGTTGGCCTCTGATGTTTTGTGAAATTTCAGGGATCAAACGAATTGCAGTCAGTGTTTAATTCGGTCTGTTGCCAGACAGAACCGGGGGCGCTGACGGCCTCTTACCGCCTGCTTTTACAGCCAGTTCCATAGAGCAGAGCCAGCTATATCTTTCTTCCCTTGTGTAGCCAGTACCCAGCGGACTTTTTCGCAGCCTAGCCGGAAACGGAAGCGGGGGTGACAGGGAGGGAATAGCGAATGATGCAGAGGTCGGTGGGACTTAGGGAAAACAGTCCCCGGAGCAGGGGCGAAATCGCGTTTTCAGGACGCGATTTCGCGGGCACTGAGAGCGAACGCATCAGGCGTTCGGTCGAATTGCCCGGGCCCCCTGCGGAGGGGGCTGTTTTCCCTTAGTCCCCCCCCTCGGAATCCCTGAGCGGTTCCCTCCCTGTCCCCCCGTTTCCGTTTCCTTGATACCTCACGCAAAAGTCCGCGTACCTCCCACACAAAACCCCAATTCTAAAAAAATACGCGAAGCCGGGAAATGGCTTCGCGTATTTTCTTCATTTATGCGCAGATATTTAAGCCTTGTTTACAAAAGACTCGCAGTCTGTACATTCCTTCATGGTCGGATTGGACTCGTGAGTACCTACCTTGATCGCTTCAAGAGTACAGTAATCCTCGTTCTTGGCATGGTAAGTGCAGTTATTGATTGTACAATGGATACATTCGTTCTTTCCGTTTACTAACATAATTCAATACCTCCTTCATCATTTTATCGGTAATATTATCTGCAGAAATGAAGAAAATATACGGATGAATGTCAGCGCAGTTTTTAAACACGCTCTGGGACTTGTTAGATTGTATGTTTGGGTGTATACTATTTTCATTGAAAAAAATTTGACAGAAAGGCTTTAGGGAGGTCGTAGGGGTGGGACAGAAACAGAAGACAAAACAGGTGATCATGACGGAAGGCGTAATCTGGAAGCAGCTTTTGGCGTTTTCCATGCCGCTTCTGGTAGGCAATCTTTTTCAGCAGCTGTATAATACTGTGGATTCCATCGTGGTTGGAAACTTCATCGGCAGCGAGGCACTGGCTGCGGTTGGTTCCAGCAACTCCCTGATCAATCTGATCATCGGCATGTTTATGGGAATCGCCACCGGCGCGGGAGTGATTATCTCCCAGTATTACGGGGCGAAGGACGATCAGAAGCTTCACTGGGCGGTGCATACATGCATGGCGCTGAGTCTAATCGGAGGCACGCTGCTGATCGTGCTGGGCGTGCTTCTGTCCCCTCTGATCCTGAAATGGATGGGCACGCCCGAAGAGGTTATGCCTAATTCTGTCGCCTACCTGCGCATCTTCTTCTGCGGTTCCCTGTTCAATCTGGTATACAACATGGGCGCTGGAGTGCTGAGGGCGGTGGGAGACTCCAGGCGGCCTCTCTATTATCTGTGTGTGTCTTCTGTGGTAAACATTATTCTGGACATGGTTTTTGTGGTGGTATTCCATATGGGGACGGCCGGTGTCGGTTATGCCACCGTGATAGCGCAGGCAGTTTCTTCCGTGCTTACGGTGCGGACGCTGATGAAAACGGAGGACAGCTACCGTCTGGTCCCTACCCAGATCAGGATCGACCGGCGCATGATGAAGCGGATCTTAAAGCTGGGCATACCGAGCGGAATTCAGCAGAGCATCATATCCCTGTCCAATGTTATCGTCCAGGCGAACATCAATGGCTTCGGAGCGGCCGCCATGGCGGGCTACGGCGCCTACAGCAAGGTGGATGGCTTCGCCATGCTGCCGCTTCAGAGCTTCTGTATGGCTTCGACCACCTTCACAGGCCAGAATATAGGCGCTAAAAAGGCAAAACGTGTCAAGGATGGAATGTTTCAGGGAATTGCCATCAGCCTGATTTATACGGCCTTTATCTCGGTCATCCTTTATTTAAATGCGGACAAGATTCTCCGCATCTTCTCGCCGGATGAGGCGGTTATCGCCTTCGGGCATACTACCATGGCCATCCTGCTTCCGTTTTACTGGTCCATTGCGATTCACCAGATCCTGATGGGAAGTATCCGGGGAAGCGGAAGAACCATGGTTTCCATGTTGATCGGCGTTGGAAACATGTGTATCCTGCGCATGATATATATTAATTTACTGGTTCCATTTTTTCCGAGTTTTGAGGCTGTCATGTGGTGCTATCCAATCACCTGGATGACGACGATGCTGATGGACTGCGTCTACAGCGCAAAGGCTAAATGGATTCCGAAAGGAGAATAGACGATATGAAACACGGATTTATCCGGGTGGCAGCTGCGACTCCGGATGTAAAAGTGGCTGATCCTCAGTTTAACAGGACAGAAATCTGCGCTCTTATCAGGGCGGGGATAGAGAGAAGGGCGAAGCTCATGGTATTTCCGGAGCTGTCGCTTACCGCATATACATGCGGGGATTTATTCGGCCAGGACGCGTTGCTGTCCGGAGCGAGAAGAGAGCTGAGAGAGATTTTAAAGGAGACGGAAGGCTCCGACTTACTGGCGTTTATCGGAATGCCGTGGGAGAGGGGCGGGAAGCTCTATAATGCAGCCGTGGCGGTTCAGAACGGCAGAATCCTGGGCGTGGTGCCGAAGACGAATCTTCCTAATTATGCAGAATTCTACGAGCGCCGTTATTTCGAGCCGGGCAATGAGATTCCGGTGATGGTAAGCTGGGAGGGACAGCGTTTCCCCATGGGGACGAATATACTGTTTGCCTGTGAGGAGATGCCGGGATTGATCGTAGCCGCGGAAATCTGCGAGGACGCCTGGGTTCCGTGTCCGCCTTCGATTCGCCATACGGCGGCCGGAGCGACCGTGATCGTCAACTGTTCAGCCAGCGACGAGACCACAGGAAAGGATATCTACCGCAGAAGCCTGATCACCGGCCATTCCGCCAGCCTCGTCTGCGGCTATGTCTATGCCAATGCGGGAGACGGCGAGTCCACCCAGGACCTGGTGTTCGGAGGACAGAATTTAATTACTGAAAACGGAACATGCCTGGCGGAGTCGAAACGGTTTGCAAACGATACGATTTTTGCGGATCTGGATCTGGAACGTCTGAACAATGAGAGAAGACGCCTTTCCACGTATCCGGTTCGCGACGACAGCGCATATTTTACCGTTGGATTTCATATAACGGAAGAGGAGTATGACCTGGAACGCCCCATCGATCCGATGCCGTTTGTTCCGACGGATGAAGGGCAGAGAAACAGACGCTGCGAGGAGATTTTGTCCATTCAGGCCATGGGCTTAAAGAAGCGCCTCTCCCATACCGGATGCAGCCATGCGGTTCTCGGCATTTCCGGCGGCCTCGATTCCACGCTGGCTCTGCTGGTGACGGTGCACGCCTTTGACATGCTGAAGATTCCGAGAAATCAGATTCATGCCGTGACCATGCCGTGCTTCGGAACCACAGACAGAACGTATCAGAACGCCTGCCTGATGACGAAGAAGCTGGGAGCCGAGCTGACTGAGATCGACATAAAGGAAGCGGTTACAATTCATTTTCGTGACATCGGTCATGACATCGACAACCATAATGTAACCTATGAAAATGCTCAGGCCCGGGAGCGGACCCAGATTCTCATGGATCTGGCGAACCGGTTAAACGGCATGGTGGTCGGCACCGGCGATATGTCGGAGCTGGCGCTCGGATGGGCCACCTACAACGGCGACCACATGTCCATGTACGGGGTCAACGCGTCGGTTCCGAAGACGCTGGTGCGCCATCTGGTGCGCTATTATGCCGATACGTGTGGGGAAGAAGAATTAAAAACGGTCCTTTTAGACGTGCTGGATACACCGGTTAGCCCGGAGCTTCTGCCGCCGAGGGAGGGCGAGATCGCCCAGAAGACGGAAGATCTGGTGGGACCCTATGAGCTTCACGATTTCTTCCTGTATCAGATTCTGCGGTACGGTTACCGTCCGGCCAAGGTGTACCGTCTGGCGAAGGCGGCCTTTGGCGGAGAGTATGGCGGCGAAACGATCTTAAAGTGGCTGAAAGTATTTTACCGGAGATTCTTCAGCCAGCAGTTTAAACGTTCCTGCCTGCCGGATGGCCCGAAGGTGGGCTCCGTCGCGGTTTCGCCGCGGGGAGACTTACGTATGCCCAGCGATGCCAGCAGCCGACTGTGGCTGGAAGAACTGGAGGGACTGTCATGATTACCAGCAGCGCCAACGGAAAAGTAAAACAGGTCATGAATCTGACGAAGAAGGCGAAGGCGAGGAAAGAGTCCAGACTGTTTGTGGCGGAAGGCCTCCGTATGTTCAAAGAGATTCCCAGGGATCGGATCGAAAACCTGTTCGTGTCGGAAAGCTTCTTAAAGAATCCAGAAGGCCGGAAGGTGATTGGTTCTATGAATTATGAGGAGGTGGCGGACGATGTGTTTAAGACCATGTCTGATACGGCCACGCCTCAGGGTGTCCTGGCCCTGGTAAAACAGTATGCATACACGATTGATGATATTTTAGACCGGCCGGGTCCGGCGCTCCTCATGATTCTCGACACCATTCAGGATCCGGGGAATTTAGGGACCATCCTGCGCGCTGGAGAGGGAGCGGGCATTACCGGAGTGGTCATGAACGACACCACAGCCGACATCTATAATCCCAAAGTGATCCGTTCCACCATGGGGTCCGTGTGCCGTGTGCCCTTTGTCTATACCGCCGGTTTACCGGAGACGCTGGCCAAAATAAAAAAACGCGGTGTCCGCCTTTACGCGGCCCATTTATCAGGCAGGAATAATTATGAGAAAGAAGATTATACTGTTGATACAGGGTTTTTAATTGGCAATGAAGCGGGCGGTTTAAGCGACGAGACAGCGGCTATGGCAGACACGTATGTTAAGATTCCCATGATGGGAAAAGTGGAATCCCTAAACGCGGCAGTAGCGGCCTCCGTGCTCATGTTTGAGGCGGCAAGGCAGCGAAGAAATTAGAAAATGCGGCCCGTCAGAAAATTGTAAGGCATTTTTAGACGGTAAATGTTGAGAAATGTCTGAAAATATAGTATGATTAGTGCAAATGAAAGATATGCCTGGCAGCTTTGCCTATTACTGGCTCAGGAAGGGGATTGATAAGATGGCAGCTATCTACTGGCTCATAGCCTTTGTAGTATTACTTGGGATTGAAGCCGCAACCATGGCTCTGACGACCATTTGGTTCGCAGGGGGCGCACTCGTTGCATTTGTACTGGCACTTTTGGGTGTCAGCGTACAGGTTCAGCTTGCTGCATTTGTAATCGTATCATTTATACTGTTGTTCTTTACGAGGCCGTTTGCCTTGAAGTACGTGAATCATAACACCGTGAAAACCAACTCGGAAAGTCTGATTGGTAAGCACGCGAAGGTTACCACCGAGGTGAATAACACCGAAGGAACCGGTGCGGCGGTATTGAACGGACAGGAATGGACGGCGAGAGCCGAGGACGACGGAAAGATTTATCCGGCCGGCACACTCGTGGAAGTAAAAGACATCAGAGGCGTAAAACTAATTGTAAGCGAGACTCAGGAGGAAGCGTAGTATGAATGGAGCAATAGGTTTTTTTGCAGTCATTATAGTATTAATAATCATTCTGGCAATACTGGCATCATGTATTAAGATTGTACCGCAGGCGCAGGCGCTGGTTGTAGAACGTCTGGGAGCCTATCTGGGAACCTGGTCAGTCGGTGTTCATATCAAGATGCCGATTCTCGACCGCGTGGCCAAACGCGTGAACTTAAAAGAGCAGGTGGCGGATTTCCCGCCGCAGCCGGTTATCACAAAGGATAACGTTACCATGAGAATCGATACGGTTGTCTTCTTCCAGATTACAGACCCGAAGCTTTATGCATACGGGGTTGAGAATCCGCTGATGGCGATCGAGAATTTAACGGCGACCACTCTCCGTAACATCATCGGTGATCTGGAACTCGACCAGACACTGACCTCCAGAGAGACGATCAACGCGAAGATGAGAGAATCCCTCGACATTGCCACCGACCCATGGGGCATCAAGGTCAACCGTGTAGAGCTTAAGAATATTATGCCTCCGGCAGCGATTCAGGATGCCATGGAGAAGCAGATGAAGGCAGAGCGTGAGCGCCGTGAGTCCATCCTTCGTGCGGAAGGTGAGAAGAAATCCACCATTCTGGTTGCAGAAGGTAAGAAGGAATCCGCGATTCTCGATGCGGAGGCTGAGAAGCAGGCGGCGATCCTTCATGCAGAGGCTGAGAAGGAAAAGAGAATCCGCGAGGCAGAAGGCCAGGCTGAGGCTATCTTAAAGGTTCAGCAGGCGAATGCAGACGGTATCCGCATGATCAGGGAAGCGGGAGCCGATCAGGCGGTTCTGACGATCAAGAGCTTAGAGGCTCTTAAGGCAGTAGCCGACGGCAAAGCAACAAAGATTATTATTCCATCCGAGATTCAGGGACTGGCGGGTCTTGTATCCTCCATCACTGAGATCCCAAAGGATCCTAAATAGGAATGTGAAAGGTAATTAGAGAATTCGCAGCAGGGGGCATAAGCTCTCGTGCTGCGTTTTTCTCATTCAAATAAGTGAAGCAGCCGCGCTCCGGCGCGGCATTTGATCTGGCGATTGCAGGCAGGAGGCGTGTATGGTACTCAAACTGGATTTGACAAAGGAATACGGTATCGTTTTAGAGGGCGGGGGCGCCAAGGGAGCCTACCAGATTGGGGCGTGGAAGGCGCTTCGGGAGGCGGGCGTCCGAATTAAGGGCATCGCAGGAGCCTCGGTCGGTTCACTGAACGGTGCGCTGATCTGCATGGACGATTTGGAGAAAGCGGAAGATATCTGGAAGAACATCGAATATTCCCGGGTGATGGATGTCAGTGACGAGACCATAAAGGCCCTGAAAAAGAAGGATTTCAAGGCGCTTAACATGCAGGAGATTCTAAACAGCGGGTTCCAGTTCATCAAGGATGGCGGCTTCGATGTGACGCCCTTAAAGAATCTGATTGCCGAGGTGGTGGGAGATGAATCACGCATCAGGGAGTCGGATCGGGAACTCTTCGCCGTGACGTATTCCGTGTCGGAGCACAAGGAGCTGGCAGTGGATGTCAAGAGCGGTGAAGAGGGATCGGTGAAGGATATGCTGCTGGCCAGCGCCTATTTTCTGGCGTTTAAGAACGAAAAGCTGGGCGGTAAGCGGTACCGGGACGGCGGCGGCTTCAACAACGTTCCCCTGGGCGTTCTGCTGGATAAGGGCTACGAGGATATCATTGTGATCCGTATCTACGGCTGGGGCTTTGATAGCGAAAAGGTGACAAAGATTCCGGATGGAGCCAACGTGTATCACATCGCTCCCCGCCAGGATTTGGGCGGAATTCTGGAATTCGACAAGAAACAGAGCAGAAAAAACATGACTTTGGGGTATTATGACGCGAAAAGGTTCTTATATGGACTTGCCGGGCGTATATATTATATTGATGCACCAGGTTCCGAGCCGTACTACTTTGATAAGATGATGTCGGAACTGGAACTTTTAAAGATTTATGTCGAAGAAGATCTGGATCAGGAGACACGGGAGAGCCTGAATGGTTACCGGAGGTTTACGGAGACCCTGTTTCCAAGGATGGCTGTGGAGTTTAAACTGAAAGACGACTGGAACTACAGGGATTTATATATCGCGATTCTGGAGGATTTGGCAAAGCGGCTGAAGATCAACCGTTTTCAGATTTATACGGTGGACCGCCTGATCGGAAAAATAATGATGAAGCTGCACTCTCTTGACAGCCGGATTCCATTATAGTAATGTAATAGGAAGAAAAGGCGCGCCAAATGTCGAATGGCTGCAGGATAAACTTATAAAATTACAAGTTTATTCTGGAATGACAGAAAAAAAGATTGCATGTTTATGCATAATATACTATAATAGCGTATAAAAATACAAAAAGAGAAGTGGAGGAAGCATTATGAATTTAAAAGGTAGAAGTTTTATTACATTAAAGGACTATACACCGGAGGAAATCGGATATCTGCTGGATCTTGCCGCGGATTTAAAGGCTAAGAAGAAAAAAGGCGAGACCGGAAGTTCTCTGAAAGGGAAGAATATCGCCCTTATATTTGAAAAACCATCCACGCGTACCAGGTGTTCTTTCGTCGTGGCCGCGGTGGATGAAGGGGCTCATCCCGAATATTTAGGCAAGGATGACATTCAGCTGGGACACAAGGAGAGTGTCGAGGACACGGCCCGCGTGCTGGGCAGAATCTTTGATGGAATCGAATTCCGTGGATTTAAACATAAAACAGTGGAAGATCTGGCAAAATACGCCGGTGTGCCGGTGTGGAACGGTCTGACGGACGATTACCACCCGACCCAGATTCTGGCGGACTTACTTACCATGAAGGAACATTTTGGTTACTTAAAAGGGCTGAGCTTTGTCTATGCAGGTGATGGACGCAATAATATGGCCAACAGTCTGATGATCGGTATGAGCAAGATGGGCGTCAACTTCACGATTCTGGCTCCGAAGTGTTTATGGCCGAAGGACGAGCTGGTCACGCTGTGTCAGGGCTATGCGAAGGAAAGCGGAAGCACCGTCACTCTGACCGAGAACGTGGAGGACGTAAAGGGCGCGGATACGATCTATACCGACGTATGGTGTTCCATGGGCGAGGAGGATAAGGCGGCCGAGCGTGTGGCGCTTCTAAAGCCTTACCAGGTGAATGCTGCGCTGATGGAGAAGACGGAAAAGGATACTACCATCTTCATGCACTGTCTTCCGGCCGTAAAGGGCAACGAGGTGACGGAAGATGTGTTTGAATCAGAGGCCTCCGTGGTCTTTGACGAAGCAGAGAACAGAATGCACACCATCAAGGCTGTGATGGTGGCGACGTTAGGAGAATAGAACATGTATATACAGGAACGAAGCAGAAACCCGAGAAACTTGTCCATGATGCTGGATGCGGCCCATATTATCATAGGAATCCTGATCGTCGCGCTGGCGGTCATCTCATTTTTGAACCCGGAGGACCATATGCTGCTGTTTCCGGTCATTTTCCTCCTGGCGGCATCGCTCAATATCATGAATGCGGTCTTTAAGATCCGTATGAGCGGCCGCGAAAAGAAGAAAAAGGCCTCGGGGATTCTGGTTCTCCTGTTTGGAATTGTGCTGCTTGCCCTCGCTGTCATCAGTGCGGTCAGCATCTGGTGGGGGTGAGAGCGGTGAAGACAGAGATTTTGAAAGCTATAAAAGAAGAGGCCGGATTCGTATCCGGACAGGAGCTGTGCGACCGGTTCGGCGTGTCACGGACGGCCGTGTGGAAGGCCATCGGCCAGCTGAAGGAAGAAGGATTTCAGATCGAGGCGGTACGCAATAAGGGGTACCGTCTCTTAAGCAGCGATGATGTGATCACGGAAGCCGAGCTTATGAGCAGCATGGAAGGCGGTTTTATCAAGAAGATCGTATACTATGAGGAGACTGATTCCACCAATATTCGCGCCAGAAAGCTGGCGGAGGAAGGCGCTCCGGACGGGACCCTGGTGGTCACGGACTTTCAGAACGCAGGGCGGGGCCGGCGGGGCCGGATGTGGGTATCTCCTTCCGGGACGGGCATTTTCATGAGCCTGATCTTAAGGCCGGACATCCTTCCGTCATCTGCCTCCATGCTGACGCTGGTGGCGGCTCTCGCAGTCTATGACGGCATTAAGGAGACGACTGGGCTTGAAACGGTCATCAAATGGCCCAATGATATCGTGGCGGAAGGAAAGAAGCTCTGCGGTATTTTGACAGAGATGAGCGCCGAGCTGGAAGGAATCCACTACGTGGTCACCGGAATCGGCATCAATGCCAATATGACCGAGTTCCCGGAGGAAGTGGGGGAGTCAGCCACCTCCTTAAGTATCATGACCGGAGGCCCAGTGCGGCGCAGCAGGCTGATTGCCGCTGTGATGAAGGCATACGAGGGATACTATGAAAAGTTTAAGTCATGCGGCAGTTTAGCCGGCCTCATGGATGTATATAATGAACATATGGCAAATCTCGGCAGGGAAGTGAAGGTCCTGGATCCCGCGGGCGCCTATACGGGCAAAGCGTTGGGCATTGATGAGAAAGGCGAGCTGATCGTTGAGAAGGCCGATGGAAAGGTGGTCCGTGTGGTCTCCGGAGAGGTATCTGTCCGGGGAATTTATGGATATGTATAAGTATGAATAATTATTCTTTTTACGATCAACTGCAGACGCTGGAGCCGAAGAAGGACGAGTTTTCGAAGGAAGAGCGGTTGAAGGCCATGGAGAAGCCGCTGCTTTCCTGGTACAAGAACCATGCGAGAGTTCTTCCGTGGCGGGAAAATCCTGAGCCATACCGCGTATGGATTTCTGAGATTATGCTGCAGCAGACGAGAGTAGAGGCTGTGAAGCCGTATTTTGAGCGGTTTATGGCGGCGCTTCCCGATACGGCGGCGCTGGCGGCAGTGCCAGAGGACAGGCTCTTTAAGCTGTGGGAAGGGCTCGGCTATTACAACCGGGCCAGAAATTTAAAAAAAGCGGCGGGTGTCGTTATGGAGCAGTACGGAGGAGTTATTCCGGCTTCCTGGGAAGATCTTAAGACACTTCCGGGGATTGGATCCTATACGGCAGGTGCTATCGCCTCCATTGCTTATGGAATTCCCGTTCCCGCCGTGGATGGCAACGTTTTACGGGTGATATCCCGTGTGACGGGGAGCAGGGAAGACATTTTGAAGCAGTCGGTCAAAAAACAGATGGAGGAGCTGCTTCTCGGCGTCATGCCCAAGGAGGGGGCCGGAAGCTATAATCAGGCGCTCATTGAGATTGGGGCCATCGTCTGTGTTCCCAACGGGGAGCCGCTTTGCGGAGAATGTCCCATGGCCTCTGTGTGCGTGGCGAGGCGTGACGGTCTCACAAAGGAGATTCCTGTAAAAACACCGAAAAAGTCCAGAAAGATCGAGGAGAAGACCATCCTTATTCTGGAGTGGGAGGGGCGCACGGCGATCCGCAAACGGGATAGCAGCGGCCTTCTGGCCTCCCTCTATGAGCTTCCGGGCGTGGAAGGATGGCTGGAAGATGAGACACTTGCGCAGATGTACCGTGTCCCGCTGGCAGCGGTCCGCCGGCTTCCGGAGGCGAAGCATATCTTCAGCCATGTGGAGTGGCGTATGAGGGGATTTGCCGTGGAACTGCAGGAAAAACCGGCCGGAGACTACCTCTGGGTGACGCCGGAAGAGATCAGGGAGACATATTCACTGCCAAGTGCATTTAAGGCGTATACTATGATGATAAGGTGAGAATAATGAGAAAAATGCTGTTTATCTTTAATCCACGTTCCGGGAAGGCTCAGATAAGAAACCGGTTGATGGATATTCTGGATATCTTCACAAAAGCCGGGTATGAAGTTTCTGTTCATGTGACCCAGCGGCCTAAGGATGCCATGGAGGTTGCCGCGGCAAGAGGCAATGACGCTGACTTAATCGTCTGCAGCGGCGGCGACGGGACCTTGAACGAGACCATAAGCGGTATGATGCTGCTGGACCGGATTCCGGATCTTGGATATATTCCCGCCGGTTCCACCAACGATTTTGCCTCCAGCTTAAAAATCCCGAAGAACATGATTGCCGCGGCGCATTTGGCGGTGGAGGGGGAAGCGTATCCTGTCGATATCGGAAGCTTCTGCGGGGACAGGAATTTCGTTTATATCGCGGCCTTTGGTGCATTTACGGAAGTGTCCTACTTAACGCCCCAGGATAAGAAGAATATGCTGGGCCATCAGGCTTATATGCTGGAGAGTGTAAAGAGCCTGACTTCCATCAAGTCCTACCGCCTGCGTGTGGAGAGCGAGGAGATTACGCTGGAAGGGGAATTTATCTTTGGAATGGTGACGAATACCATCAGCGTGGGAGGCTTCAAGGGCCTGGTCACGCAGAATGTGGCTTTAAATGACGGAGAATTCGAGGTGCTCTTAATCAGGACGCCGAGAACACCTCTGGATCTAAGCAACATTGTCAACTATATGTTCTTGAAGGAAGAGCCTAACGAGTACGTTCATAAGTTCAGAACGAAGGCACTCACGGTGATTCCGGAAGAACCGGTGGACTGGGTTCTGGATGGGGAATTCGGAGGTACACGCATGGAGACTCAGATCATAAATCTGCAAAAACAGATCCGGATTATGAGAAATCCTTCCAAAAAACAATAAATCTGCAATTTAGCGCAGAAAAATGTTGAAATATGTAATCCGGTAGTATATAATGAAAAGTTGTGTGGACTTTTATGTATACTTCTTAGCGAAAGGACGTTATTAAGTGGAAAAAGATAATTTTTTAGAGAAGCTGGGGAAGCTCGTGGAACTGGGAAAATCAAAGCATAATGCTTTGGACGTAACGGAGATTAACAACTTCTTTATGGGGGAATCACTGACCCCGGAGCAGATGGATCAGATCTATTCGTACCTGGAGAATCGCGGCGTTGACGTGATCCCGGTAATTGACGACTCGATACTGGCTGATGATGTGCTCCTGTCAGATGATGCTCTGCTGCTCGACGATGATCTGGATGACAGCTTTATTAAAGGGGCGGACGAGGAGGATATCGACCTCGATGCCATTGACTTGCTGGAGGGAATAGGTACAGAGGATCCTGTCCGCATGTATTTAAAAGAGATCGGTACCGTTCCGCTTTTAAGCGCGGACGAGGAACTGCGTCTTGCAAAGAGAAAAGCCGATGGCGATGAAGATGCGAAGGAGCGCTTGATTGAAGCGAATTTAAGACTGGTTGTCAGCATCGCAAAACGGTATACCGGCCGCGGTATGAGCTTTTTAGACCTTGTTCAGGAAGGGAATTTAGGTCTTATTAAGGGCGTTGAGAAGTTCGATTATACAAAAGGTTATAAGTTAAGTACATATGCTACGTGGTGGATTCGCCAGTCCGTAACAAGGGCGCTTGCCGATCAGGCAAGGACAATCCGTGTTCCGGTGCATATGGTCGAAACCATCAATAAAATGTCAAAAATGCAGAGAAAGCTGACGCTGGAACTGGGCTATGAGCCCTCCGTCACTGAGCTCGCAGACGCGCTCGACATGTCTGAGGACAAGGTAATGGAGATCATGCAGATTGCCAGGGAACCAGCTTCTTTGGAGACCCCGATCGGTGAAGAGGATGACTCTAACTTAGGCGATTTTGTCGCCGACAACAATGTGGTGACTCCGGAAGGAAACGTGGAGTCCGTAATGCTCCGTGAGCATATCGACGCATTGCTCGGTGATTTAAAGGAGAGGGAGCGTCAGGTTATTGTACTGCGCTTCGGCCTTGAGGATGGACATCCGCGCACACTGGAAGAAGTGGGCAAAGAATTTAATGTAACACGTGAACGCATACGGCAGATCGAGGCGAAAGCACTCAGAAAGCTCAGAAACCCGGTGCGGAGCAAACGAATCAGAGACTTCTTGTAAGAAGCAGAAAGGAGGCGTGGCATGAGAGTGCTCACGCCTTTTTGTGCTTTGCAAATGTAGATGCAGGACGGCAATACATACGGAGATTTTAGACGGCGGCGGGTTCCGCTTCAGCGGAGCATCGGTCTTTGCCTGTGAATCAGAGAAGGAGAATAAAAGGATGAACCACAGAAATTATCAGAAAGAGCTGGACACCATACTGGAAGACTTTGAGAAACAGGGGAAGGTGCCGAGACTGCTGCTTCACAGCTGCTGTGCTCCCTGCAGCAGCTACGTTCTGGAATACTTATCAAAATACTTTGAGATTACGCTGTACTATTATAACCCGAATATCTATCCGCTACAGGAGTATATGAAGCGGGTGAAGGAACAGGAGAAGCTGATCTCTGAGATGAAGCTTGCGCATCCCGTGCTCTTTCGTACCGGCCCCTACGAACCGGACGAATTCTTCCGCATTGCCAAAGGACTCGAGAAGGTTCCCGAGGGCGGAGAACGCTGCTTTAAATGTTTCGATTTACGGCTCCGGGAAGCCGCCAAGGTCGCATCTGCCGGCCGTTATGATTATTTCACGACGACGCTTACCATCAGCCCCTTAAAAAATGCAGAGAAACTGAATGAGATCGGAGAGAAGCTGGCGAAGGAGTACCGCGTGGCGTATCTTCCATCCGATTTTAAGAAAAAAGACGGCTATAAGCGGTCTGTGCAGCTGTCGGAGGAGTACGGTCTATACCGGCAGGATTACTGCGGATGCGTCTATTCTAAGGAGGCAGGCCAGGCTCAGTAAAGATGGCAAACGTGGACTGAAACAACTTGACACCCAATGGGAATTGTAATAAAATTAACGATAAGGAGTATATAGATTAGAGGATAAAGGAGAAAATATTATGTTAACAAAAACACTTACTGTTGTAAACCCATCCGGACTTCATTTAAGACCAGCGGGAGTTCTTTCCCAGACAGCCATGAAGTTTAAATGCGACATCATCATCGAGTGCGGTGAGAAGAGAATTGTTGCAAAGAGCGTATTAAATGTTATGGCAGCAGGCATCAAGTGCGGTACAGAGATCAACTTAATCTGTGACGGTGAAGATGAAGAAGAGGCTATGAAGAGCATGAGCGAGGCGATCGAAAGCGGACTCGGCGAGATGTAATGGACAAGTTTCGATAAGTGAATGATATGCAGAAACTGGCGGAAAGGAAGCGATTCTTTTCCGCCAATTTATGTTATAGTTCTGACGAGGGATAGGGGAAGATACATGGCAAAATTAATCATAATCAGAGGCAATTCGGGAAGCGGAAAAACGACTGTGGCCAGAGCGCTGCAGCGCAGATTTGGAGATCACAGCATGCTTATTTCCCAGGATATGGTCCGCCGGGAAATTCTTCATGTAAAGGGCGAAAAGAATACGCTGGCTTTGCCGCTTATGCAGGAGCTCCTGGCATATGGCCGGGACCACTGTGAGATGACGATTCTGGAGGGAATCTTAAATTCCCAGCGGTATGAGCCGTTGTTCGATTCTGCAAAGACGCTGTTTGGAGACGCGGTTTTTGCCTACTACTATGACCTGCCTTTTGAGGTTACTCTGTTACGCCATCAGACGAAGAGTAACAGGGAAGAATTTGGGGAAAGCGACATGCGTGACTGGTGGAGAGAGAAAGATTACCTGAAAAATATTTCTGAAAACGCATTGACGGCGGAAATGAGCATGGAGGAAACGATCGAGCGGATTTATCGCGATGTGACGCTGGCTTGAGGCGACGTAATTTCAGAAAATTGAGAAATACTGGATGAAGATCATTTTTATGCAAAAATACCGCTGAATTGTTAGGTGAATACAAGATTAAGAACAAAAATTAGAAAAATAAAAGGCTCATACACATAAATTGTCAAATAAACTGACAACTGCTGTGAAAAAAGGGGTTTACAAATGGAAACAGATGTAGTATTATCTAAAAAAAGTTGAAGCACAGGCAGAGGCTGGCAGAAGCCGGAGATGCCATGGTAATAAAACAGTATCGTAAAATATGGAACACAGGCCCGACGACGAGCATAGAAAGCCGCGGGTCTGTGTTTTTTTATTTTATAGGAAAAGGAAGGAGTCCTGGTCTTTTACCGCTTCCGCTGCTCTGTGCTTCGACGAAAAACCTGCTGTCGCTTTGCACCCCTGATAAAAGAGTACAGCCAGAAAGGAATGAAATTATGGTTAAAAATTCAAAATCCCCCACACCAGGAAAAACGCCGGAATTATATGATTCCAGGTTTGAGCATGACAACTGCGGAATCGGAGCAGTTGCCAACATGAAAGGCGTAAAGAGCCATAAGACGGTGGAGCAGGCCCTTCATATCGTCGAGAATCTGGAGCACCGCGCCGGTAAGGACGCGGAGGGAAAGACGGGCGACGGAGTCGGCATCATGCTCCAGATATCACATAAATTCTTTAAGAAGGTGACAAAATCTCTCGGTATCGAGATTGGAGGCGAGAGAGAATATGGAGTCGGCATGTTCTTCTTTCCCCAGGATGAGCTTGCCAGAAACCAGGCAAAGAAGATGTTTGAAATCATCGTAAAGAAGGAGGGCCTGGAATTTTTAGGCTGGAGAGATGTGGAGACGCACCCGGAGCTGATCGGCGAGAGGGCGGTGGACTGTATGCCCTGTATCGCCCAGGGCTTTGTGAAGAAGCCGGCCGACACGGAAAAGGGACTGGATTTTGACCGGAAGCTTTACGTGTCACGCCGCGTATTTGAGCAGAGCAACGACAATACATACGTGGTATCGCTGAGCAGCCGTACGATTGTATACAAGGGAATGTTCCTGGTGAAGGAGCTGCGCAGATTTTTCCCTGACTTACAGGATAAGGACTACGAGTCGGCCATCGCCGTGGTACACTCCCGGTTCAGCACCAACACGAATCCAAGCTGGATGAGGGCGCATCCCAACCGTCTCATCGTCCACAACGGAGAGATCAACACCATCCGCGGTAATGTGGATAAGATGATGGCACGGGAAGAAACCATGGAATCGAAGTATTTTAAGTACGATATGCACAAGGTGCTCCCGATCATCAATCAGGAAGGCTCCGATTCGGCCATGCTGGACAATGCCCTGGAATTTATGGTGATGAGCGGTATGGAACTCCCTCTGGCCGTCATGGTGACGATCCCGGCTCCATGGGCCCATGATAAATCCATGCCTCAGGAGATCAAGGATTTTTACAGCTACTACGCGACTATGATGGAACCGTGGGACGGTCCGGCCTCCATCGTATTTTCCGACGGTGATCTCGTCGGCGCGGTTTTAGACAGAAATGGGCTGCGGCCTTCCAGATACTACATCACGGATGACGATCAGATGATCCTTGCTTCCGAGGTGGGAGCGATCGACACAGAGCAGGATCACGTGGTGAGAAAGGACCGCCTCCGTCCCGGGAAAATGCTCCTGATCGACACGGTAAAGGGCTGCCTTGTGTCAGACAGCGAGCTAAAGGAAATGTATGCGTCGAGACAGCCCTACGGCGAGTGGCTGGATTCCAACTTAATCGAGCTGAAAGATTTACCGATTCCCAACAAGGGAGTCGCGGACATGAGCGCAGAGCAGCGTTCCAGACTCCAGAAAGCCTACGGCTACACCTACGAGGAATACAAGACGATGATTCTTCCCATGGCCTTAAACGGGGCTGAGGCGGTATCCGCTATGGGAGCCGACAGTCCGCTGGCGGTCTTAAGCAGAAAGCATCAGCCATTGTTTAATTACTTTAAGCAGATGTTTGCACAGGTGACAAACCCGCCGATCGACGCCATTAGAGAGGAGATTGTGACTTCCACTGCCGTGTATGTCGGTGAAGAGGGAAATATTCTGGAGGAAACAGCGGAGAACTGCAAGATTTTAAAGGTCAACAATCCGATTTTAACGTGTACGGACTTGATGAAGATCAAATACATGAAGAGGCCCGGGTTCCAGGTGGAGGTCATTCCGATCACATATTATAAGAATACTTCTCTGGAAAAGGCAATCGACAGGCTGTTTCTGGAGGTGGACCGGGCGCACCGGGACGGGGCGAATATCATCATCCTTTCCGACCGTGACATCGACGAGAACCATGTGCCGATTCCTTCGCTTCTGGCGGTATCCGCCCTGCAGCAGCATCTGGTGAAGACGAAGAAGCGCACCTCAGTGGCTCTGATCCTGGAGAGCGGAGAACCCAGAGAGGTACACCATTTCGCTGCGCTGCTGGGATATGGAGCCTGCGCGGTCAATCCATATCTGGCGCAGGAATCCATTCGGGCGCTGATCGAAAGCGGGATGCTTTATAAGGACTATTACGCAGCGGTGGAAGACTATAACAGCGCGGTGCTCCATGGAATCGTTAAGATTGCCTCCAAGATGGGCATTTCCACGATCCAGTCGTACCAGGGAGCACAGATCTTCGAGGCCATCGGCATTTCAAAGAGCGTGGTGGAAAAGTATTTTACCGATACGGTGAGCCGGATCGGAGGCATTACGCTGGACGATATCGCAAATGATGTGGATACGCTTCACTCCATGGCCTTCGATCCCCTCGGTCTCGATGTGGATTTAACTCTGGAGAGCGTCGGAAGCCACAAGGCCAGGGCTGGACAGGAAGAACATCTCTATAATCCGCTGACCATCCACCTGCTCCAGGAGGCGGCCAGAACGGGAAGCTATGAGACGTTTAAACAGTATACACATGCGCTGAATGAAGAAGGCCAGATGGTGAATTTAAGGAGCTTGATTGACTTCGATTATACGAAGCAGAAAGCGGTTTCCATCGACGAGGTGGAAAGCGTGGAATCTATTGTGAAACGGTTTAAGACCGGGGCCATGTCCTACGGCTCCATCTCCGGGGAAGCTCATGAGACGCTGGCTGTCGCCATGAACCGGATCCACGGCAAATCCAACAGCGGTGAGGGCGGAGAGAGTCTGGAGCGTCTGACTCCCGGAGCCGACGGGGTGAACCGGTGCTCCGCAATCAAGCAGGTGGCCTCCGGGCGGTTCGGCGTTACCTCGCGCTATCTGGTGAGCGCCAAAGAGATACAGATCAAGATGGCCCAGGGAGCGAAGCCCGGAGAGGGCGGCCAGCTTCCTGGAGGCAAGGTATATCCGTGGGTGGCAAAGACTCGGCATTCCACAACGGGTGTTGGCCTTATATCACCGCCGCCTCACCACGATATCTACTCCATTGAGGACCTGGCGCAGCTGATCTACGACTTGAAAAATTCCAACACGGAGGCCAGAATCTCGGTGAAGCTGGTATCTGAGGCTGGAGTCGGCACCGTCGCGGCAGGCGTCGCCAAGGCGGGAGCACAGGTGATCCTGATCTCCTCCTTTGACGGCGGAACGGGGGCGGCGCCGAGAAATTCCATTTACAATGCAGGGCTTCCATGGGAGCTGGGAGTGGCGGAAGCACACCAGACCCTGATTATGAACGGCCTCCGCGACAAGGTGATCCTGGAGACTGACGGCAAGCTGATGACAGGCCGTGATGTGGCGATTGCCTGTATGCTGGGGGCGGAGGAGTTCGGATTTGCGACGGCTCCCCTTGTAACCATGGGATGCGTGATGATGCGGGTCTGCAATCTGGATACGTGCCCGGTGGGGATTGCGACGCAGAATCCGGAGCTTCGGAAGCGTTTTAAGGGGAAACCGGAATACGTGGTCAATTTCATGTATTTCATTGCGCAGGAGCTGCGGGAGTATATGGCGAAGCTTGGAGTCCGCACGGTGGATGAACTGGTGGGACGTACCGATCTGCTGAAAAAGAAGGAGCATATTTCTTCGAAAAGGGCGGATAAGGTGGATCTCTCGGCCATTCTTGGCAATCCATATACCGATAAAAAGCTGGCCGGCTATAACCACAAATCGGTCTACGACTTCGAACTGGGAAAGACCATCGATGAAAAGATCCTGCTGAAGAAATTGAAACCGGCACTGGTGAATGGGCAGAAAAAGAGCATTCAGATCGATGTTTCCAACACGGACCGTGCGCTGGGAACCATATTCGGATCCGAGATCACCAGGCTGTACCCGGAGGGACTTCCGGAGGATACGTATACCGTAAACTGTACGGGAAGCGGCGGCCAGAGCTTTGGCGCATTTATCCCGAAAGGGCTTACGCTGGAGCTGGTTGGAGACAGCAACGATTACTTCGGCAAGGGCTTGTCCGGAGGAAAGCTGGTGGTCTATCCGCCGAAGGGCGTGACCTTTAAAGCCGAAGAAAACATCATTATCGGCAATGTGGCCCTTTATGGGGCGACCGGTGGGAAGGCGTTTATCTGCGGCGTGGCCGGTGAACGGTTCTGTGTGAGAAATTCCGGCGCTACCGCAGTGGTGGAAGGCGTGGGAGACCACGGATGCGAGTATATGACCGGAGGCCGTGTCGTCCTGCTGGGACCGACTGGAAAGAATTTTGCGGCGGGCATGAGCGGCGGAATCGCCTATGTTCTGGATGAGAAACGGGATTTGTATAAGAGACTGAATAAAGAAATGGTTTCTTTTGAGGAAGTGACGAATAAATACGATGTTCTGGAGCTGAAGGAAATGATAAAGGAACATGTGGCTTACACCAATTCGGAAAGAGGAAAAGAGATTCTCGACAACTTTGGTGAGTATCTGCCGAAATTCAAGAAGATCATGCCTCACGATTACCGCCGTATGATGAATACCATTGTCCAGATGGAGGAGAAAGGCTTAAGCAGCGAACAGGCACAGATTGAAGCATTTTATGCGAATACGAAGAAGTGAGCCGAAAGGAGGAAAAGCATGGGAAAGCCAACAGGATTTTTAGAATATGACAGAGAGACAGGAAGGGCGGCAGATCCCAAGAACCGGATTAAGCATTATGACGAATTCCACTTTCCGCTCTCGGAAAAGGAACAGAAATGCCAGGGGGCCCGCTGTATGGACTGCGGCGTGCCGTTCTGCCAGTCGGGAATGATGATGGGGGGAATGGTTTCTGGCTGCCCCTTAAACAATCTGATTCCGGAGTGGAACGATCTGGTCTATACGGGAACATGGGATCAGGCCTATAACCGCTTAAAAAAGACCAACAGTTTTCCGGAGTTCACCTCCCGGGTATGCCCCGCGCCATGTGAGGCGGCCTGTACCTGCGGATTAAACGGAACTCCGGTCGCTATCAAGGAAAATGAGGGAGCCATAATACGGCGGGCGTATGAAACGGGGATTGCCGGCCCTAACCCGCCGAAGATCAGAACCGGGAAACGGGTGGCAGTCATCGGCTCCGGCCCGGCCGGTTTAGCGGCCGCGGACCAGTTAAATAAGCGGGGCCACAGCGTAACGGTATTCGAGCGGGAAGACCGCGTCGGGGGCCTGCTGATGTACGGTATCCCCAATATGAAGCTGGAAAAATGGGTGATCGACCGCAAGGTGGATGTGATGAAAGAGGAAGGAATCTCTTTTGTCACGGGAGCCGATGTGGGGAGGAACCACAAGGCAAAGGATATCCTAAAGGATTTTGACCGCGTGATACTGGCCTGCGGCGCGTCCAATCCCCGCGACATTAAAGTGCCGGGAAGAGATTCGGAGGGAATTTATTTTGCAGTGGATTTCCTTAAATCCACCACGAAGAGCCTGCTGAATTCCAACTTAAAGGATCAGTCGTACCTGTCGGCCAAAGGAAAGCACGTGCTTGTCATCGGAGGCGGCGATACGGGAAATGACTGTGTGGGAACCGCCATCCGCCATGGCTGCGCATCGGTTCTTCAGCTGGAAAGGATGCCGAAGCTTCCGGAAAAGAGGACGCCCGACAACAGCTGGCCGGAATGGCCCCGTGTTGCGAAGACGGATTACGGCCAGGAGGAGGCCATCGCCGTGTTTGGCACCGATCCGAGAATGTACCAGGCGACAGTGAAGGAGTTTGTTAAGGATAAGAATGGCAGAGTGGCGAAAGCCGTGCTCCTGTCACTGGAGCCGAAAAAGGATGAAAAGTCGGGCCGGATCATAATGGAACCGGTAGCCGGAAGCGAGAAGGAGGTAGCTGCCGAGCTGGTACTGATTGCCGCCGGATTTTTAGGGAGTCAGAGCTATGTGGCGGATGCCTTCGGCGTGAAGCTGAACGCAAGGACCAATGTGGAGACTGAGGCTGGAAAGTATAAGACGAACGCCCGGCACGTGTTTACCGCGGGAGATATGCGGAGAGGCCAGTCGCTGGTGGTCTGGGCCATCCGGGAAGGGAGAGAAGCGGCGAAGGAGGTTGATGAGAGCTTGATGGGGTATACGCTGCTGGAGTAAATGGCGAGGGGGTACGCCACCTTCCCCTTCCCACCCACAGCTTCCCGGCGGGGCGGCGGCTGTGTACTGGTGGCCGGGAGGGAGAGAGTACCGAAATAGGGGCGGTGGGGGAAGGTGGGATTACCAGGTGGCGCGGTGGAGTTTGGCGGGATCCCAGGGGGCGGCTTTTTCGGGTGAGGTGGTTGAGGGCGCAGGGTGACCAAGGGCTATGACGGTGATGGGGGATACCTTGGGTGGGAGGTTTAGGGTCTGTGTCAGCAGCTTTTGCCATGGGGAGTGGGGGAGAACTCCGCACCAGACTGCGCCAAGGGCCAGGCTGTGGGCGCAGAGAAGAATGTTCTGGGTGGCGGCGGCACAGGCTTCGCAGAGGAAATCGTTAGTTCCTTCTATATTATGGTCGCCGCAGACGACGATTCCACAGGCGGCTCCGGCCAGCATACGGGCGTGTGGATTGGCGTCGGAGAGTTCGGCGAGGAGGTTCCGGTCTTCCAGGAGAAGGAAGTGCCAGGGCCTTTTGTTTTTTGCACTGGGCGCGCACATTCCGGCGTACAGGAGTGTGTTTAGAGCATCAGGGGTTATGGGAGCATCCGTGTAATGGCGTACGCTTGTACGGGTTTTAACTGCGGTGATGGTGTCCATGGCGCATGAGGAAAGGGAAGGGCTGGGAGCGGCCGGGCTGCCTGATGGCTGGGCCGGGGCGTCGAGGGACATTGTGACAGAGACGGGCAGGGGAAGGCCGCAAAAACCGAGGGATTTTTGCAGAGCTTTGTCGATAAGCATAATGTAACAGCCGCTGCCGCGGGAGAGGAGCCTGCTCCGGTAAGGGATTCCGTTTATGGTTCCCTGGACGTAAATGGTGCCTTTGGGCTGCTGGAAAATCTCTCTGGCAGAGAACGGCAGGGGCAGATAAGTGAGTCTGCCGGCGGTGTCTTTGAGGATTTCTGCATGGAAGGTTTGCATAATGTTCTCCTTATTAAAAGTATCCGGCTTTTGCCTGGCAAAAACCGGATAGGTGAAATGGTTATTTTATTGGTTCAGGGCATGGCAGGCGCGGAGCAGGGCTTCAGGACTGCCGCCGCGGATAGCCGGGATGATCTGCTTAAGCTGGTCGTGAGGTAAATCCCACCAGCGGACAGCCTCCAGCTGGGTGATGATGTCCTGGCTGTAACGCTTCCTGATTGGCTTTGCCGGGATCCCGCCTGCGATGGTATAGGGTTCCACGTCTTTGGTTACGACAGCTCTCGCTCCGATGATTGCTCCGTCGCCGATTTTGACGCCGGACATAATGACAGCCTCGTAACCGATCCAGACATCATTTCCAATGATGATATCGCCCTTGTTGTCCCATGATTCTGTGACTTCCGAGATGGGAGTGCCCCATTCTTCAAAGAATAAGGGGAACGGATACGTGGACAGGGACGTCATCGTGTGATTTGCACTTGTAAATATAAATCTGGCTCCACAGGCAATGGAACAGAAGCTTCCGATGACCAGGCGGTCTCTGTTGATCGGGTAGTGGTAGAGTACGTTGTTCTTTTCGAAATCGACCGGATCGTTTACGAAATCGTTGTACATCGTATAGGCACCGACGGAAATATTGGGATCTTTGATGACCGCGTTTAAATAAACGGTCTGCCGGTCTCCTGTTCTTGGATATATGGTTTGTGCCGGAATAGACATTGTGATTCCTCCTTTATGGATCTGGTGTTTTGGTGTCCCTCTGCTATTCCGGCCGCTGCAATGCATCGTTTCATCTGTGTGGACAGCCTCCTTTTCTTTTAGAGCCTGCTCTGGTGTCAGGCAATGCTTTCCTTTATTTTAAGCGATGAGGGGGGAACTGTCAAATCCATGTTGGGGGAAAATAATAGCGGGAAATCTTTATTTTTCTAAAGATTTCCCGCTATTATTTTCCGGCCTTTATGCCGGGAACCGCGGTCTGTGGTATGAAACGAGTGGAGCTTATACGTTGAAACGGAATAGGACAACGTCCCCGTCTTTTACGACGTATTCTTTTCCTTCCATTCTGACAAGGCCTTTTTCTTTGGCGGCCGTATAGGTGCCGCAGTCGAGAAGATCCTGGTAGTTTACAACCTCGGCCTTGATGAAGCCGCGCTCGAAGTCGGAGTGGATCTTGCCGGCAGCCTGAGGCGCCTTGGTTCCTACTTTAATGGTCCAGGCTCTCGTCTCTGTGGGGCCTGCTGTTAAATAGCTGATGAGGCCCAGGAGGTGGTAACTGGCGGCGATCAGTTTTTCGAGACCGGACTCTGTGAGGCCTAAGTCCTCTAAGAACATCTTGCGCTCGTCTTCCTCCAGTTCGGCGATCTCCTGCTCGATCTGGGCACAGATGACGAAGACTTCGCTGCCGTTTTCTGCGGCGAAGCTGCGGACTTCTTTTACATATTCATTGGAAGCGCCGTCGTCAGCCAGGTCGTCTTCGCTTACGTTGGCGGCGAAGATAACCGGCTTGTAGGTGAGAAGATTTAAGGTGGAAACGAATTCCTGAGCATCGTCATCTTCAAACTCCATGCTGCGGGCCAGCTTGCCATCCTCTAAGTGAGCCTTCACTGCCTTTAAGATATCCAGCTCTTTTGCGAGAGATTTGTCGTTAAAGGCACTCTTTGCCGTCTTGGAGATTCGTCTCTCCAGAATCTCTAAATCGGAGAAGATAAGCTCTAAATCGATGGTTTCAATATCTCTTAAAGGATTCACGCTGCCATCCACATGGATGACATTGCCGTCCTCGAAGCAGCGGACAACGTGAACGATGGCGTCCACTTCTCTGATGTTGGAAAGGAACTGGTTACCAAGGCCTTCACCCTTGGAAGCGCCTTTCACGAGCCCTGCGATGTCCACGAATTCGATGACTGCGGGCGTGATCTTTGCTGAGTCATAGAGCGCAGCCAGCTTTCCGAGACGTACATCCGGCACGGGAACCACGCCTACGTTTGGATCAATCGTACAGAACGGATAGTTGGCCGATTCTGCGCCGGCCTTTGTAAGAGAGTTGAATAATGTGCTTTTACCCACATTCGGCAGTCCGACAATACCTAATTTCATAATTCATTACCTTCCTCTATTTTATTAAACATTTTTAAGGTTGATTTTTTCCTGCAACTAATATAGAATAGCATATTATCCATAAAAATAAAAGAGTCAAACTGAACTCACGCCAGTTTTTGTCGAATTATGGTCGAATATGTCGGGCGAATATGTTTGATTTTTGGCATATCACGGGGTAAAATAAAGAAAACATGAAAGGAGAAAACAATGGCAAATACGGCAGATATTAGTTTTGTGCATTTGGGTATTACGATTGACCATTTGCAGAACAGTATCTCGATATTTGGATTCCGCATAGCGTTTTACGGGATTATCATAGGAATTGGAATACTGGCTGGTCTCTGGGTTGCGACGAGCGACGCGAAAAGGAGGGGACAGGACCCGGATATTTATCTGGATTTTGCTCTGTATGGAATTATCTTTTCTATTATAGGAGCTCGTATCTATTATGTCATTTTTGACTGGGAGAATTACAGGGACAACCTGATTTCAATTTTAAACTTAAGGGCAGGCGGACTGGCCATATACGGCGGCGTGATTGCCGCGGTCATAACGCTGACTGTTTATACAAGGAAGAAAAAGCTTTCTTTCTTTTCAATGGCTGACAGCGGCTGCCTTGGACTGATAACCGGACAGATTATAGGAAGATGGGGAAACTTCTTTAACTGTGAGGCGTTTGGCGGATACACGGACAGCCTTTTTGCCATGAGAATCAGAAGAGCGCTGGTCAACGAGAGCATGATATCTCAGGACCTATTAAACCACCTGATTGTGAAGGACGGTGTCGAGTATATACAGGTGCATCCGACCTTCCTCTATGAATCAGTCTGGAATTTAGGCGTGTTAGTATTCATGCTATGGTATCGCAAACGTAAGAAGTTTAATGGGGAAATGCTTCTTATTTACCTGCTGGGATATGGTCTGGGGAGAGTCTGGATCGAAGGGCTCAGGACGGACCAGCTTATATTCTTTAACACAGGAATTGCAGTATCTCAGGCATTGTCATTGGTATTAGTAGTGATATCAGCTCTGGTGCTCATCTGGAAACACAGACAGATACGATTAAAGAGCAAAGGAGAAGACTGATATGATTTCAAAAGAAGAGTTGATCTGTAAGATTGAAGAGGCAAGAGATAAATTAAACAGAAGTATAGACACCGAGCAGGACAGCAGCACTGTTTATAAGAGAAGTGTAGAGCTGGATCAACTGATAGAACAATATATAGTAGCCGGGTATTAGAGACACGGCATATTTAGAGGCGGTAACGAAACCATTCGTTGCCGCCTTATTTTTTTATTCTTTTTTAGAAAATATCCTTGCTATTTCCTTACAAATGTACTAAAATTAATCTACAAGTGGTGGAAAGTGGTACAAAGTGGTAGAGAATGGAGGAAGAGTGGTGTAAACTCTCTCTCTGACGTACAAGCAGGTGATTAGTATGTTCATGGGCGAATACAATCATACAGTCGATGCAAAAGGGCGTTTGATCGTCCCATCGAAGTTCAGAGAACAGCTTGGTGAAGAGTTCGTCGTGACGAAGGGCTTGGATGGCTGTTTATTTGTGTATGATAACGAAGAATGGAAAGCCCTCGAAGAAAAATTGAAAAGCCTGCCGCTGACCAACACAAACGCCAGAAAGTTTAACAGATTCTTTCTGGCAGGTGCATCTTCCTGTGAAGTGGACAAACAGGGAAGAATTCTTCTTCCGGCTGTGCTCCGTGAATTCGCAGGCATCGAAAAAGATGCAGTGCTTGTGGGTGTAGGAAGCCGCATTGAAATCTGGAGCAAGGATGCGTGGACAGCAGCCAATACATACGATGATATGGAAGAAATCGCTGAGAATATGGAAGGACTTGGAATATGATGTTTGAACACAAGTCAGTGCTGCTTTACGAAACCATTGACAGCCTGAATGTAAAACCAGATGGAATTTATGTGGATGGAACGCTTGGGGGCGGCGGACATGCTTTGGAAGTATGCAGACGCCTCGGGGAATACGGAAGATTAATCGGAATTGACCAGGATGCAGACGCCATCGCGGCGGCATCGGAACGGCTTCGTGACTATGAAGACAGAGTTACGATCGTGAGAAGCAATTACGAAGAGATACAATCGGTACTAAAGGATTTAGGAATCGAAAAGGCAGACGGCATTTATCTGGACCTTGGAGTATCCTCTTATCAGCTGGACACACCGGAACGGGGATTCACCTACCGGGAGGACGACGCTCCGCTGGATATGAGGATGGATCAGAGAAACACACAGACGGCCGCCGATATTGTGAATACGTACAGCGAGTTTGATTTATACAGAATTATCCGTGATTACGGAGAGGATAAGTTCGCAAAGAATATCGCAAAGCATATCGTGAGGGCCAGAGAGACAAAACGGATTGAGACAACAGGAGAATTGACAGAGATTATTAAGGAAGCGGTTCCTGCGAAAGTTCGCGCAGTGGGCGGCCATCCTTCGAAGAAGACATTCCAGGCAATTCGGATTGAACTGAATCAGGAGCTGGAGGTCTTAAATAATTCTATTGATACGATGATCGACTTATTGAAACCGGGTGGAAGGCTGGCTGTTATCACCTTTCATTCGCTGGAAGACCGGATCGTAAAGATTCGCTTCCGCAATAATGAGAATCCCTGTACGTGTCCGCCGGATTTTCCAGTCTGTGTCTGCGGCAAAGTCAGCAAAGGCCGGGTAATCACCAGAAAACCGGTTGTACCGTCAGAAGAAGAGACCTGCGGGAACAAGAGATCGAAGAGTTCGAAACTTCGAGTATTTGAGCGGAATTAAAAAGGGAGGAAAAGAGCATGGCTGCTAGAAAGAATGTGCATTCTTACCGTAGTGCTGCCTACGTACAGGGGAATACTGTCCGTAAGCTGGAACCTGCACGCGTACCGGTAAGACGTTCACCAGATGAAGTACGCCGTCCGGCAGTGAACCACAGAGTCAGACGGAATCGTGAAAAAGCCTTACAGATGGATTTGCCTTATGTTATTATGCTGACCATCGCAGCAGTCTGTACGCTCTGTTTATGTGTAAATTATCTCCATCTTCAGTCTTCCATCACGACGAGAATTCATACGATCGAGAGCCTGGAGTCGGAGCTGGAGATGTTAAAGACTGAAAACGATGCCCTGCAGACGAATATTAATACTTCCGTTGATTTGGATCATGTGTACAAGGTTGCTACAGAGGAACTTGGCATGGTCTACGCTAATAAGAATCAGATTCTTCAGTATGATAAGACGGAAAGTGAGTATGTAAGGCAGAATGAAGACATCCCGAAACACTAACAGGCAGAAAAATAGAAAAACCAAGATATTTCCAAGATATATGCAGGAAAAGCTGGCGATTACCGTCCTGGTAGTTACGCTGGCTTTGTTTGCATTGGTTATGGTCCTGTACGATTTAATGACCAATAAAAAGGACGATTTTAATCAGATTGTGCTGTCGCAGCAGGAGTACGACAGCCGTACCATACCATTCCGGCGGGGCGATATTCTGGACCGCAACGGAACGTATCTGGCGACGAGTGAAAAAGTGTATAATTTGATCCTGGATCCCAAGCAGATTATGTCGGATTCCAACGCCTACTTAGAGGCATCAGTGAACGCTCTGGTAGACTGCTTCGGTTATGACCGGACGGAGATGATGAATCTGATCAACGAGAAAAAGGACAAGTACTATATCCGTTACGCCAAGCAGCTGACTTACGACCAGAAAGAAAACTTCGAGAAATATAAGGAAGAAAAACGGGAAGAGTTTAAGAAGGCTGGAGAGGGAAAGGGCATCCGCGGCATCTGGTTTGAGGATGAGTATAAGAGAATTTACCCGTATAACTCCGTGGGCTGCAATGTGATCGGCTTTGCCAGAGACGACGGCATGGATGGAAGCGGCGGCATTGAGCAGTACTATAATTCCACGCTGATGGGAACCAACGGCAGGGAGTACGGCTATTTAAATGACGACTCCAACCTGGAGCGTGTGATCAAGCCGGCATCCAACGGCAATACGGTCGTATCCACCATCGATACAAACGTTCAGAAGATCGTTGAGAAATATATCACGGAGTGGGAGCAGGAGGTCGGAAGCAAGCGGGTGGGCGTCATCGTCATGGATCCCAATAATGGCGAGGTCCTGGCCATGGCCAATGATAAGACCTTTGATTTAAACAATCCGAGGCAGCTCCGCCCGGAGTACACCGATGATGTGGTGAAGCAGCTTGGCATTCAGGAAGCCATAGACGATTACCACAGAAAGAATAAGGACGCGGAGCCTCTGACGGAGGCCAACGTTTATGCCCACTATTCCAATGATGAGATCATGTCCTTCGGAAAACAGGTGGCGTGGAATCAGACATGGCGTAATTTCTGCATCAGCGACGGCTTCGAACCTGGTTCTACCGCCAAGATATTCACCGTGGCGGCGGGCCTGGAGGAAGGCTCCATCACAGGTAATGAGACGTATACGTGTAACGGAAAGCTGGAGATCGGCGGATGGCCGATCAGCTGTGTAAACCGGTACGGTCACGGCGATCTGACGGTGGAGCAGGGCCTTATGAAATCGTGTAACGTCGTTATGATGCACATTGCCCAGAAAGTAGGAAAACAGAAATTCTATAAATACCAGCAGCAGTTTGGCTTCGGTTCCAAAACCGGAATCGATCTTCCTGGCGAGGCGGACAACAAGACGCTTATGTACAACGCGGAGACAGCCGATCCGGCTTCCCTCGCAACCAATGCCTTCGGCCAGAACTTTAACTGTTCCATGATCCAGATGGCGGCGGCGTACTGTTCCGTCATAAACGGCGGCTCCTACTACGAGCCCCATGTGGTGAAACAGATATTAAACGAGCAGGGATCTATTGTGAAGAAGATGGATCCGGTTCTGGTCCGCGAGACTGTTTCGGAATCTACCACGAAGTTTATCAACGAAGCGCTCTATAAGACGGTAAACGCCCAGGGCGGTACCGGATCTGCCGCTAAGGTAGAGGGTTATAAAATCGCGGGTAAAACAGGAACGGCCGAGAAGGTCGGACGTGACAAGAAAAACTACGTCGTATCCTTCTGTGGCTATGCGCCCGCCGATAATCCACAGGTTCTCGTATATGTGGTAGTGGACGAGCCGCACGTAGAGGAACAGGCTCACAGCACGTATGCCAGCGGAATCTTTCAGAAAATTATGACTGAGATTCTTCCTTATTTAAATATATTCCCGGATACAGATATCACGCCGTCACTTCCGGAAGGCGGACAGGCAGAACTGCCTTCAGAGGAGGGGATCAGCAGTTCCACAGAGGGTTCCACGGAAGAAGGAACAGAAGAAAGCACGGCAGTGGGTACACTGGAAAATGGAGAGACAATTCCGCCGGAGGCTCTCGATCCTTCGGAAGAAGCGGTAATCGGTCCGAGCGAGGAGGAAGGCTACGGTCTGCCGGGCGCGCTGCCTGGACAGACGAATCCGGCACGGATCCCGACGACCGCCTCCTCGTCCACAGAAGCTTCCGAAACGGAGACAAAGGAAGAATAAAAGCGCAGGAATTTCATATACTGTAACAATGATGACGGTGGAGCAGCGTATGAATTCTAATAAAACACATCACAGAGAGAAGATAGCCATCCTGTTTTTCCTGTTATTTCTTGCCATGACAGGACTAATGGGGCGGCTGTTTTTTCTTATGATTTTCAGATCCGCCCATTACAGTGCCATGGCGGAGGACTTGCATGAAAGAGAGAGAACGATCAAAGCGGCCAGAGGCAATATCGTTGATGCTAATGGAACCGTCATCGCCACCAACAGGACCGTCTGTACCATTTCGGTCATCCATAATCAGATAGAGGAACCGGATCAGGTGGTGGCAGTTTTAAGCAAAGAATTGGGAATCGAGGAAGATTCTGTCAGAAAAAAGGTAGAAAAATACAGTTCCAGGGAGATTATTAAGACCAATGTGGACAAAGCCCTGGGGGACCAGATCAGGACGTACCATCTGGCCGGGGTGAAGGTGGATGAGGACTACAAACGGTACTATCCCTACGACAGCCTGGCATCCAAGGTGCTGGGATTTACAGGAGGGGATAACCAGGGAATCATAGGTCTGGAGGTCAAGTACGAGGATTACTTAAAGGGGATGAACGGGAAGATTCTGACCATGTCTGACGCGGCGGGTATTGAGATTGAAAATGCGGCTGAGGACCGGATCGAGCCCATCGCCGGGCAGGATCTGCATGTGAGTCTGGACGTAAATATCCAGAAGTACTGCGAGCAGGCGGCGTACCAGGTGATGGAGAAGAAGGGCGCGAAGCGGGTCTCCATCATTGTCATGAACCCGCAGAACGGAGAGATCATGGCTATGGTAAGCGCTCCGGAATTCAACCTAAACGACCCGTTCACGCTTCCGGAGGACCCGGGAGATGTGAGTGCCAAGGAGAAGCAGGAGCTGTTGAACCAGATGTGGCGTAATCCCTGCATCAACGATACTTACGAGCCCGGCTCCACGTTTAAGATCGTGACGGCCGCCGCGGGGCTGGAAGCGGGAGTGGTGAATCTGGAAGACCATTTCTCCTGTCCCGGATTCCGGATCGTGGAGGACAGGAAGATCCGGTGTCACAAGGTGGGGGGGCATGGTTCCGAGACATTTCTGCAGGGAATGATGAACTCCTGCAACCCGGTTCTGATTGATGTAGGCCAGCGCCTGGGAGTGGATAATTACTACAAGTATTTTGAACAGTTTGGACTGAAGGGAAAGACGGGGATCGATCTGCCCGGCGAGGCCGCCACCATTATGCATAAGAAAGAGAATATGGGGCTGGTGGAGCTGGCCACAGTCTCCTTCGGCCAGTCCTTCCAGATTACTCCCATGCAGCTGATTACCACGGCTTCGGCCATTGTAAACGGCGGCAATCGGGTGACGCCCCACTTTGGTGTGGGTGCCGTCAGCGCCGACGGCGAGGTGATTCACAACTTTACCTATCCGGTGAAGGAAGGGATCGTCTCTGCGGAAACGAGCGAAACCATGCGCTATATTCTGGAAAAGGTCGTCTCCGAGGGCAGCGGAAAAAAGGCGTATCTGGAGGGATACCGCATCGGCGGAAAAACGGCCACTTCGGAAAAACTTCCGAGGAGCTTAAAGAAGTACATTTCGTCTTTTATCGGCTTTGCACCGGCGGATAATCCGTCCGTAATTGCCCTGATTACCATCGATGAACCGCAGGGAATCTACTACGGCGGAACCATCGCGGCGCCTGTCATTGCTGATATTTTTAAGAATATTCTGCCTTATCTGGGAATTGAAGCAACAGAGGAAAAAACTGTTTCCTCGTTTCGATTCTATAGTTGATTATTCAGGAAAAAAGACGTATACTACTAACTGTGCTACATTCCGCCGAGCAAAGCGAGGGGGATTAACCGCTGTCGAAAGTACGAATACATAAAATATTGAGGTGTGACATGATTAACGAGACGATACTGGCGATTATCATAGCGTTTGCCATAAGCGCGATACTGTGCCCTATAGTAATACCATTTCTCCACAGATTAAAATTTGGTCAGCAGGTCCGGGAAGAGGGACCGGAAAGCCATTTGAAAAAGCAGGGCACTCCCACTATGGGCGGTCTGATCATATTGACCAGCATTATCATTACTTCTCTGTTCTACGTGAAGGATTATCCGAAGATCATACCGATTCTGTTCATGACCGTTGGTTTTGGTATCGTAGGTTTTTTGGATGATTATATTAAGATCGTCATGAAACGCTCCGAAGGGCTTAAGCCTTTACAGAAGATAATCGGACAGTTTATCATTACGGGCGTCTTTGCATACTACCTTCTCAATTCCAGGGCAGTGGGAACGAGCATGCTGATTCCATTTACCGGAGGCTTCGAAAATGGCCTCTATATCGATCTTGGTATATTCTTCGTGCCGTTTCTGTTCTTTGTTGTGCTGGGAACCGACAACGGTGTGAACTTCACCGATGGACTCGATGGACTCTGCACCAGCGTGACTATCCTGGTGGCCACCTTCTTAACCGTGGTGGCCCTGGGAGAGAAGATGGGGATCAGCCCGATCACAGGCGCGGTCGTAGGCAGCCTGCTGGGCTTCCTGCTGTTTAACGTCTACCCGGCCAGAGTGTTTATGGGAGACACCGGTTCCCTGGCGCTTGGCGGTTTCGTGGCGTCCAGCGCCTATATGATGCAGATGCCGATCTTTATCGCGATCATTGGATTTATTTATCTGGTGGAAGTTCTGTCAGATATTATACAAATTACGTATTTTAGAAAAACAGGCGGAAAGAGATTCTTTAAGATGGCGCCGATCCATCACCATTTTGAGATGTGCGGCTGGTCCGAGACCAGGGTTGTTGCCGTTTTCTCTATTGTGACGGCGATTCTCTGCCTGCTGGCATACCTTGGACTGTAAAGAAGGAGAGTAACCTATGAGTCAGAAAATATTAGTTGCAGGGAGCGGAAAGAGTGGAATTGCCGCTTCCAGAATGGCACTCGATACAGAACACGAAGTGATTCTCTACGACAGCAATGAGGCGCTTGACGCGGAGGCGGTCCGGGGACAGTTTAAAGAGGACGAGACAATTGAAGTGCTCCTTGGAGAGCTGACGAAGGAGGCGTTAAAGGACGTGGAGCTCTGCGTTATCAGTCCTGGTATCCCGCTTGATGCCCCGTTTGTCGAGGTGCTGAAGGCCTGCGAGGTCCCGATCTGGAGTGAGATCCAGCTTGCGTACCATTATGCCAGGGGAAAGCTGGCAGCCATAACGGGGACAAACGGAAAGACGACGACGACCTCTCTGGTCGGGGAGATCATGAGCGCGTACTATAAAGAGGTGTTTGTAGTAGGAAATATCGGAACACCGTATACGTCCACCGCGCTCCGCACGACAGACCAGTCTTATACGGTCGCGGAGATCAGCAGCTTTCAGCTGGAGACCATCACAGATTTTAAACCCGACGTGAGCGCGATCCTGAATATTACGCCGGACCATTTAAACCGCCATAAGACGATGGACTGCTACATAGATGTAAAGAAAGGGATTGCAAAGAATCAGACGAAGGAGGATGCCTGCATCCTCAATTACGACGATCCGGTTCTGCGGCGATTCGGAGAGACTGTGACCCCGCGCGTCATCTATTTCAGCAGCAGGGAGCTTCTCTCTGAGGGCATCTGCCTGGATGGCGATATGATTGTAAGGAACCACGACGGCGTGCGCATGGAGATCATAAATATCCATGACATGAATCTGCTGGGCCGCCACAACCACGAAAACGTCATGGCGGCAGCTGCCATAACCATGGAACTGGGAGTGCCGCTTGAGACGATACAGAGCGTGATCAGGGACTTTAAGGCGGTGGAACACCGGATCGAGTTCGTGGCAGAGAAGGCGGGGGTGAAGTACTATAACGATTCCAAGGGAACGAATCCCGACGCGGCGATCCAGGCGGTTAATGCCATGCCTGGCCCCACGATCTTAATCGCGGGAGGCTACGATAAGAATTCCGAGTATGACGAATGGATCAGATCCTTCGGCAAAAAGGTGAGATACATGGTCCTTTTAGGCCAGACGAGAGAGAAAATCGCCGAATGTGCCGCAAGACACGGCTTCACCAATGTCATGTATGCGGAAGACATGCAGGAGGCGGTCAGAGTTTGCGCATCCTATGCGAATGCCGGAGAATACGTGTTGTTGTCACCCGCCTGCGCCAGCTGGGGGATGTTTAACAATTACGAGGAACGGGGTGATGTTTTCAAGGAGTGCGTGCGCAGTCTGTAACAGGATGCGGCTATCGCTCACTAAAGTTTTGGCGAGGAGGAATGAGATGGCGGAAAACAGGCCTAACAAAAAGAAAAACAAACCGCGCCGTTTTTATGATTACAGCCTGCTGTTTACGGTGATATTTTTGACCGTGTTCGGTCTGGTTATGATATACAGTTCCAGCTCCTACGCTGCCCAGATAAAGTATGATGATGCGGCCTATTTTATGATGAGACAGGCGAAGATTGCACTGGCCGGCTTTGTCATTATGCTGATTATCTCTAAGATGGATTACCACTGGTACGCAAGATTTGCCGTTCTGGCCTACGTCCTTTCCTATGTGCTGATGATTGCCACTGCACTGTTCGGTATCGAGAGAAACGGTAAGAAGCGCTGGCTCGGAGTGGGCGGTGCCTCCATTCAGCCAACAGAGTTTGTAAAGATCGCCCTGATCGTCATGCTGGCATCCATGATCGTACAGATGGGCAAAAATATCAACGAAAAGAGAGGCGTGCTGCTGGTGATTGTCACCACGCTGCCTATCGCCGGAATTGTAGCAGCCAACAACTTAAGTTCCGGTATTATCATTGCAGGAATCGCGTTTGTCATGCTGTTTGTGGCATGTAAGAAAAAATGGCCGTTTTTTGCCTGCGGATTCGCGGGCGTGGGGGTGCTGGCGTTTGCCGGTCCCATTGCAACCGCCCTGGAGAAGATCGGTCTTTTAAAGGAGTATCAGTTAAGCCGTATCTTCGTCTGGCTGGAGCCGGAGAAATACCCGTCCACCGGCGGCTATCAGGTGCTTCAGGGGTTATACGCCATCGGTTCCGGCGGACTGGTGGGAAGAGGCTTAGGGGAGAGTATCCAGAAGATGGGATTCGTACCCGAGGCGCAGAATGATATGATTTTCTCCATCATCTGTGAGGAATTGGGGCTCTTCGGAGCCGTGTCGGTGATCCTGATTTTTTTGTTCATGATCTACCGTTTTATGCTGATTGCAGACAACGCGCCGGATTTATTCGGTGCCCTGCTGGTCGTAGGTGTCATGGGGCACATTGCGATCCAGGTTATCTTAAATATCGCCGTAGTTACCAACACCATTCCCAACACCGGAATCACGCTTCCCTTTATCAGCTATGGAGGTACGTCGGTTTTGTTCCTGATGATGGAAATGGGCATGGTTTTGAGCGTTTCCAATCAGATACGTCTGGAAAAATGATAACCTTTTTCCCGCTTTTTACATAGGATAGTATATAAGAAGCCACGGGAGGTATCGGATTGTCGGTCATAGAAGTCCAGGGGCTTACGCCCTTAGAAGGTGAGATAAAGATCCAGGGTTCCAAGAATGCCGTTCTGCCTATGATGGCGGCGGCAATTCTTCATAAAGGCACGACAGTGATAGAAAATGTCCCCAGGATACAGGATGTGTTCTGTATGCTGGGGATACTTGACAGTATCGGCTGTAAATGCCGTTTGGAAGGAAACCGGCTGAAGATTGATGCATCCGTAGTTACAGAGACGGAAATACCGAAAGAGTTTGTGAAGAGTATGCGCTCCTCGATCATTGTTTCAGGGCCGCTGTTAGGACGGATGAAGAGAGCCGTTACCAGTTTTCCCGGCGGCTGCTCTATCGGGGAAAGACCCATTGACCTGCATTTGACGGCGCTTGACGCGCTGGGGGCCCGGGTAGAAGAGGATGGAGAGGAGCTTTTAGTCACTGCCAATGAACTGACGGGAGCCGATATCTACTTCCCGTTTCCCAGCGTGGGAGCGACCGAGAATGCCCTCATGGCCGCCGTTCTGGCGGATGGCGTGACAGTGATTCACGGCGCTGCCAGGGAGCCCGAGATCGAAGAACTGTGCCTGTTTTTAATCGGCATGGGAGCCAGGATCCACGGGGTGGGAAGTTCAACACTGGTTATTGAAGGGGTACTTAGCCTGCATGATTCCATATTTACCGTAACCGGCGACAGGATTGTGGCCGGCACTTATCTTTGTGCGGCCATGGCCGCGGAGGGCTGTGTGACCCTGACGGGAATCCGGCCATCCCATATGGAGGCGGTGCTGCGCTGTGCGGAGGAGATGGGAGCCGCCATACAGAGGTATGACGACCGAATTTCCGTGACCATGACAGGGCGCCCGGCAGAGTATTCGGTTGTGACGGGTCCTTATCCGCAGTTTCCGACGGATTTACAGTCGCCAATGATGGCGGTGATGGCCGCCGCTGAGGGAACCGGCCGTATGGAAGAAACTGTATTTGAGGGAAGATTTGGCACTGTAAAAGAATTGCAGAAACTTGGCGCAGATATTATAATAGAGGATAACAGGGCAGAGATCCGCGGGCTGTACCCTTTAACGGGCGCAGTCGTGAGGGCCAGGGATTTACGCGGCGGCGCCGCACTGGTGGTCGCGGGTCTGGCCTCCCGTGGTGTGACACAGATTACAGACTGCAGCCACATCGAGCGGGGGTATGAAGATATCTGCCGGGACTTAAAGAGCCTTGGCGCTGTGATTAGAGGAATGGAATGATAAGACCAGAAAAAAGCAAACGAAGAATCGTAATCGGAATTGTGGCGGCGGTTATCGTCTTACTGGCGGTAATCTTAATGTCCATCCGGATTACAGAGATTACAGTAACGGGGAATAAACAGTATACCGCCGATGAACTGCGCGGTCTGCTGTTTCAGGATAAGTGGGACCGGAATACGATTTACTGCTTTTACAAAGATCATTTTAAGGAACATGAACAGATTCCGTTTGTAGAAGACTATAAAATCGTATTCCAGAGTCCGACGAGGGTGGAAATCATCGTTTACGAGAAAAGCGTGGTCGGATACGTCTCCTATATGGGAAGTTATATGTATTTCGACAAGGATGGTATCATCGTGGAGAGCTCCAGCAATAAGCTCCCGGGAATTCCATGGGTAACAGGACTGAGGTTCGGGCATATCGCCCTGCATCAGCCCCTTCCCGTGGAAAACACCAGGATCTTCGATGAGATCCTGAATCTGACGCAGCTATTGTCGACGCATGAGATTACGGTGGACAGGATCCAGTACGATACTCACGGCAACGCCAGTTTAATCCTGGGGGACATCACCGTTTATCTCGGAAGCAACGACCAGATGAACGGCAAGATTTCCGAGCTGAAGGATCAGCTTCCCGTGCTGACCGGCCTTGCTGGGACTCTGTATCTCGATACATATGACGAGGCTGAGACGGCCACATCGTACCGGTTTGTAAAAAATAAATAAAATTTCCATTCAGAACTTATAATTTTGTTGAAAAAGTGGTTGATATTTTCGGTAAAATCAAATATTATATTAGATAGGTCTATAGAGTAAGCTGTTTATGGTTAAAGGAGGATATAATCTTGTTAGAGATTAAGATAAATGAGGCGGATAATGCTGCAAGAATTCTGGTAATTGGTGTGGGCGGTGCCGGAAACAACGCAGTAAACCGTATGATTGATGAGAGTATCGCCGGTGTAGAATTCATCGGAATTAATACAGACAAGCAGGCACTTCAGTTTTGCAAGGCCCCTACGGCTATGCAGATCGGAGAGAAACTGACAAAGGGACTCGGAGCAGGCGCTAAGCCTGAGATCGGAGAGAAGGCTGCCGAGGAGAGTTCTGAGGAACTGGCTCAGGCCATGAAGGGCGCGGACATGGTGTTCGTTACCTGTGGTATGGGCGGCGGAACAGGAACCGGTGCGGCTCCCGTTGTTGCCAAGATTGCAAAAGATATGGGGATTCTGACAGTCGGTGTTGTCACAAAGCCGTTCCGCTTTGAGGCAAAGACACGTATGTCGAATGCGATCGCAGGTATCGAGCGCTTAAAAGAGAGCGTTGATACCTTAATTGTGATTCCCAACGACCGTCTGCTTGAGATTGTGGACAGGCGTACCACCATGCCGGATGCGTTAAAGAAGGCGGATGAAGTCCTTCAGCAGGCAGTACAGGGCATTACAGACTTAATCAACGTTCCAGGTCTGATTAACCTGGATTTCGCCGATGTTCAGACCGTCATGACGGACAAGGGCATCGCACATATCGGTATAGGCAAGGCAAAGGGCGACGAGAAGGCTCTCGATGCTGTGAAGCAGGCCGTATCCAGTCCGCTGCTGGAAACCACTATCGAGGGTGCCTCCCACGTTATCATCAATATTTCCGGCGATATCAGCCTGATCGAGGCCAACGAAGCGGCCAGCTACGTTCAGGAGATGGCAGGAGACGAAGCCAACATCATCTTCGGCGCCATGTATGACGAGACTGCTCAGGATGAAGCCAGCATTACTGTTATTGCCACCGGCCTCGATATGGGGAATGAGACTCCTGTCGGCAAGGTCATGACAAGCTTCGGCGGCAGTGCAACCGGCTATACGAGACCGCAGAAACCGACAGCACAGCCGGCGCAGAACCAGAATCCTAACCCGAATCAGGAAGCTGCGGCAACCGCGCCTGCTTACAATCCGAATTATAACCCGAACTACGGCAATCCAAACTATGGAAACCAGGGATACAATCCAAACTACAACAAGCCAAATTATGGCGGACAGGCCGGTGCACCAGGTGCTTCCCAGGGTGCCGGACAGCCTTACAGACCAACCGTAAACAGAGAAGTTCAGATCAATATTCCGGATTTCTTAAAGAACAAGAGATAAGATGCTGTGCTGCGCCGCGTCGTAACACAGGATTAAAAAATGGGGGGGGCTGCAGATGGCCTTAGCAAAGCGCTAGGACTACCTGCAGCACCCCTTGTTTTAAACGGAGGAGATACTTTATGTCGGAAGAAAAGAAAAACCAGGGTGAAGACTGGGAGATGTCGGAAGAGTATTATAAGAGCGGGGAAGGGGAGAAAGAGCTGTCCCTGGAAGACTTTATTACCGAAGAGGATTTGCAGACGGATGGGATGAAGCTTCAGTCCAATCACGACGAGCTCTTAAAGAAGACGGCGGAGGATGTGCACCGTGTGATGGAGCTGACTTTGCAGGGAAACAACATCGAGAAGATTTCGGAAATGACAGGGCTGGATAGTCAGTATGTATACAATATCCTGGTCTGCGCGCAGGGCTTCCGCGAGGACGATGAGATCGCGGTGGCTCATCTCGTGCTTGGATAGTATCGCTTTGTGTGAGTTTTATAATACGACGGAGAAAGAGGGGGAAAGTGCGATGATGAAGAAGATGTGCCCGGTCTGTGACCTTCCTGTAAACGCGGGGAATTACTGTCCGCGCTGCAGAAGGGTGATCAGGAATCCCTATACGCAGAACGTGGATTACTATCTCAATGAGAGACATCCGGAGTATGAGACGGAGTGCGGCTTCCATAATCCATATCTGGAGGCGGATCACCACGAGGAAAGTGGTAATCCTGCCAGAACGGCTTATGGCAGTTCGGCTGGCCGTCCGGTTCAAGGCCGTCCGGCCCAGGGGCGCCCGGTTCAAGGTGGTCCGGTTCAAGGCGGTACAGCTCCCAATAAGCCTGTTCAGAGGCCTTTTTCGGGCGCAGCAGCTTCCGGTGGAGGACGGACGCCAGGAACGGCGTCGAAGCAGGGACAGACAAGAACATCAGAGCAGGCAGGAACGGGCAGTATAAGCGGATCATACGGGAAACCGGCAGTAGGTTCCGGGGCGTACCGTACAGCCACAGGCGGTTATGGAGCGGGAAGCCGTCCAACAGGAACCGGAAGTATGAAGCCGGAGGGGAAGAAAAGCAACGCAGGAAAAACCGTTCTGATTATGGCTGCTGTCGGTCTTGTCACCATTGCCATGGTTGCCTTTACAAACTTGGAAGGCTACTTAAGTGATTATCTCAAAGGAGCTGCGGAGACGACGGAGGCATATAATTATGACTATGAATCTGATTTTACGGAGCTGGATGATGAGGACGTGATAGAAGCGGGCGAACCGTGTATGGCTTACTACCATTTTCCGGCGGATGGCGTTTATGTGAGTGAGCAGCTGCTGGCTGCTGTCGAGAGTTCTGACTTTGGCTATAAACTTGATTCCGACGAACTCTATACGGATAATTACTTATATTACGATACGTCTTATTTTGAAAGCATTAGAAGCCTCTATCTGGAGGATAACCTGAGTGAAACGCGGGACGACGAATACACAGACCAGTATCTCGATGTGAACTATGACACTGCGACCAATGAACTTCATGATTATACATCCAGACTTTACAGCAGCGAAGCCTCACTGGCCTTTCTGGAGCGTTTCCTGACTGCGACAGAGGAGAGCAGCGGAATTGCGACGGAAGACCGGAAGGCCGATGAGATTATGGAGGAAGCCAGAGATATTGTGAAGCAGGAGCAGAGCAGCTATATCTATGAAGGGCTGTTTGTCATCGAAATTTACAGATATGAGGGGGAAGAAGCCCTTTATGTCTATGCATCGTATAACGATCCTGAGTTGGGTTCAGAGTTGTAGGTAAGGGGGATCGGAACTGTAACTTGGGAAGATATGGTGTCAGGAATGATATGATATTTTCTTGACAATGTAACCGGATTGTGATATAGTATCATCAATCGTAAGAGGGAGTAGCTTCCAGCCCCGGGGCTGGATAAGATTGCGTCAGGACGATAAAGGAACCTTTATCCGCATACTTATGAAATGTGCAAGACTTTTATTGATAACCAGATGGCTGTCAGTAAAGGTCTTTTTTTATTACATAGGAAAGCTTGCTTTATGGGACTTCATAGTCTGCATAAAGGAAACGCGGCCGCGTTTTCCGTGCCCTTTACGAGAGAAACCAGAAAAACGACAGAAAGAAAGGCGGAGAAAATATGGAAACATTTGATCCCAGCAAGAAACCAAAGTTGAATAAGATTACAGGTCTGCTCAAGAAATCAGGAGTGATAGCGGTCTTGGTGATAGCGATTCCTGTCATAGGGATTGGCTCTGTTTATAACATTCAGGAACAGGAGCAGGCGGTGCTTACAACCCTCGGATCGGCGAAGACGGTCGCGGAGCCCGGGCTGCATTTTAAGATTCCGTTTATTCAGCGGGTACAGAAGGTGAATACCACCATACAGGGCGTGGCTATCGGTTACGATCCATCGGATAACCAGTCGGAGGAAGCGGACTCTCTGATGATTACCAGTGATTACAATTTTGTAAATGTGGACTTCTTCGTGGAATATAAGGTAGTGGATCCGGTGAAGGCCGTGTATGCGTCTCAGGACCCATTCACCATTTTGCAGAATATCAGCAGAAGCTGTATCCGTACCGTTATCGGAAGCTACGATGTGGATTCGGTGCTGACGACCGGAAAAAATGAGATACAGTCCAGGGTGAAAGAGATGATTATGAATAAGCTGGAACAGCATGATGTGGGACTTTCCGTGGTGAACGTCACAATCCAGGATTCCGAACCGCCGACAGCGGAGGTGATGGAGGCGTTTAAAGCCGTGGAGACCGCCAAACAGGGCAAGGAAACAGCGATTAATAATGCAAACAAGTACCGCAATGAAAAGCTTCCGGAGGCTACGGCGCAGACGGATAAGATTTTGCAGGAGGCAGAGTCCTCAAAGGTGCAGCGAGTCAACGAGGCTAACGCGGAGGTGGCGAAGTTCAACGCCATGTACGAGGAATACAGCAAAAATCCGGAAGTGACAAGAAAGCGCATGTTCTATGAGGCTATGGAGGATGTGCTGCCGGGAATGAAGGTGATCATCGACGGTACCGGCAAGACGGATACGATCCTGCCTTTAGACAGCTTTACGGGCACAGCAGGAGCTGCAGCGTCCCAGAGTGCGGGAAATAACGCGACGGGACAGAATTCACTGGGAAACAGTGCAGGAGAACGTACAGGAAATGATGGAAAAAGCGGCATGAAGCAGGGCGGTTCGGGAACTCAGAGCACGGGAAGCCAGACAGATCATGGGGCAGAGGAGGCAGCAGAATGAAAAAAACATTGAAAAAAGTGACAGGAACTATTGCAGGACTGGCCGTCATTATAGTATTATTAGGTTCAGTTGTAGTAACGAATGAAAATGAGTATAAGCTGATCCGGCAGTTCGGCCGGGTGGAGCGGATCATTGATACCGCGGGAGTTACACTGAAGCTTCCATTTATTCAGACAGCGGACACGCTGCCGAAGCAGATCCTCTTGTACGATCTGGCGGCGTCTGACGTGATTACCATGGATAAGAAGACCATGTTAAGCGACAGTTATGTGCTGTGGCGCATTACGGATCCGCTCAAATTTGCGCAGACGCTGAATTCTTCCGTAGCGAACGCGGAGGGGAGAATCGATACAGTGATTTATAACTCCGTTAAAAATGTGATCAGCAGCATGAGCCAGAATGAGGTAATCAGCGGCCGGGATGGAGAACTGTCCCAGGCCATTATGACAAACGTCGGCGACAGCATGGCTGAATACGGAATCCAGCTTCTGGCCGTAGAGACAAAGCGGCTGGACCTGCCTGCCGATAATAAGGCGGCGGTTTATGAGCGTATGATTTCAGAGCGCGACAAGATCGCAGCGACCTATACCGCAGAAGGCCAGGCCGAGGCTCAGAAGATCAGAAATACAACAGACCGCGAAATCGCCATCAGCATTTCCGATGCGAAAGCACAGGCGGCGGCCATTACGGCGGATGGTGAGGCCGAGTACATGAGAATTATGGCGGAGGCGTACCGCGATCCGCAGAAGGCTGATTTTTATTCCTACACCAGGTCGCTGGAAGCGGCGCGGGCTTCTCTAAAGGGAGACAGTAATACGCTGATTCTGCCCGCAGATTCGCCGATCGCCCGAATTTTTATGGGGCAGTAAGGGCGGATATTACGAAAGACAGGAGATTTACGATATGAAGATCAAAGACATACTGGGGCAGGGAAAGCCCACGTTATCCTTCGAGGTGTTTCCTCCGAAGACGGAAGATAAGTACGAGTCCGTAGAAAAGGCAGCGGCTGAGATTGCAAAGCTGAATCCGGCCTTTATGAGTGTGACGTACGGAGCAGGAGGCGGTACGAGCCAGTATACGGTGGACATCGCCTCCACCCTGCATCATGAGTACCAGGTGACGGCGCTGGCCCACCTTACGTGTGTCTCCTCCACAAGAGAAAAGGTGCACGAGGTGCTGGAAGAGTTAAAGGCCGCGGGAATTGAGAATGTCCTTGCTCTGCGCGGTGATATCCCGAAGGAAGGGCCTGTGGCATCGGATTACCGTTTTGCCTCGGAGCTGATCCGGGAGATCAAGGCCTGCGGCGATTTCTGCATTGGAGCGGCCTGTTATCCGGAGGGCCATGTGGAATCGGTCAGCAAAACCATCGATATGGACTATCTGAAGCAGAAGGTGGAAGCCGGATGTGACTTTGTGACTACCCAGATGTTCTTTGACAATAATATCTTATATAATTATCTGTACCGGATCCGGGAGAAAGGGATTACGGTGCCTGTCGTGGCGGGAATTATGCCGGTGACGAATGTAAAGCAGATCATCCGCAGCTGCCAGCTCTCAGGAACGTATTTGCCGTCACGGTTTAAATCGATTGTGGACCGGTTCGGAGATAATCCTGCGGCCATGAAACAGGCGGGGATCGCCTATGCTACGGAGCAGATTATCGATCTCATTGCCAATGGAGTGGACGCGATTCACGTGTATTCCATGAATAAACCGGATGTGGCGGCAAAAATAAAGGAGAACCTGTCGGAAATTCTGTAATGGATTGGTGCAGGTCCCGGTGAGAAGTGGAGTGATATGCATGGAAATTAACCGGAGAGAGATTCGAAGGTATCTGGGATATGGCAGACAGGAAGCGGATGAGAAGGTTTCGAAGCTGATTGAAGAATGTGTGGAGGAGCTGGAGGCGGCAGCGTCGCCGAAAAGTATATACAGAGTATACCCTTTCGTGCCTTTGCCGGAGGAAGAACTGGATTTTACGGTGTTTCGGACGAAGAGCCGGAGCCTCAGCCGTAATTTGAAGGACTGCGAACAGGTCATTTTATTTGCCGCTACCCTTGGGACGGAGGTGGATTCCCTGATTCGTAAGTACACGAAGCTTCAGATGAGCAAGGCAGTGACAATGCAGGCTGCGGCCACCGCCATGATTGAATCGTACTGTGACGAGGTGAATACGGCACTGAAAGAGTCCTTTGAGAAAAAAGGGCTCTATCTGCGGCCCAGGTTCAGCCCCGGATACGGAGATTTTCCCCTGGAATGCCAGAGGGATATCATCTCCGTTTTAGAGATGGCCAAGAGGATTGGAATTATGCTTACAGACAGCCTTTTGATGACTCCTTCCAAATCCGTGACCGCGGTGATGGGAGTGAGCCCGAAGCCTCATCGCTGTGAGGTGAGGGGCTGTGAATTATGTTCGAAAACAGACTGCGCGTACAGGAGAGGATAAGGGATATGACAGAGTTAATGGAAGAAATCAGGAAGAGAATCGTATTTTTCGACGGCGGCACGGGAAGCCTTCTGCAGGCTAATGGACTGAAGCCGGGAGAACTGCCGGAGACGTGGAATATCCTTCAACCGGAGATTGTGACAAAGCTGCATTACGATTATCTGGAGGCGGGAGCCGACATCATCAAGACGAATACCTTTGGTGCCAACGGGCTGAAATTTAACAATTCCAGTGAATATGGGCTGGACGGGATTGTGACAGCGGCCATGGAAAATGCGAAGAATGCTGTCGGGAAAGCCGGAAAAAAGAGCTTTATCGCTCTTGATATCGGACCTACGGGAAAGCTTTTGAAGCCGCTTGGTGACTTGGGATTCGAGGAGGCGTACGGGCTGTTCTCTGACGTCGTTAAAATCGGTGCGCGCGAGGGTGCTGATCTTGTTTTGATAGAAACTATGAGCGACAGCTATGAGGTAAAGGCGGCCGTTCTGGCTGCTAAGGAAAACTGTGATCTTCCTGTCTTCGCTACGATGATTTTTGACAGCAAGGGCAATCTTCTAACGGGAGGAACCGTGGAATCCACAGTGGCTCTGCTGGAGGGCCTGGGCGTGGACGCTCTGGGAATCAACTGTGGTCTGGGTCCGCTTCAGATAAAGGGGATCCTGGCGGATATCATGAAGGCAGCATCCGTCCCGGTGATTGTTAATCCAAACGCCGGACTTCCGAGGAGTGAAGGCGGTAAGACCGTCTATGATATCGATGCGGATGAGTTTGCAGAGACCATGAGAGAGATCGTGGAGATGGGAGCCTGTGTCGTGGGCGGCTGCTGCGGGACGACGCCGGAGCATATCAGGAAGACGGTTGCGCTCTGTAAGGATTTTCCGGCACGTATGCCGGAGAAAAAGGACCGGACGGTCATTTCTTCTTATGCGCAGGCGGTTGTGATTGACAAAAATCCTGTGATTATTGGCGAGCGCATCAACCCGACGGGAAAGTCAAAGTTTAAACAGGCGCTGCGGGATCACAATCTGGAGTATATTCTGCGCGAAGGCGTGACGCAGCAGGACAACGGCGCCCACGTGCTTGACGTGAACGTGGGCCTGCCGGAGATCGACGAGACTGCCGTGATGGAGGAAGTGGTGCAGGAGCTGCAGAGTATCATCGATCTTCCGCTTCAGATTGATACTTCCAATATTCAGGCCATGGAGCGGGCTATGCGCGTCTATAACGGCAAGCCGCTGATTAACTCTGTCAATGGGAAGAGGGAAGTGATGGAGGCGGTCTTTCCGTTGGTGAAGCGGTACGGCGGCATAGTGGTTGCTCTGGCGCTGGACGAGGACGGGATTCCTGAGACTGCCGACGGACGGTTGAAGGTGGCGGAAAAGATCTATGCGAAGGCGGCGGAGTATGGGATTGAGAAAAAAGATATCATCATCGATGCGCTCTGCATGACGGTCAGTTCCGACAGCAAAGGCGCGATTACCACGCTGGAGACGGTGCGGCGGGTGCGGGATGAGCTGGGAGGAAAGACGATTCTCGGTGTCTCCAACATTTCCTTTGGGCTTCCGCAGCGGGAGATCGTCAATGCGGCATTTTTCACCATGGCGCTTCAGAATGGGCTGAACGCGGCGATTATCAATCCTAATTCTGAGGCTATGATGCGCTCGTATTACAGCTTCCGGGTGCTGGCGGATTTAGATCCACAGTGCAGTGAGTATATAAGCGTCTACAGCGGGCAGGTGGCGACGCTGGGGCAGACGGTACGTCAGGGCAGCGGAGCCGGGAAAATGGATGGGAGCGGCACTGCACTGACGGCCTCCCTTGCTGAGAGCATTGAGAGAGGCTTGAAGGAGAGCGCGCACCAGGCGGTTACGGAGCGTTTGAAGACGTCGGAGCCCCTTGTTATTATCAATGATGAGATGATTCCGGCTTTAGACCGTGTTGGAAAAGGATTTGAGAAGGGCACGGTGTTCCTTCCGCAGCTTTTGATGAGCGCGGAGGCGGCTAAGGCGGCTTTTGAAGTCATCAAGGAGCAGATGGCGAAGTCGGGGAAGGAACAGGAAAAGAAAGAGCGGATTATCCTGGCTACGGTGAAGGGGGATATCCATGATATTGGAAAGAATATCGTTAAGGTGCTTCTGGAGAATTATGGGTATGATGTGATTGATTTAGGCAAGGATGTGCCTCCAGAGCTGGTGGTGGAGACGGCGGTTGAAAAAGAGGTAAAGCTGGTGGGACTCAGCGCGCTTATGACGACTACGGTGCCGAGTATGGAAGAGACCATCAGACAGCTCCGAGTGGCGGCTCCCTGGACGAAGGTGATGGTGGGAGGCGCTGTGCTGACGGAGGAGTACGCGAGGACGATCGGGGCGGACCGGTATTGCAGGGATGCGATGGCGTCGGTGAATTATGCGGAGGAGTTGTTTGTGGGGGTGTAGTTGGCAGCTGGGAGCGGGAAGAGATTAGCAGCAAAAAGAACAGTTGTATTCAAAAACAGCTGTTCTTTTTTTGTCCCATATAATATTATGATTTCAATCCTCGATTCTCTGCTTATATAAGAGAATCGCCGTATGTTAGTTTAACACAAAAATAAAAAAAAATCAAAACTTCCATAATATTATATGTGAATAATATAATAATAAATATTGACAATAATTAATATAAGAACTATAATGAAATTATTAAAAATGTACAATATAAGAAAAAGGAGTATAATATGGGAAAAGGAGATACGCTTAATAGAAAAGAAAAAGTGGTAAAAAATATTAGAGAAAACTATCAGTCTTTAGAAGGAATGATCTCAAAACAACTTTTCATGGGAAATGATTTGCACGGCCCAACGACAGGAACATTTCGAGAGGAGATTTGGGCTGAGTTGTTTGCCCAGATGTTGCCTAAGAAGTTTGTCATAGAGCAATCCGCATTCATTATTGATTCGAAAGATGGGATATCCAAAGAAATAGATTTAGTGATCATGGATGAAATGTATACCCCTTATATATTTCACTATGGCAAATTAAAGTTTATACCGATAGAAGCAGTCGCTGCAGTAGTAGAATGTAAGAGTCAGAGTATAGATCCTGAATCAATAAAAAAATGGGGAGATGAACTGAGTAAATTATATACTGCTACTGAATCTGTTGCTCGTTTAGCGACACAGATTACAACAGGCCCGACCCTTACGCAGATGTCTACGAGACCGATAAGAATATTGTGCGCTTTGGATCAGAGTATCCCGAGGGAAATTGAAAGTATTTTTGACTTTGTATTGTTGGCGGCGAATAAGAGTAATAATATCGAAAACACATATATTAAGGTGACGTCCAATACAACATTTGATAATTTGTATAAATGGTTTAAGGACTTGAATTTTTATGGATTTAGTGAAGAGAAAATGGATCAATATATTGAGAATAACAAAAATAAAATTGATAAAGCTGCATTGGAAAAAATAAAGATGGAAGAATATCAGGTATTGGACAAGGATAAGAAGCCGATATCACTTATGACGTTTAATTTTCAGTTAAACCAACTGCTTATGTTAATCAATAATCCTATGTTGTTCCCCCATCGGGCATATGTAGGGCTATTTAACGAGGATTAGGGAGGAAAATAATGGCAGATAGGATTGTTACGCTATCCATAGATAAAGTTCAAACATTTTTGTTTGATACCATTCATGAACATACGCAAAAGAGTCAGATGAACAGCGGCACATTAAACAGTATTATTTCTTCGTCCAGGATTATATCTGAGAATTTTTTTCGAAAAGTAGGATTGAGCGGGGCTGAAGGAATCTTTTCCGGTAAAGTAAAGGAAATCTTATTACAATGCTCGGGCGTTTGTATTTTTACGACGGAGCTGGAAGATGAAGAGATAAAGGAATGTTTGAAAGAACTGTTTACGTATTATTATAAAGAATACAGCGGTAAGCTCTTAATAAAATATTTGAGTTTTGAGTATAAACTTTCTTCTGATCGTGATAAATTGCAGATGATTAAAAAATGCAAGAAACTGCTAAAAGGAAAAGGCTGTTTGAATGAAGTAATAAGAGAAAACTGCCAGATAATCTTCGAACCTCAGACCAGTGCAGATATAAGCATATGGATTGAGGGAAAAGAATATCCGATGTTTGAAGAAAATATTAATAAACTTTATTCAGAGAGCTTATTGGATAATGAACGATACTTTCGCATAGCTGTTATAAAAGCGGATTTGGACGGAATGGGTCAATTATTTGAAAGAATAAGCGATTTTAAGCATTATAGGACTATTAGTGAAATTCTTTCGAGATACATATGTCTGGATTCTTTGGCGGATAAAACGGAAAAATTTAAGAAAAATGATGGCAGTTTTAAACTGTATCCGTTGTATATTGCAGGTGATGATATTTTATTCGCAGTCCCGGCTCCCTACATAATGGATGGCGTTAATTTGTGCAAAGCTATCTTGAGAGAGATAAATGAAAAAATAGATGAGTTGGGAATCGAGACTGCTGGCAATGAAAAGCTTTTCATATCAATGAGTATTGGAATTGATTTTACCTTTAACAGAGAGCCGATTCGATATTATTATGAGCGCGTGCAGAGACAGCTGGATTTTGCGAAAACGGCAGATTTCACAGATATGGATCAATTACAGCCATATATTCGTATTTGCCTGAATGAATATGTATTTTTTGATTCCATTGATAAAGAGGCAAAACCGCAATCATGGTCCCACTTTATTCATGACCTTAAAATCTTGAAGAGTGCAGAAAGTGAAGGCTTTAAAGTCCATCACTTTTTATATGGCTTATTAAACAAAATTACAGATTCAGAGGTCAGAAAAAACAGGGTAAAATATAGCAATGCAGTCTTTTATCATTTCATTCCGTCTTATTTCGAAAGCAAGACAAAATTGGGTATATGTGAATTACTGCTGATTGATATGCTGTTGAAGCAGACGTTGGAAAAAGAAGGAAGGAGTCAGTTTATTAGATTTTATGATAAAGACGGTAAAGTAAAGGAAAAATTCGAAAAGTATATCCGGTTACTGCTCCTTTTTTCAGATGAACGTTATCAAATGACTGATCATTTATCCGACACCAAAGGAATTACGTTTGATGACAATGAGATAAAAAGGATCAGAACGAGTGTATTTAACAGGGGACTGCGATATCTGTATCAAGAGAATCTTTTGAAAGCTGTTTCAGATAAAGCAGATGATTTTAGAAAAGTTAAAAATATGCGGAAACTATTTGTAGTTGATACAAAATATAAGAATTCCAAAGGCAGAGATGTGCAGGTATATCAGACACTGCGCCTGTCGAAATCACTTCTTCATCGAATGAAATCAGTGGGAGTGAATCCGAAGGTGAATGCGGAAATGATAATGCTAAATATCGGTGAAACCAGGGAAAAGTATGAGCAGTTAGCGGAAGAACGCAGAATTGGCTGTAAGCCGCCGCCATCTTTATATTTTGATGAAAAAAGCTTTTTAAAATTAGCGTATTCAACAAAATTGTGGAATGAAGACTATATTGACACACTGTTGATTTTTAATGTTCTTAATGAACGGTTAATAAAATATAAAACGCTATATTCTGTAAAAGGGAAAAATAACGGAGGAAAAAGAGCGTATGGAAAGAATTGATATAAGAATAACAACAAAAACAAACCTGTTTATCGGCGATACACCATCGACCTTTGAGATCGGTGGGATTGATGCAGTAACAAAAACAAATTATCAGGGCTTTCCAATGATTCCGGCTTCTTCATTTAAAGGAGTTTTAAAGAGAATTATGCGGGATATGGAAGCTTCTGGTAATCCGCAGGCTAAGAATATAGAAAACGTGTACAGAAAGTACTTGAGTAAGCTTTGCCAGGAAAACGAGGAGCGAATGAAAACACTGAATAATAACATAGAGGAAGAACGGATTGCCAGAATGGCAGAACGTTTCAAGAAGGCGATAGAAGACGCTTCCGTGGAGTATTTATTTGGAATCATGGGTTTTAATGATACTCCGAAACTAATCTTTCAGGATTTTATTCCGGTAGAAGAGATGGCACAGGAAAACTATTTCTCAATTGATTCCAAAAATACGATTATTGATTCTGCCTTAGATAATAGCTTGAGATCACTTCCGCGAATTTATAAAACCGTCAGACCAGGAATTGTTTTTAGCGGAAATATTTTAACTCACCGTATGGAACTCCTGGAAACAGATGAGGTTGAAGAATTTATAAAAAGTGCGGTCTTAGAGTTTAATGATGGTATTTACCGGTTGGGAAATTCAGGGAGCCGGGGCTATGGCAGGATTGAGACTGAGATTGTTTAGGGGGACTTTCATATATGGCTGACATAGAGGTATATAGAGTTAAGATGGATTTATCCGGGGAACTTACTCAAATTCCAGATTCTCAAAAGCTTTTTGGAGCTTTGATTTATATGTATGCAGAATATACAAATAATGATTTGGCATCTGAGTTTGTTTCAAAAGTAAAAGAGAAGAAGTTTTATTTTGCACTTTCTGATTTGCTGCCAGATAATTATTTGCCGGTTCCACAAGCATTTTTATTGGATAAGCTGGCGGCAAGCAGAGAAAAATTGGACAAAAAAGTATATAAAGAATTGAAAAAGCGGCGCTATATAGAGAAAGAATATTTACTGGATACGATGCAGAAACGAGCAGGGGCAGAAAGGGCCTATCCATATATAACGATTAAGGATTCTCAGCAGATTCATGCTTCTATTGATAGTCTAAACTATGGACTGGCGGGTTTGGACCCTAATGTATACTCGGTTCCGCAAATCAGGGCAGTGAAGATTGAACAGGACGGAGATAAATCAGGGAGCCTGGTGAAGAAGTTTGAATTTTACCTGGCTGTTGAAGCGTGTGAAGAGGTATCCGTTTTTTTACAGATTTTGCAATTGGCCCGGCAAAATAAGAGACCATTTTTCTTAGGACCGCGTGCTTCACAAGGTTTAAATATATTTTATGTGGGAGAAATATTTTATAAATCCTGTTTCTACCATCAGACTGGAAAGCATTATTTGAATCTGGGAATGCTGCTGCCGGACAAAATTGATTATCAGGAGTCCAGTTTACAACTCTTTACTTCGGAACGGCGTCCCTATAATAAGCGTGAAGGATGGGATAATTCTTACCGAAGCAGGTTCATCAGTTTTATTCAGGCTGGAAGCGTTATTGACGTAGAAGAAAGCATATACGAGGCAGGACGTTCCATTTGCAATCCTGAAGATGAAAAAACTATTATTTTCGGCAATTCTTTTATGTATCCGATGGAAGGAGAAGGAAGTGGTGTATACGAAAAATATTGAGAAATATTATTGTAAACTGAAAACGCGTTCAACAGTAGCTCTTTCCCCCAGAGGACAGAATGGTTACTATGAAGGGTTACAGTTCAATTGGGCGGATTTTGGTAAAGAAGGTGAGGTAAAAAACTTTAATATTATCTATCCATTTTATCAGTATGGCTGTTATAAGAATTATGATCCTGAGCATACACAGTACTATATACCGGGATCTTCTGTAAAAGGTGCCATTGGTTCCAGTGAGTTGGGAATAGACGATATGGTGGTAAATTATAAGGATATCGAATTAAAAAAACTTTACAAATTGCAGCATCGGCCACCGATGGGGAAAGAGAATGAAAACAATAAGAAAGTAAAGCTGGAAGAGTTTTTCCCAAAGTTATCAGTCGAGATGCTGAAGGAAGGCGTAACACTAATTGGTGATGCTTTTTGCAGGGAGGATCCTGAGCATTTTTTGTTGAATACCAGACGGAATACGGATAAAAAATTGTTGCAATTGTATACAACATTAGATGAAATTATTGAGAATGGTTTGATTGATGCAGAAGGGGAGGATAGTAGCAAAACAAAAGAGAGATTAGAGAATGTAAGAAAAAATATACAAAATACGAAATATGAAGCTCAATATTTAGAAAGCAATGCCGCCTTTATCTTTTTAGGTGGTTTTAAGGGGCTGCTGCTATCAAAGATTTATGCGGAAACGGAGACGTTAAATGGTGGTATCTACATTGATCGAAAAAATGAATTGCCACACGGCCTTGTAAAGATTTCATTGGAACGGAGGTAAGATGACGGATCAGCGGAATGCTCATTTTTCACTTGTCTATACACCGCTTTTGATACAGTTAAAGTGTCATGAAACGGCTTTGTTACCAGAATATTTAGGATCAACGCTGCACGGAATTATGGGCTGGGCCCTATTATCTCATAAAGAGGTGTATCGCTATTTATTTGAAAATCGCAGCTTTGGAGGTGCGAAGCAGGATATTATAAATCCTTATATTATTGAACCGCCGAGATATCATGGAATATATAGGGTTGGAGATGAGCTGTGCTTTCAATTTGTACTGTTGGGGGATGCTGTTCAGTATTGCACGACGGTGGTAAAAATTTTGTCCAAGATCCGATGGTTTAGAGTGGGGGCGGAGAGAAAACTTTTTGAATTGTCAGAGATACGGCACGGTCAGACACTTCAACTGATCTGGAAGAATGGTGAGACAGAATGGAAACATGCGGTAAGTCAATTGGTTCCAGGTACATTTCAGAATAAAAGTACATATTGTTCAATCCATTTTTTAACGCCATTAAGGATAAGACGTAACGGCAACCTGTTATTAGATATTGATTTTCCAACTATTATGAGAAATATAACGAGAAGAATGAGCGAGTTAACTGAACGGTATGGGGGATATGTGGATTTAGAGGAGATTGATACATTACAATGCCTTATGGAAATGGTGCAGGAAGTATCATCGGGGTTATATTTGAATAAAATAGACAGATATTCAACAAGAAGAAATGTGAAAATGGATTTAAGCGGATTAATGGGAGCCATGACTTTTAAAGGAGAATTATCGGCATTTACTTCATGGCTGAATGCGGCATCAATTTTACATATAGGCAGGAATACTACGTTTGGGTGTGGTAAGATTGATGTCGTGTTTGGAGCTATGGAAAAATCCTAAAATGAGATTGATTTACAGCAGGTGCGAATGTCAAGTGACCATGAAAATACTGGGGGATTCGCACCTGGAAAGATGTGAAAGTGATGATAAATAATGTCAAAATTTAATTGTTTTGTCGGAGATAACGTGTTAGAATAGAAATGTAGTGGATTTTTAGTTATGTTGATGCAAAATATGCTGTTGATTTTGTGCATAATTGCGGTCGCCACTTATGTAGTGGCGTGGATTGAAATTATTCGCAATAAAAAATTAAAATTAGCCTTCCGGTGTCGCCACTTATGTAGTGGCGTGGATTGAAATAGCATGGCCTGCAGCAATTCTTCATACGTCATAGTCGCCACTTATGTAGTGGCGTGGATTGAAATTTGGGACACGAGAAGCTGGACACGACAATGATCTGTCGCCACTTATGTAGTGGCGTGGATTGAAATCGCAATCCCCGCTTGTAATACCGCGTCTTAATCTGTCGCCACTTATGTAGTGGCGTGGATTGAAATTCTGCACAACTTATAAAATTAATATTACCAATAGTCGCCACTTATGTAGTGGCGTGGATTGAAATATGATTAAGATATTCGAAGATGGGAAGAAGAGGGTGTCGCCACTTATGTAGTGGCGTGGATTGAAATATTTAAATAGTGATTTAGGTGGGAAGGCCGATATCGTCGCCACTTATGTAGTGGCGTGGATTGAAATAATTACGTCACCCGGAATGATACCAAGGATACATGTCGCCACTTATGTAGTGGCGTGGATTGAAATTCTGTACTCGTGTCATGTGATCTTGATATCATGTGTCGCCACTTATGTAGTGGCGTGGATTGAAATCATGTAACCGGAACATTTCCAACCATCACCGTAAGTCGCCACTTATGTAGTGGCGTTAATTGCAATTTGGATTAACTTGGTACTAGGAGCAGCAATATCTGTCGCTTCAACTACAGCAGTAAAATTTTAATAAAAAGGAGGGTATTATATCTGATCATTGCATGATAGTCATTACAGATATGTGTAGATTGAAATAGTATAAGCACAGTTATTCGATTCAAAAGTTTCTAGTGCCTCGAAAGTCCGAAGACGGATTGAAATGATGAATAAAGGCTCAATATACGGTGAATGTCTAACACTAATACTGATCCAGTAATACGATTTATCATGTTATCAACTAACCAATAGTGCCATTTTTAAACTGAATATTTTCCAATAAAGGAGGTATCCCATGTACCTTGCCCATATAAGCCAAGACAAGACTCGCAAACAATCTGTCAATGCCCACTGCCATGGAACCGCCAAGCTTGCAGGCGATTTCGCCTCCGCCTTTAATTGCAGAGAATGGGGATTTGGCTGTGGCCTGATCCACGATATCGGAAAATATTCCGACAAGTTCCAAAAACGTCTTCAAGGTGGAAGTATCACGGACCATGCGACTGCAGGGGCACAGGAACTATATAAAAGAAAGAATATCTATGCGGCATATTGCATTTCCGGCCATCACTCGGGGTTGTTAAATGGCGGCACCCGTGCGGACTGTGCTGGAGAAGCTACCCTCATGGGACGGCTGAAGAAAGGTCTTGAAGATTACCATGCTTTTGAGAAAGAGATAGAGATTCCGGCGTTTCCGGTGCCTGCCTTGCAGCCTTTAGGAGAATTTGGCTTTACCGCTTCATTTTTTATCCGTATGCTGTTTTCGTGTCTGGTGGATGGGGATTATCTGGATACAGAAAGCTTCATGGCTGAAAATCCAGTACCACGTGGGACGTATGATACCATGGCGGATTTATTCCAGCGTGTACAGGATTCTATATCGCCCTGGCTGACCAATACCGACAGAAATACGGTTAATGGAAGACGAACAGAGATATTGAAGGCATGTTTGGAAACGGGAAAGGAGCCATCAGGACTTTTTCAGTTAACCGTACCTACCGGCGGGGGCAAGACGGTTTCTTCCCTGGCATTTGCCCTTCAACATGCCATAAAGTATGAAAAACAGCATATCATATATGTGATTCCATACACGAGTATCATTGAGCAGAATGCGGCAGTCTTTAAACACATTCTGGGGCCTGATAATGTATTGGAAGATCATTGCAATGTGGTGTTTGAAAGTGAAGAGGAACTGATGCAGTCCCAGCTGGCTGCAGAAAATTGGGACAAGCCTGTGATTGTAACAACCAATGTTCAATTCTTTGAATCATTATTTTCAAATAAAACATCAAAATGCAGAAAGCTTCATAATATCGCCAACAGCGTGATTATTTTTGATGAGGCGCAGATGCTGCCGGTGAGATATTTGCAGCCGTGTATACGGGCGATTACAGAGCTGATTGTTAATTATCGTTGCAGTTCCGTGCTGTGTACCGCAACGCAGCCGTCGTTACAGCAATTTTTCCCGGAGACGATGAAATGCAAAGAGATTTGCCCGGATGTGAGAGGACAGTATGAGTTCTTTAAGCGAACGGATATTCAGGAAATAGGAAAAATTTCGGAAGAAGAGCTGGCATCTCTTTTGAGACAGGAAAATCAGGTGCTTTGTATATTAAACAGCAGGCGACAGGTGCAGCGCGTTTATGAGGCTGTAAAAGGAGAGGGGACGTATCATCTATCTACGCTGATGTATCCGGAGCATCGAAAAAAGCTTTTACAGGAAATAAGGGATCGCTTAATCGATGGAAAGGCGTGCAGGCTGATTGCTACCAGCCTTGTCGAAGCAGGAGTGGATTTTGATTTCCAAACGGTGTACAGGGAACTGGCTGGCATTGACTCTGTTATTCAGGCGGCGGGAAGATGTAACCGTGAGGGGAAAAGAAGCAGAGAAGAATGTCATACGATGGTGTTCACTCTGGGTAAGACAGAGGGGATTCATCTCCCGGCAGAATTAAAGCAGCCTATTGCCGCCGCGGAGCAGACGGCAGAGAAATATGATGACATTGCGTCACTGGAGGCAATTCATGAGTATTTCAAACGCCTGTATTATTATAAAGGCGACAGGGGATTAGATGTAAAGGGGATCGTGGATCAATTAGAAAAGGGCGGGCGTACCGGCCTGTTTCCTTTTGCAGATGTTGCAAAAGCGTTTTGCTTAATAGAAGATGGCAGCACAAAGACGATTTTGGTTGATAGGGAACCGGAAGCACAGGATATTGTTGCGCGAATACGCCGTGGGGAACATTCCCGCCAGCTTGTCCGGGAGGCGGGTCATTACTGTGTGAATGTATATGAACAGGATTTTGAAAAATTAAACGGTGCAGGTAAATTGGAAGCGCTTGATTTAAAGTTCTATCGTTTGAGAAATTCAGATCAGTATACAGAGGAAATGGGTCTGGTTCTGAATGTTGAAAGAGGGGAGGCGGTTTTCTTATAATTTTGAAAATAGGAGAACGCGATTGGAAGGAGGACAAACATGAGCCGTGGTGTACGGGTACGGGTTTGGGGAGATTTGGCCCTTTTTACCCGGCCGGAGATGAAAGTAGAACGATGCAGTTACGATGTGATCACGCCTTCGGCAGCGAGAGGGATATTGGAAGCAGTCTACTGGCATCCCGGAATGAAATGGGTCGTTGACAGGATTTATGTGAAAAATCTAATTCGGTTTACCAGCATACGCCGAAACGAGGTGAAAAGTAAGGTTTCAGCCAGCAGTGCTTTAACAGTAATGAACGGAGGAAATAAGCCGCTGTTTATCAGCAGCCGCCAGGAGATCGTACAGAGGGCAGCAATTTTGCTTCGGGATGTAGACTATGTTATCGAGGCACATTTTGACATGACAGAACATGCCAGCGATGAGGATAATCCGGGGAAATTCAAAGATATTATCATGCGGAGGCTGAGACGGGGAGAATGTTACCATACGCCGTACTTCGGCTGCCGGGAATTTCCTGCTAAAATTGAACTCTGTGAGGACGATACTGTGGCGACGGAATATCAGGGCGTGGAAAAGGATTTAGGTTATATGCTCTATGATTTTGATTATACCAATCCGGAAGATATACAGCCAATGTTTTTCCGGGCTGTATTAAAGGACGGAGTGTTGGATGTTCGGGATCAGGAGGTGGTGCGATGATCCTGCAGTCTTTGGTAACATATTATGAGAGTTTGGAGCAAAAGGGGAAAATAACCAGTCCGGGCTGGTGTTCGGCAAAGGTGTCTTTTGGTTTGGAGCTTTCGGAAGAAGGAGAGCTGATCCGTGTTATTCCTCTGAAAGAATCTGTTGAGAGGGGGAAGAAGACGGTCGAAGTGCCTGCGATCAGAAGGGTTCCGCAGATGGTAGCCCGTTCTTCTGGGGTTTCGGCCAACTTCCTCTGTGATAATTCCAGTTATCTGCTTGGAATTGATAATAAAGGAAAGCCGGAACGTTCTCTGGAGTGTTTTGAGGCGGCAAAAGAGAAACATCTGGAGATTCTGGAAGATGTGGACAGCAGGGCAGCCAGGGCGGTGACTCTATATTTTAAAACCTGGAAGCCGGAAAAAGCCATGGGACATGCTGCGCTGTCGGAGGTATTGGAAGAAATTCTGGCAGGGGGGAATTTGATTTTCTTTGTTGGAGACGAGTTTGTTCAGGAGGACCCTGCTATCAAAGCGGCCTGGGAAACATACAGCCAGCAGCCAGGAGAAGGAACGGAAGGAATCTGCCTTGTGACAGGAAAACAGGCAGAGATTGCGAGGATTCATGGAACAATAAAAGGCGTACCAGGCGCCCAGTCCAGCGGGGCCGCATTGGTATCGTTTAATGCACCGGCTTTTGAATCGTATGGAAAAGAGCAGAGTTATAATGCGCCGGTCAGTACGTATGCAGCTTATGCGTATACGACAGCTTTAAATTATCTTCTTTCGGATCGGGATCATATGACTTTGATTGGAGATACGGCGGTTGTCTATTGGGCGGAAGATGGAGAAGAGGCGTATAACCGGACATTTTCTTTTATGATGGAGCCGACGGCAGATAATCAGGAGATTGTAGACGGGGTGTTCAAAAACCTGGCGGCAGGCAAGGCGGTGGATGTAGATGATGTGGAAGAAAGCCTCTCCATGGACCAGAAATTCTATATACTGGGACTGTCTCCGAATGCGGCTAGGCTGTCGGTACGATTTTTCTATCAGGACAGCTTTGGAAATATTTTGCGGCATGTGAAAGATCATTACGACAGGCTGCGTATTGTGAGGCCGGCAGGCGACCGTATGGAGTATCTGGGAGTATGGAGACTGCTGTCTGAGACGGTGAACAAGAAGTCAAAGGATAAGAAACCGGCTCCCAATATGGCGGGAAGTCTGTATCGGGCTGTTATTTCGGGAAGCAATTACCCGGAAAGCATGTATCAGGCAGTGATCGGAAGAATACGGTCGGAACAGGATGACAGCGACAGCCACAGTTATAAAATTACGCGGGGAAGAGCCGCCATGATCAAGGCGTTTCTGTTAAAAAACAGAGGAGGCAGTGAGGAGGAAATTACCATGGAACTGAATGATAACAGCAATGATGTTGCATATATACTGGGTCAGGAATTTGCTGTGCTGGAGGCCATACAGGAGGATGCCAATCCAGGAATTAATGCGACCATTAAAGATAAGTACTTTAATTCTGCGTGTGCAACTCCGGCATCCATCTTTCCGATTTTGTTTAAACTGAAAAACAGTCATTTACGGAAGATGAATCAAAAAGGCAAGGAAATTTACTATGAAAAAATGCTTGGAGCCCTTCAGAGTAAGATAACGGAAGTACCGAAACGGTTGAATTTAGATGCCCAGGGCAGGTTTATATTGGGATATTATCATCAGACCCAGAAAAGATATGAGAAAAAGTCAAAGGAGGAAGTGTAAGATGGCAGATGTAATCAAAAACCGGTATGAGTTTGTAATCTTATTTGATGTAGAAAATGGGAATCCCAATGGTGACCCTGATGCGGGAAATCTTCCCAGAATTGATCCGGAAAGTGGTTATGGAATCGTGACGGATGTATGCTTAAAGCGCAAGATTCGCAATTACGTGGAGACCGTGAAGGAGGACAGCGAAGGCTATCAAATATACATTAAAGAAGATGTTCCCTTAAACAGAAGCGATAATACTGCCTATGAATACCTGGGGACTGATGATAAGGGAATAAAAGATTTAAAGAAGAAAGATCCGGAGGTGGATCGGAAGATTTGTGATTTCATGTGCCGTAATTTTTTTGATATCCGTACGTTTGGCGCGGTGATGACAACCTTTGTAAAGGCTGCGTTGAACTGCGGACAGGTTCGGGGACCGGTGCAGCTGGGATTTTCCAGAAGCATTGATCCGATTGTCAGTCAGGAAGTGACGATTACCAGAGTAGCGATTACCACGGAAAAAGATGCCGAAATGAAGAGTACGGAAATGGGACGAAAGAATATTGTACCCTATGCGTTGTATCGGACGGAAGGATACATATCGGCGAACTTAGCGAGAAAGGTCACCGGTTTTTCAGAAGAGGATCTGGAACTTCTGTGGGAAGCAATTATCAATATGTTTGAAATCGATCATTCTGCGGCCAGAGGAAAGATGGCTGTTCGGGAACTGATTGTCTTTAAACACAGCAAAGAGTTAGGCGACTGCCCGGCTTATAAGCTGTTTGATGCGATAGAGGTGAAGAAACATGACGATGTGGATTATCCCAGAAAATACAGCGATTATACGATTACCATCCATGAGGAGCAGATCCCGGAAACAGTAGAAGTCTTAAGGAAAATATAATGGACTATAAGGAAGAGGATTATCTGATGCTTTCAGGAATCCAGCATTTTGCATTTTGCAGGAGACAGTGGGCACTTATTCACATTGAACAGCAGTGGCAGGAGAATGAGAGAACGGTGGAAGGGGAACTGCTCCATGAACGTGCCCATGATACCTGGGCCACGGAGAAGCGGTCTGATGTGATTATCAGCCGGGGATTGCCGGTGCAGTCCAGAATGATGGGGATATCCGGGAGTTGTGATATTGTAGAGTTTCACAGAGCGGAGGAGGGCGTTCCGCTTTACGGGCACAGGGGACTATTTCGGGTTTACCCGATCGAGTATAAGAGAGGAAAGCCGAAAGATATTCCCATCGATATGTTACAGCTTACCGCGCAGGCCATGTGTCTGGAGGAAATGCTTTCTGCGGAAATAACGGAAGGCGCCATTTATTACGGTGAAATACGGCACAGAGAGAAGGTTTTGTTCACAGAGGATTTGAGAACTCAGGTAAGGAAGTATTTTCAGGAAATGCATCAGCTTTTTGATAAGCAATATACCCCTAAGGTAAAATGGTCCAAAAGCTGTAACGCCTGTTCTTTGAAGGATATTTGTATGCCGAAGCTGGGGAAAATTCCTTCTGTGAAAGAATATGTGCGTGAGAAAATTATGGAGGAGGAAACGCCTTGAAAAAACTGTTAAATACTTTGTACGTGACTTCTCCGGATAGTTATCTCTCATTGGATGGCGAAAATGTAGTGATTCTGGATAAAGAGCAGGAGTTGGGGCGGATTCCCCTGCATAATCTGGAATCGATTGTCTGCTTTGGCTACAAAGGGGTCAGCCCGGCCCTTATGGGCGGCTGCGCGATGCGTGATATTTCTCTGTGTTTTATGACACCTCAGGGGAAATTCCTGGCGAGAGTAACCGGCAGTGTCAGGGGAAATGTTGTTTTACGAAAGAAGCAGTACGAAGCTTCTGAAAATGCTGATTTTAGCCTGGGAGTGGCAAAGAATTGTATTCTTGGTAAGATTTATAATGGGAAATGGGTTCTGGAGCGCGCCACTCGGGATCATGGATTACAGGTCGATGTGGAGGCGCTTAAGCGTGCATCTGCATTTATGCAGCAGTCATTAAACTATGTTTTGGAGTGTACGGACATGGCTCAGCTTAGGGGATATGAAGGAGAAGCGGCCAGTGTTTACTTTAGAGTCTTTGACCAATTGATCTTACAGCAGAAAAAAGATTTTAAGTTCTCCGGGAGAAATAAACGGCCGCCGTTAGACAATGTAAATGCCATGCTGTCATTTGTATATACTCTTTTAACAAATATGGTGGCTTCTGCGCTGGAAACGGTTGGGCTTGATCCCTATGTGGGCTTCATGCATACGGATCGGCCAGGGAGGGCGTCGCTGGCTCTTGACCTGATCGAAGAACTCCGTCCAGTGCTCGCAGATCGTTTTGTATTAGGGCTGATCAATCGAAAAATGGTTAGCGGTAAAGATTTTTCTAAGAAGGAAGATGGCGCTGTTATTATGACGGACCAGGCCAGAAAGCAACTACTGACAGAGTGGCAAAACAGAAAAAAGGAAGTTATCACACATCCTTATTTAGGTGAAAAGGTGGAGTGGGGGATGATTCCGTTTGTTCAGGCAATGCTGCTGGCACGATATTTAAGAGGGGATTTGGATGAGTATCCGCCATTTTTCTGGAAGTAGGAGGCGTTTTTCAAGATGTTAGTGCTGATTACCTATGATGTAAATACCGAGACCGCTGAGGGGAAAACAAGGTTGCGTAAAGTTGCAAAGCAATGTGTAAACTATGGTACCAGGGTACAAAATTCAGTTTTTGAATGTATTGTGGATAATGCCCAGTGCGTGATGTTAAAAGCGGTGTTGAAAGATCTGATTGATGTGAATGTTGACAGTCTGAGGTTTTATTATTTGGGTAACAAACATGACACGAAGGTGGAACATTTTGGTGTAGAGAAGGGAGTAAATGTAGAAAAACCTCTTATCTTTTAGAAGCGAATTTATGGTGCGAACCGGAAGTGATCATAAATTCCCTGGGAGGTTCGCACCGGAAATTTTGCAGTTGTGCAGGGAGTATTGGGAAATTGGTTATATTGAATTGATGAAAAGTGTGCAAAATGTATATAATTATTGATGGTTGTATGGTATAATATGTGCGGATTTGCAGTCTCCGCTAGCGATAGCGGAGTGGATTGAAATCCCAGTTCCACTGGATAATACTAATTATCTGCTCGTCTCCGCTAGCGATAGCGGAGTGGATTGAAATCTGTGAAAAACGTCCCGTATATTCCATAAAACTTGTCTCCGCTAGCGATAGCGGAGTGGATTGAAATCAGCAAACATGACTTGGAAAAAATGGAAAAAGTGTCTCCGCTAGCGATAGCGGAGTGGATTGAAATAGCAAAGCTCTGACGTTGGTATCTGGCGGTAACACGTCTCCGCTAGCGATAGCGGAGTGGATTGAAATAGCTTCCTCTTGTACTGGGAGACCGGAGCTTGTGTCTCCGCTAGCGATAGCGGAGTGGATTGAAATGTATGAGCCCTTATACGAAAAATCATTATCCAAAGTCTCCGCTAGCGATAGCGGAGTGGATTGAAATATTCTGTCACCTCTTTTCCACCCATGATTAATTGTCTCCGCTAGCGATAGCGGAGTGGATTGAAATTTCGTGACCCCCAGCAGCTCCGTATACTTCTTGTAGTCTCCGCTAGCGATAGCGGAGTGGATTGAAATTACAAATTGGGAGGTAGTAGATTAACACAGAAAAGTCTCCGCTAGCGATAGCGGAGTGGATTGAAATTCCGTGAAATTGCCGATAGCAACAAAGTAGCGTCGTCTCCGCTAGCGATAGCGGAGTGGATTGAAATGGAAGTTCCATTAAACGATCCTCTTTAAGCTTCTGGTCTCCGCTAGCGATAGCGGAGTGGATTGAAATAATCAAGCCAAGTACAGATAGCGATTCTGTAAAGTCTCCGCTAGCGATAGCGGAGTGGATTGAAATTCGAATACACTGACATCGAAGGAAAGCTTAATCAGTCTCCGCTAGCGATAGCGGAGTGGATTGAAATTCCAGTTTGATGTTTACGATGTCCGGATCAGACTGTCTCCGCTAGCGATAGCGGAGTGGATTGAAATCCCTCGACAGTCAGGCAGTTGCTCCCGGTTCCGTAGTCTCCGCTAGCGATAGCGGAGTGGATTGAAATTCCGTTTGAGCCTCCAGTAAGATTTAAGCCACGGGTCTCCGCTAGCGATAGCGGAGTGGATTGAAATTTTTATATATTTTTTGCTGGCGTTGGGTACACTAGTCTCCGCTAGCGATAGCGGAGTGGATTGAAATTATGTGCGAAATAAGGTCTATTAACCAAACAAAGTCTCCGCTAGCGATAGCGGAGTGGATTGAAATGGGCCGGTACAAGTAGACGATCCGAACGGTGATGTCTCCGCTAGCGATAGCGGAGTGGATTGAAATATCTTAATTGTATCTGTAAGAATATGGCGTACAATGTCTCCGCTAGCGATAGCGGAGTGGATTGAAATGTTATATGTGATTTGCTTTGCCTGTATGATAAGTGTCTCCGCTAGCGATAGCGGAGTGGATTGAAATTGACATTCCTCCTTCTATTGGGTACACATCGGTGTCTCCGCTAGCGATAGCGGAGTGGATTGAAATTACGTAAGCGTCAAATAAGAACGTGTAGTGAAATATTTGGCGTTCTCTTGTAAACTTGGGGTTAGAGTTTTTAGAGTTCCCTCCCAAAACTCTAAATCCAGATAAAGGAGAATACCAATGGACATTTCC
>OKVD01000070.1_pt1 | contig 93884 bp, 70 predicted proteins | sample 1606881 | NCBI WGS metagenome assembly OKVD01 (sample SAMN03281011, study PRJEB24777) | human gut metagenome | isolation source: fecal sample PR176 from 1 month old male Indian infant, caesarean delivered... | place: Singapore | collected 2006-01-13
AAGCCTTCTTCGGACGACGAGTACGAACCTCGCCCTTGCCCCACGGGGAGACCGGCGGCTTACCACCGCGGGTACGACCGCCGTGCGGGTGGTCGACCGGGTTCATGGACTCACCACGGGTGATCGGACGGCGGCCGATCCAGCGGGCGCGGCCAGCCTTGCCGAGCTGAATGTTGGCGTGGTCCTCGTTGCCGACCTCGCCGACGGTAGCGCGGCAGCGCGCGTCGACGTTGCGGATTTCGCCGGACGGCATACGCAGCTGAGCGTAGGCGCCATCCTTGGCGACGAGCTGAACGGCAGCACCAGCGGAACGAGCGATCTTAGCGCCGCCCAGCGGGCGGAGCTCGATGGCATGAACCACGGTACCGGTCGGGATGTTCTTCAGCGGCAGGTTGTTGCCCGGCTTGATATCAGCCTGAGCACCGGTCTCGATGACGTCGCCCTGCTTGATGCCCTTCGGCGCGATGATGTAGCGCTTCTCGCCATCTGCGAAGTGCAGGAGGGCGATACGGGCGGAGCGGTTCGGATCGTACTCGATCTCGGCAACCTTGGCGGGCACGCCGTCCTTGTCCCAACGCTTGAAATCGATGAGACGGTACTGACGCTTGTGGCCGCCGCCGCGATGACGGGAGGTGATACGGCCGTAAGAGTTACGACCGCCGGTCTTGGACTTCTTGCGAACCAGCGACTTCTCAGGCGTAGAACGAGTCAGCTCGGAGAAATCCGAGACGGACGCGTTGCGGCGGCCTGCGGTCGTCGGCTTATAAACGCGGATAGCCATAATGTAGTTCTTCCTTTAACTTTTCTCGGCTAACCTTCAGTTACCAAAGATGTCGATCGTCTGGCCCTCGGCGACGGTCACGATCGCACGCTTCTGGGAAGCGCGCTGGCCGAAACCGGTGCGAGTGCGCTGCTTCTTGCCAGCGCGGTTGAGGGTGTTGACGTTCGTCACCTTGACCTTGAAGATCTCTTCGATTGCCTGCTTGATCTGCACCTTGTTCGCATCCGGAGCCACCACGAAGGTGTACTGGCCACGGTCGGAAGCGGCGTAGCTCTTCTCGGAGACGACGGGCTTAAGAATCACGTCGTGAGCGGGCTTGTGAATAGCGACCATCTAAATCAGGCCTCCTTCGGCTCGGTCTTGGCAGCCACGAAAGCCTCGAAGGCTTCCTTGGTGAAGACCACGTACTGCGAGGTAATCACGTCGTACGTGTTGAGCTGATCGACGAAAATCGGGTGAACGGTCGGGATGTTGCGCACGGAGAGCCACTCGTTGATGTTGTCGCGAGTGAAGACGACCGTGGTGAACTTGTCCGCGGTAATCGGGGCCAGAGCGGCGACAGCGGCCTTAGTGGACGGCTCGGTGATACCGAACTCCACCACGGCAACGCGACCGGCGTTGGCGCGATCGGACAGGGCGTAGCGCAGAGCTGCGGCCTTCATCTTCTTGGGGGTGCGCTGAGAGTAGTCACGCGGCTGCGGGCCGAACACGGTGCCGCCGTGGTACCACTGCGGTGCACGGATGGAGCCCTGACGAGCACGACCGGTGCCCTTCTGCTTCCACGGCTTCTTGCCGCCGCCGGAAACCATGCCACGAGTCTTGGTGGCGTGGGTGCCCTGACGAGCAGCAGCGAGCTGAGCGGTGACAACCTGGTGGATCAGCGGGATGTGAGCCTGGACATCCTCGGCGGAAACGCCGAAGAGAGCCTCAGGAGCTTCAACGGTGCCGGTGGCCTGGCCCTTGGCGTCGGTGACGTTCAGAGTAACGTTTGCCATGGTTTATCAGGCTCCCTTCACAGCCGAGCGGACGAGAACGATGCCGCCCTTGGGGCCAGGAATGGCGCCCTTGATGGCGAGGATGCCGTTCTCGACATCAGCGGAGACGACGGTCAGGTTCTGGGTAGTGGCGGTCACATGACCCATGCGGCCGGCCATACGCTTGCCCTTGAGAATACGGCTCGGAGTGGCGCATGCGCCCACAGAACCGGGACGGCGCTCGTTCTTGTGAGAACCGTGAGTACGGCGGTAGGACTTGAAGCCCCAACGCTTGATGGTACCGGCGAAGCCCTTACCCTTGGTGGTGCCGGTCACGTCGACCTCAGCACCCTCTTCGAACAGGTCAGCGGCCAGTTCCTGGCCGGCCTCGAACTGATCGACGTCGTCGGTGCGCACCTCGACGAGGTGACGACGCGGGGTGACACCGGCCTTAGCAAAGTGGCCAGCCAGCGGCTTGGTCACCTTGGTGGGATCGATGGCGCCGTAGCCGAGCTGGACAGCCTTGTAGCCGTCAGATTCCTCGGTCTTCACAGCGGTCACCACGTTGGTGGACACGTCGACAAGAGTGACGGGCACGAAGAAGCCGTTCTCGTCCCACACCTGGGACATGCCGAGCTTCTTGCCCAGCAGAGCCTTGCGATTAGACATAATGCTTCCTCCTCCCTTACAGCTTGATTTCGATGTTGACGTCCGCAGGCAGATCGATGTGCATCAGGGAGTCCACGGCCTTGGGGGTCGGGTCCACGATGTCGATGAGGCGCTTGTGAGTGCGCATCTCGAAGTGCTCGCGAGAATCCTTGTACTTGTGAGGAGAACGGATAACACAGAAGACGTTCTTCTCGGTCGGCAGCGGAACGGGGCCAACAACAGTTGCGCCCGCGTTCGTCACCGTTTCGACGATCTTCTTCGCCGATTGGTCGATGACCTCGTGGTCATAGGACTTAAGCCTGATGCGGATTTTCTGTCCCGCCATTGCCGTCCGCCCTTTCTAGCGATGTTCGTTGTACTGTTTACCAACCTGCTTCTAGGGCACCGGCGCGCATGGCCTCCCTTGGACATACGTCCTCTGGCGGTCATCCGACATCAGTGCGCGGTTTCCGGCTGTCACTTCACTTGAAGTGGCTCCCGGCCCGCGCTCGCTTTTTTAATTCCAATTTGCGAGCCCAAATCAGGCAACTTGTTTATTCAAGCATTGAGGTGGGACAGTGGAGTTCGCGCGTGTCGCGCTCATGCCGTTCGTATTACCTCGCGGCATAGCCGCTCGGCGTCTGTTCGATTGTCGCAATGCAGGTCTCACATCTTTCTTATTGAGAACCATTCGCTGCGATATCATGACAGATATGACTTCCCGCCGCAAGACTCTTAAACGCGATTGGTTCGACAACCAACCTGGCGCATGGGTAATGGTTATGCTGCCCGCTGTGGCTGGCTTCTTTATCGGCGGGCCTAATCTTGATACGCTTTGGCTATTGGCGACGTGGGCCGTGTGCTATTGCGTGCAGTTCAGCGCCGCGCACTGGTTCAAAGCACACTTTTCACGCCGTTATCTGCCGCCGATGCTCACTTATGCCGTAGCGCTCATCGTCATCGGCTTGCCATTCCTGATTACGCATACCGGCATACTGCGTTGGGCTCCCTTATATATAGTGCTGGTTGCGCTGTCGATGCTGTCCTCGTGGCTGAGGAAGGAGCGCTCGCTGTGGGGCAATGCCGTGTCGGTGATTGCCGCGTCGGCCATGGCCACGGTGATCGCGTCGTTTGGCAGCACTGTTGAGACGGCATGTGTTATGCCCATCAACGCAGCACATGCCTCGTGCGCAGCCGCTGATGTCACCGCCGCACGCGCCGCGATTCGGAATATGCCAGATTTGAGCCAGATATTCGACCTTCACGCCTGGTGGCCCGCGGGTTCATTGCCCGTGAGCGGGCTGATTGCCACCGTGCTGTTTGCGCTGACGCAGTATGGGTCGGTTTTGGTGGTCAAAACCATGATCCGGGAACGCGGGAAGCGTTCGTACGTGGCGGCTTCGTGGGTATGGCATGTGGCGCTATTGCTGCTAGCCGCCGTGCCGGCTGGACGCAGCCCGTATCTGATTGCGATGACTGTGCTGCTGTTGGCCCGCGCCGTTGCGTTGCCGGTGGTTACACGGCGCACAACCTTGAAGCCCGTGGTGACCGGCATTACCGAGGCGTTTGCCAGCTTTATTGCTTTTGGCTGCATCATTGCGGCGATTTAGCGACGCTTCAGCGATTCCATGGGGAGGTAATTCCCTCATGGGGCGGTAATTGGCCCATGGGGCGGACGGTAAAATTTTACCTTCCGCAGAATAGAGCCGTTTTCGTACACCGCCCCATGGGGTTTTCACCGCCCCATGGGCAAGTTACCACCCCATGAGTGGGTTACCACCCCATGGAGGTACCTGCTCTGGCTGAGGGAGCACCACATATGCAAAGGAGCCCGGCCCCTGTAATGGGGTCGGGCTCCTTGTGTCGCGCTATGCAGCCACTAAGCTGCAACACCGCGGTTGGTGGCTACTGATAGTGCCACCAACCACAAACCGCCTGCAATCAACGCTCGGAAGCTTCCTCAGTGGCGGCCTCACCCTCGCGCTCGATGCGCAACTTGTGGCCTTCCGCCTGGGAGACACCGTAGTAAGCACCGACGGCGATGTCCTTCATGTCGTTGATCAGCGGGATGCGCGGGTTGGCCGGGGTGCACTGGTCCTCGTAGGCGCGCATGCCGATCTGATCGAGCACGGACCAGAAGTAGTCCTCGTCCACACCGCAATCCTGGAAGCTCTTGTTCATGCCGAGCTTGTTGTCACGGTAGTCCTCGACGGCCTTCGCCAGGTTCTCCACGGCTTCGGCCGGGGTCTTGCCGGTGTCGATGCCGAGGTTGCGGGCGATGTCCTGGTAGCGCTCCGGGGCGATGTACTTGTTGTACTTCGGCCAAGAGGTGGGCTCCTCAGGAATCTGGCCGTTGTAGCGAATCACGTACGGCAGCAGGATGGAGTTGGTACGGCCGTGGGCGATGTGGCACAGGGCACCGATGGTGTGGGCCATGCCGTGGCACATGCCGAGGAACGCGGAGCCGAATGCCATGCCGGCCATGGTGGCGGCGTTGTGCATCTTCTCCTGAGCGTTGGTCTTGGCCAGGCCGGGCTCGCCATTGACGGACTCAGCCAGGTTGTCCCAGATGAGCTTGGCCGCGTGCAGGGCCATGCCGTCGGTGAAGTCGTTCGCGTACACGGACACGTAGGCTTCCATCGAGTGGGTCAGGGCGTCGAAGCCGGCGTCGGAGGCCAGCTTGCGCGGCTGGGTGCGAGCCAGCACCGGGTCCACGATGGCCACGGACGGGGTCAGCGCGTAGTCGGTGATCGGGTACTTGTAGCCGGTCTTGTGATCGGTGATCACGGCGAACGGGGTGACCTCGGAACCGGTGCCGGAGGAGGTCGGGATGCACACCAGCTTGGCCTTCTTGCCCAGCGGCGGGATCTTGAAGGCGCGCTTACGGATATCGAAGAACTTCTCGCGCACGTCGGAGAAGGCGATTTCCGGGTGCTCGTAGAGCAGCCACATAATCTTGGAGGCATCCATCGGGGAGCCGCCGCCAACCGCGATGATCGTGTCCGGCTCGAACTCCTCGCGCATCATCTCAGCGCCCTTTTCGACGGTCTCGACGGAGGGCTCCGGCTCGACGTAGTCGATGATGCGGAAGGTCACACGGTTGGAGCGGGCGCGCAGCTGGTCGATGATCTTGTCAACAATGCCGAGCTGCTCCATGACCTTATCGCACACGATGACGGCCTTCTCGATGCCGTACATGTCGCGCAGGTACTTGATGGCGTTCGGCTCGAAGTAGGTCTTGGCCGGGATCTTGAACCACTGCATGTTGTTGTTCCTCCGAGCAATGCGCTTGATGTTAACGAGATTCACGGCCTGCACGTTGCCGGACACCGAGTTGCCGCCGTAGGAGCCGCAGCCCAGGGTCAGCGACGGGGCGATGGCGTTGTAGATGTCGCCGATGCCGCCAAGGGAGGAAGGCTGGTTCCAGATGATGCGGCAGGCGTGCATACGGACGCCGTACTCACGCACGAGCTCCTGGTTGTTGGTGTGGATGGCGGCGGTGTGGCCGGCACCCAGCTTGAGCATCTTCTCGCACATCTCGAAGGCCTGCTCCTTGTTGTCGGCCTTGAGCACGGCCTGCACCGGAGCGAGCTTCTCGTGGGTCAGAGGCTCGTCGTCGGAGACTTCCTTGCACTCGGCGGCCAGAATGGTGGCGTCGGACGGAATCTCGAAGCCAGCAGCCTTGGCGATGAACTGCGGGGACTTGCCCGGCACCGCGGAGTTCAGCACGGGCTTGACGCCGGAACCGGCAGTGCAGCCGAACATGTACTGTTCCAGCTTGGCCTTCTCTTCGGCGTTGACGAAGTAGGCCTTACGGACCTTGAGCTCCTTGATGAGCTGGTCGTAGACGTCCTTGTGGGCGATGATGGCCTGCTCGGTGGCGCAGATCATGCCGTAATCGAAGTGCTTGGAGAGCACCAGATCGTTGGCGGCGCGCACGATGTCCACATCGGAATCAACATAAGCCGGGGCGTTGCCGGCACCCACGCCGAGGGCGGGCTTGCCGGAGGAGTAAGCGGCCTTGACCATGCCCGGACCACCGGTGGCGAGAATCGTGGCCACGCCCGGGTGCTGCATCAGCGCGCCGGTGGCCTGGATGGACGGGTGCTCGATCCACTGGATACAGTTCTCGGGAGCACCGGCCTCGATGGCGGCGTCGCGCACAATCTTGGCGGCCTCGACGGAGCACTTCTGCGCGCCGGGGTGGAAGCCGAAGACGATCGGGCAGCGTGTCTTCAGGGCGATGAGGGACTTGAAGATGGCGGTGGAGGTCGGGTTGGTGACCGGGGTGACGCCGGCGACCACGCCGACGGGCTCGGCGACCTCATCGATGCCCATCACGTCGTCTTCGCGGATGATGCCGACGGTCTTCTGGCCGGCCAAGTAGTTGGTGACGTGCTCGCAGGCGAAGATGTTCTTGGTGGCCTTGTCTTCCACGAGACCACGGCCGGTCTCGTCGACAGCCATCTTGGCGAGAACGAGGTGCTTGTTCAGAGCGGCGATGGAGGCCTTGGCGACGATACGATCAACTTGCTTCTGGTCGAGGTTCTCGAATTCGACGAGAGCCTTCTTGGCGCGGGCAACCAGCGCGTCAACTTCGGCCTCAGCTGCGGCCTGCTTCTCTTCTGGAGTCGGCTTGGTAGCTTCGACCTTCTTCTTTGCTTCTGCCACTTGGGGTCCTCCTCGATCTTCTTGGGGTATATGGCAAAGTTCTGGGCCATCGCCTCGTCACCTCAGTTGCACCAGCGGGATACCGCCTCAGTAACCGAAAATGACCGGTGATGCGTTGTCACATTGCATATGTGACCTGAGGCACAATATACTGAACGGTCCGGCGCGATGCATACGCACAAAATCGACGGCGTTTCACGTGCGATATTGAACAGTTTTTGTTACGAGTTGTGCGAAATATCGAACAAATCCTCACTCTATCCGGCGATTTGGTACTTTTTGTTCACTTTTTACCGAAAATCACATGCCTGCAAACAACACAATCCGAGAACTTTTTTAAAGTAAGTTTTCAAAAGCAATCATTTTCTCCACATTTCTAGAAAGTTGGTTTAAAAAAGTACCCAAAATCACCTACAAATATACGATTGTTGCCTCATAACCTCCGCGTCGAGGCACATGAAAGCCACTTTCATAAAGTAAACTTGCATATATCTCATCGCACAAAGGGGTAAACATGAGGGCAATGCCATCGACCGCAGTGAAAGCGCACAACCGCAGTGCCATGACCCAGTATCTGTATGGCCATAGCCATGTCACCAAGCAGGAACTGGAACGCGAACTCGGCCTCAGCCTGCCCACCATCACCCAAAATCTGCGCGCACTAGAAGATGACGGACTCATCCGCAAAGGCGAACTGCAGGATTCCACCGGCGGGCGCAAGGCGCAAAATTATGAGTTCAATCCCGATCATCGCACTGCCATCGGGGTAGTGATGCGGTCCAACGAACTGCGCCTGTGCGCGATTAACCTGTACGGCAACGTCATCGAAAAACGCAACGATGCCCTGCCTTACCGCAACACCAACGTTTACTACCAGCGTATCGGCGGCATCATCAACAACTTCGCCGCCGACGTCGAAAAGAAGCACGGCAAGGTGCTCGGCGTCTCGTTCGCCATCCAAGGCATCCTCTCCCCCGACGCCACCACCATCATCTTCGGCACCATTATGGGCAACACTGGGCTCACGCTCGAAACCATCAGCCAATCGGTCCATTACCCGTGCATGATGATCCACGATTCCGATGCCTCAGCCATGGCCGAACTCTGGTTCGACTCCACGCTCACCGATGCGGTGTGCGTCTATCTGGAGCGACGCCCGGGCGGCGCGGTGATCGCGGGGGGCAAACTGTATCAAGGCCCGAACCAGTGCAACGGCGCCATCGAACACATGACGCTGGTGCCGGGCGGCCGCGAATGCTACTGCGGCCAGCGCGGTTGCATGGACACCTACTGCTCGCCGGAGACCTTGCCCGAGGATTACGAAAGCATTCCCGGCTTCTTCAGCGTGCTTGAGCAGGGCGAACGGCATCATCGCGAGCGCATGGATGAGTGGCTGGATTACGTGGCGCAGGCCATCGTCAACGCGCGATCCATCATCGCGGGCGACGTGATTGTCGGCGGTGAAGCAGCCCAGCATCTTGAAGACAGCGACATCGAGGATCTGAAGACGCGCGTCATCGCACGCAGCCCGTTCGGCACCGACCATTTCAATCTGCGCAAGAGCTACTGCGCCGAAGATCAGAACATCATCGGTGCCGCGTTGCGGTTCGCCGAGAATTATCTCGACGGCATCTGCGGTGCTGCGGAACGCGGCAGGAAATCAAGGGCTTCCACCAAAAGTGACAACACGTCTACAATGGAGGTATGAAAAACCCACCGTTGCATCGTTACGCCACTCGCCCAGGGCTGTACTTCACTGACGACGGTGGGGCTGACGTCGTTGTTCGTTCCGAAACTGCCGATCAGGTTTGGCTATGCGTACTGGAGCCCATTGATGAGCCCAGCGCTTTCTTCCAAGACGCCATCCGCCTGTTCGAGGACCCGAATATCTCCTTTATCCAGCAGATTCATGAGTTCCCGGTATGCACGCGCATTATCGAACATTTGTATCTGCGCGAGACCTTGTTCCGCATGACCGGGCCGAACTACGGCCTGTGGTACGTGCACCTGCCCAAAGCATGGGACGGCATGCGTTATGGCTACCGCGTGGACGGCGCATGGGACCCGAAACACGGCGTGCGCTTCAATCCATACAAATTCCTGCTTGACCCGTATGGCAAGGGCATCGACGGCTCCATGGAGCTCACCCCCGCCGCCTTCTCCTATGAATGCGATGTCGTGGACCGCAAGGTAATCGGCTCGGCATACGGTGCCATGAGCACCGTAGACTCGCTCGGCCATATGCCGGTGTCCGTGGCCATCGACGATCGCGATACCCATAAGCATGAGGGCGACCCGCAGCACCCGCATGTGCCGTGGCGCAAAACCGTCATCTATGAGATGCACGTCAAAGGCTTCACCGCCAACGCACCGTGGCTGCCCGAATCATTGCGCGGCACGTACGCCGGACTCGCACACCCCACCACGCTCGCCTATCTGCAGGGTCTAGGCATCACATCCATCGAACTGCTGCCGATTATGGCCAAGCAGGACGAGCTCTTCCTGCAAGAACACGGCCGCAAGAACTACTGGGGCTACTCCACCCTCAGCTACTTCGCCCCCGAACCCTCCTACGCCACTAAAGCCGCCCAGGAGAAGGGCGCGGCCGCCGTGCGCCAAGAAGTCATAGACATGGTGCGCGCACTGCACGAGGCCGGCTTCGAAGTCATCATGGACGTGGTCTACAACCACACATGCGAAGGCGGCGTCGAAGGCCCGACGGTCTGCTGGCGCGGCCTCGACGACCTGGCCTACTATCGCCATCAAAAATCCAATACCGGCCGACTCGAAGACACCACCGGTTGCGGCAATACGCTGGACTTCACCAACACGCATGTGGTCACCTTTGCCATCGACTCATTACGATACTGGGCCAAGCGTATCGGCATAGACGGTTTCCGCTTCGACCTTGGCGTCACGCTGGCCCGCCTGGAAGGCGAATTCACCCATCATCACCCGTTCCTCTACGCCCTGCGTTCCGATCTGCTGCTGGGCAACCTGAAGCTCATTATGGAGCCGTGGGATCTGGGCAACCTCGGCTGGCGCACCGGCCAATTCTCCGTGCCGTTCGCCGAATGGAATGACCGCTTCCGCGATACGGCCCGCACCTTCTGGCTTGAGGATGTGGACGGCGGCTCCGATTTCGGGCGTATCAGTTTGCAGGAGATGTCCACGCGACTCTGCGGCTCGGCCGATCTGTTCGCCACCGAACCAGGGCGTGGCGCTCCGGCCTCCATCAATTTCGTGTCCTGCCACGACGGTTTCACGCTGACGGACCTCACCAGATACCGCTCCAAGCACAATGAAGCCAACGGCGAAAACAATAATGATGGCTCGTCGGTGAACCATTCCGCCAATTTCGGCGTCGAAGGCGTCACCGATGATCCAGACGTCATTGCGGCACGCGAACAGGCGGCCATGAACATGATCGGCATGCTGCTGCTCTCGCTGGGTACGCCGATGATGCTCGCCGGCGACGAATTCCGCAACACGCAGGACGGCAACAACAACGCCTACTGCCAAGACAACGACATCACGTGGCTGAAGTGGGATTGGATGTATTCCACCAACAAGACGCGCGAAATGCGCCGCTTGGAAACCGTGTCTCGACTGGTGGCGCTGCGTAAATCACTGGACCTGTATCACCACGAGGATTTCTTCACCCGACTGACCCAGATCGGCCTACTCAAGCCCTCAAGCCGCGTGCAGTGGTTCCTGCCCGACGGTACCACGCCGATGGAGCGTGACTGGTTCGATCTGGGCGTACGTAGCTTCACCATGCGATTGCTGTCCAACAGTGAGGTGGACGTGTGCATTGTGGTCAACGGCACCGCTGACGACCGCACATTCCGCCTGCCGCCAGACACCCACTGGACGCCTAAATGGTGCTCGGCCGAAATCAACGGCCGCCGAGCCGGGCATGGCACTCAGGTCGAGGAATGCGATTTGAACGGTGACACCACCGTCTGGACGCAGCATGTACCGGACGCCAGCGAGACAGTACTCAAGATGGTCGAAGAAGTGGCCATGCAGCGTACGGAATCCTCGACTGAGAATGAAGCGGATACCATCAAATTCGCGATGCCAGTAACAGATCACGCCGCAAACGGCACCTCGTCCGCGCCTCGGGATGAGGTATCAGCTGATATGCCCGATGCCCCTGTGGATGATACACCGGACACTCCCGTCGACGACAATGTCTGGACCATGCCGGCGCTGAGCATCACGCTGATGAAGCAGGTGTGAGTCACACTCAAGACAGCGCGACACAAACACAAAGGCTCTCCGCGGAATTCCGCGGAGAGCCTTTGTATGCTCGGTACAGGACAAGCGAAATTAACGCTTGGAGAACTGCGGGGCGCGACGTGCCTTGTGCAGACCAGCCTTCTTGCGCTCCACGACGCGAGCGTCGCGGGTCAGGAAGCCAGCCTTCTTCAGGGCGGCGCGGTTGGCATCACGATCGATGGCGTTCAGAGCGCGGGCAACGCCGAGGCGGATGGCGCCGGCCTGGCCGGTGGTGCCGCCGCCGTCAACGAGGACGATAGCGTCGAACTTGCCTTCGAGCTTGAGCAGAACGATCGGGGAGTTGACCTCACGCTGCAGCAGCTTGGAGGGGAAGTACTCCTCCAGAGTGCGGCCGTTGATGGTCCACTTGCCGTCACCCGGAACCAGACGGACACGGGCGACAGCCTCCTTGCGGCGACCGGTGCCGTAGCCCGGCTCAATCGCGGAGGTGCCGGTGCCAGCGCCAGCGTTGGTCTCGGTGGTGTAGTTGGTGAGCTCCTCTTCGGTCTCGACAACCTGGGAGTCGTTGGTGTTTTCAGCCATGATTCTTATCTCCTCTCAGGTTTCACTTGGCCTGCTGCGAGACCTGGGCGATCTCGAAGACCTGGGGCTTCTGCGGGGTGTGCGGGTGCTCGGCGCCGCGGAAGATACGCAGGCGGTCGAGCTGCACCTTGGCCAGACGATTCTTCGGCAGCATGCCCTTGACAGCGTTCTTGATGATGCGCTCGGGGTTCTTCTCGAGCAGCTCGGCGTAGGAGTCACGACGCAGACCACCAGGACGGCCGGAGTGCGAGTAGAGTTCCTTGCCCATCTTGTTGCCAGTCAGAGCAATCTTGTCGGCATTGATGATGATCACGTGGTTGCCGGAATCGGCGTGCGGAGCGTAGGTCGGCTTGTTCTTGCCGCGCAGCAGGATTGCAGCCTGGGTGGCGAGACGGCCGAGCACCACGTCGGTGGCGTCGATGACGTACCAGTCATGAGTCAGATCAGCTGGCTTCGGAGTGAAAGTTTTCACTGGATTACCTTTTCTATATTGTGTTCCGGGTCTCAGCTGCTTGGTGTGGCTTGGTCAGGGCCGCATCCAAGAGGCGTCGAACCTCATTATCCGTGGGCTCCCTGAAAGTCCTCGATGGCGAGTGGGATAGCGCTTTGAAGGACCCCTTAGGGAAACACAACAATCCACTAGTATATCGCCGGGCTTGACATAGGGCAACTGGGGACACTCCATTGGGTTTATGGCTTCTCTTCCCCTATTTATGGTTTCTCTCCCACCCACTTCGGCTAACCGACTCACCTACGGTGAGGCAATTCCCTGCCTTCTCTCAGCTATCGCTTCTTTCAGGCCTCGTCTACGGACGGTCCACTGGACTGTCCGCTTAACGACTCGGCTCGTCAGAGGGAGGTAAAGCGGGTCAGGAATTGAAGATTTGGGCGAAGCGTTGGGCACCGGGGGTGTCGAAGAGGGTTTCGAGCGGTACCACGTTGCCCTTGGCGTCGGCCAGTGGGATGCGCCAGTTCGGGTATTCGTTGTTGGTGCCCGGCTGGTTCTGCGCACGCTTCTCCCCCACCGCGTCGGTGATCGAGGCGGCGAGCAGCTTGCACGGCGAACCCTTCAGTGCGTGGTACAGCGCGTCGACGATATCCGCCTCGTGATCCTCACGATGTTCGGCAAAGTCGGCATCAAGATAACCCTGCTCGACCAGCATGGCCAGCATCGCATCCTGCTCGGCCTTGGCGGAGGCTTCGAATTCCTCGGCCGGGCCGGTCAGCAAGCCCAGACGCTCACGAATCTTGACGTGCTCGTATTCCAGGTAACCGGCGGCCGGCGGCAAATCATGCGTATTCACGGAGGCCAATGCATACGGACGCCACTGGGAGGGGGCGCGGAACACGCCGTCGCACTGCTCGAACCATTCAACGGCGCAACCGAGAATACCGTGGCTCGACAGGGAATCGGCCACATGGTCCGGCACCACGCCGAGGTCCTCACCTACGACCACGCCGCCGGCGCGAGAGGCCTCGATGGCCAGAACGCCCAGCATGATGTCTGAGTCGTAGTACACGTAAGCGCCATCCATAGCCGAACGGTTCTCGGGAATCCACCACAGGCGGAACAGACCAAGGATGTGATCGATGCGCACCGCACCGGCACGGGCGAACATGCCATGCACCATATTGCGGTAGGCCTCGTAGCCGGTGGTCTCCAGATTGATCGGGCTCAGCGGCGGCTGGCTCCAGTTCTGGCCTTGCTGGTTGAACATGTCCGGCGGTGCGCCGACCGTGGCTCCCTTGGCGAAGCGCTCGGGATTCCACCACACGTCAGCGCCGGAGGGGTGCACGCCGACGGCCATATCGGACATGATGCCGATATGCATGCCGGCGTCCTTGGCTGCCTGTTGGGCGGAGGACAGCTGCTCGGCGGCAATCCATTCCAGCCAGCGGTAGAAGTCCAAAGTGTCCGGGTACTGCTTGCGCAGATTGGCGATTTCCGGGGAGTTGCGATTGAACTTGCGCTCCCAGTTGCTCTCCTCGCCGTTGGGCGCCCCCCACTTGTCGTAGCACAGGCACCACGTGGCATACGCCTCCAAGTCGGAACCACAGTCCGCCTTGAATTGGTCGAATACGCTTTGGCGTTCGGCGGTACGGCCGGCCTTAAAGATAATCCACAGGGCGTGCATCTTGCTGCGCCACATGGCGTCACGGTCGATGAGCTGGGAATCACCGTTCAGCGGTTCGGTGTCGGCATGCAGTCCGTCGACGGCATTCTTGTCGCCCTCGCTGAGCGTGGCATATTCGGCGATCGCCTCAGGACGGATGTACGTGAAGTTGATCAGGCGACGGCTTACCGGCAGATACGGCGACGGGGTGAGCGGGGACACCGGCTCGGCGGCATGCACCGGATTGATGAGCACGAAGTCGGCACCGGTCTTCTGCTTGGCGTCCACCAGCATGGTCTTCAGATCCTCGTAATCGCCCACGCCCCAGGAGTTGGAGGAGCGAATCGAGTACAGCTGGGCCATCCAGCCCCACAGACTGCCGCCCTTCATCGGGTCAAGCAGATCGACGCGATCAGGTGCACTGATCAAAGTGGCGTCTTGCACACGGTCGGCGACCTTGACGTGCAGCGTATGGTAACCAATCGGCAGATCGGCGGGAATGACCACAGCCGCATTCGAAATGAACGTACCATCCAAGTCGTAGGCCTGGGATCCATCTCCAGGACCAACTTCAATGGTGCCTTGATATGGCTCGCCATTCTCCAGCGTGATGCTCGCCGAAGGCACGTCCAGAATACCGGTGTTCACCAGCACCCGGTCCTCGCTACCGGCGATATGCAGCACGGTGGGTGCCACCAATCGGGCGTAACGCTCGTTCAGAATGCGTCGGATGGCGATGAGTTGGGCGCTCTCGCTGGAGGCGTCGATGCCCAGCGCTGCCAGCACCTCGATCAGGACGTCATCGTCTATCTCGTGGTAGTCATGGCTCATGCCCAAATAACTCGTGCCGACACCGACCAACTTGGCCAGTCGAATCAACGGACGGGCCAGACGCTCTTCACTCTCGGTAATCTCACTCATAGCCCCAGTCTAACGCCGTTTGATTGCGCCACACCGTAAGAAAAATGCCATGATTCCGCCAAATTATGTACTTTTTACCCTCACATAGTGAGATGTGAGCGCTCACAATGGTGGACAGGGGGTGATTGCCGGCCAAATTTGCGCGGCAAAACACAGCAATAGTGTGCTTAGCGGCGGCTTTCCACGGCGTGCCGCACCTCGGCCGAGGGGTCGTTGGCCAATTTGGCAAGCATCGCTTCGGACGTATTGGGGTTCAGTGCCACGGCACGGCGGACCATCGAAGAAAGCACCGCCGGTGCTCCCTCTTCGGATTCGGTGCCAAGTACGCCCAAGAAATCCAATGTCTCCGCATCCGCAGTGGGGTCCTGCGCACCCTCAAGCCGCATCTTCCAGCTGGTGCGCTTGTTTTTCAACGCCGTATCCCGGACCGCAGGCACCGGGTCCTTGGTCAGACGGCCGACCAGCCAATTCTTGTCGTCCCCGTTGGCGGCCACGGCTTGACGCACGGACGGTTCGGGGTCTTCGGAGAGTTTGACCAATACGTTCGGGAACGGCATGGTGTCGGCGAGGAACACACGATCGGCCACCGGGGTGTGCGGGTTGCCGGCCACAGCCTCCAAAAGTGCGGTGGCGCGGGAGAACGCCGCCTGATCGGCACGGTCAGGCAACGGCCGACGGGCGAATTCGGACAGTTCGGCCGGGTCGGTGGAATGGCGCAGACGCTCGTATGTAGCGGTCAGCGGTTCGAAATCCACCGGAGCGGCGGACTCGGCTGCGGACTGCGCGCCTTGGTCCTGCTGCTGGGCGTCCGTGTCGGTTGCAGTCTCGGCCACGGCCTCGGTTGCGGCCTCGGTGGGCTGGGTCTGCTGGCTGGTGGTGTTCTCGTCGGTCATGATGCCCAGCTTAGTCATACAGGCGTCACGCGAGCGGAACCGGAATGTTGACCATGTCAATCGGAGCCGGCACCACAGCGGCATTGAACGCTTCCCGCACACGCTCCTCGAATCGCGCGCAATCATCCTGCGGCACCACCGCGGTCAACTCGACGTTCACCGCATACGATTCATCCTCCTGACTGCCACCAAGCTGCGCCAGGATCTGCTGGAATCGGGCCAACTGCGGGTATTCGAGGCGAACCCGGTATCGCTTGGCGGTCATGATGCGGGCGGCGCGGGCGGCTTTCATCGCCAATGATGCGGCGGATGAGTACGCGCGGACCAGCCCACCGGAGCCCAGCAGAATACCACCGAAATATCTGGTGACGGCAACCACGCAATCGGTGGTGCCCGACTGCTTGAGTACGTCGAGAATCGGCTTGCCGGCGGTACCGGACGGCTCGCCGTCATCGCTCATGCGTTCGGACAGTCGCCCATCCGCGCCTCCGCACACGGCGGCATACGCCACGTGTCGGGCTTTCGGATGCTGCTCACGGATCGCAGCCACGAACGCGAGCGCCTCGTCGAGCGTATCGACATGGGCGGCGTCGCCGATAAATTCGGACTTTTTTTCGACGAGCGAATCGTGGGCAGGATCGTCGGGCGTGTTGAGAATCGTCTGCATGAGCGTGTTCCGGTGGTCGACTGGCTGGGTGTTCGATTGAGCGCGAGGCTAGGCAGGGCTATCAGCGTTCGGAGACGACGACGTTATAGTCTTCGCCGGCGAAGTAGGCGGTCAGGCAGGCGATCATCTGGCGGGTGAGCTCCTTGAACGCGCCGTCGGCACGCCAGCCGACGTGCGGGGTCAGGACGATGCCGGGCACATGGCAGATGGCGTCGTCGGCGGTCAGCGGCTCATGGTCGAACACGTCGAGTGCGGCGGGAACATCGCCCTTTTGCAGTCGGGCAAGCAGCGCACCGGATTCGATGACTTCGGAGCGGGCGGTGTTGATGAACAGGGTGCCGGGCTTCACATGCGCAAGGTTCTCGGCGGTGACGATGCCGCGCGTGGCGTTGTTCAGCGGCAGATGGACGGAGATGACGTCGCTGGTTTCGATGAGCTTGTTGAGATCGTCGACCGGAGTGGCACCGGAGCGTTCGAAATGCTCGGGCGGCACATGCGAATTCCATGCGGCGACCTCCATGCCGAGGGCGCGGGCGATGCCGGCCACGGTGGAGCCGATGCCGCCCAGTCCGATGATGCCCATGCGACGGCCGGCGAGTTGCAGTCCATCGCCGCTGGCCCACGCCCAGTTGCCGGCCTTGACGTCCTTATCGAGTTGGCCAACGCGGCGGATGAGCTCGAACAGAAGGGCGAAGGTGTGCTCGGCCACGGCGTGATCGCCATAATGTTCGGCGTTGCAGACGCGGATCTTCAGCTCGCGCGCCTTATCGAGATTGAGGTAGCTGGCGACGCCGGTACCGCAGAACACGATGCACTTGACGTGCCCCTGCCCGCTGATGGTGCGCAGCAGATCGTCCGAAATGTGGTAGCCGCCCACCAGCAGGGCGTCGGCATCCTTCAGACGCTCGGCTATGGTCGCCTCGTCGGACGTGAATTCCTCGAACATACGCACGCGGGCAACGTCGTGGAGCGCGGGGAACTGGGCCTTGATGGGCTCGATCATCGAGTCAAGCACGGACGGCATCACGACGAGGGGCAGATCGGTGCGTTCGCTTTGGGTTTCGTAAATCTCGGTCATGGGCTCCACATTAGGAGGCCGGCGGGAAAAGCGTCACCTTGCGGCTTCCCCTCCTTGAGACCAAGCCGAGCAACTATTGCTTTGCCGCCTGCTCCTGCGTGATGTTCCATTCCTTGACGACGTTCTGGTCCGCGCCCATCGAATAGATGACATCCCAGATGCGTTGGCGTATCTGAGCGTCGTAGGCTTCGTCCCAACATGTGCCTATGGGATGGTCGCTGGATATCGGGCACCATTGGTAGTTGCCTTGATGCACGTTGGCGGTGGGCACCCAATCGATGCGGTTGACGCGCCACGACCCCTTGACGCCCTTCTTGCCGGCGAACTGGATGCGTGCGGTCACACCCTGATTGTTGACCAAGGTTTCCGGCGTGTTCGCCGACTCGGTGACGGCGTTGCCCAGACCGTAGATAATCCACGTGCCGTTATAGTTCTCGATGGGCTGCGCACAATGGCAACCGGCACCGTAAATAACGTCGAAGGCACCAGTGTCGGCAAGCTCATGGGCTTCCGAAATCTGCCAGGAATCGGCGTAATCAAGGTATTCCTGCACCGAGTGCATGGCGATGGCCACCACATCGGCACCTTGCTCGCGGGCCTTGTTGGCCTTGTCTACCGCGCGCTGGATGTCGCTGTCGTGATTCGGGTCGCCGTCTTCGCGCAGACGATCCACCTGCCAGTCCTCGTCGGCGGTCATGCCGTTGAGGGAGACCGTGCCGGTGACCAGACCCAGCTTGCCGCCGCCGGTCGGGGAATCGATGACCAACGGTTTGGTGGAGTCGGCTTCGGTTTTGTACGAGCCGGTCTGGGCGATGCCATTGGCCTCAAGCGTGTCCCACAGACGGGCGATGCCATCCGCCCCCTGATCCCAGGAATGGTTGGTGGCGTGTGTGCAGGCGTTGTATCCCACGTTGCGGGCGGCATCCGCCACTTCCGGCGGAATGTTGAAGATCGGGTACGCGGCATATGGGCCGCCGCGCTGGGCGATCGGGGTTTCGAATTCGCACACGGCGATGTCCGAAGCCTGAATGTACTGCTTCATCGGCGCGAACAGCGGGTCGAAGTTGAAGGCGGTGCCATCCGTGGCGTTGGGGTTCGGGCCTTGGAAATGGCTCCACAATCCCTCATGGAACAACAAATCGCCGTTGACCAGCATGGCGATGCAGTCCGTATCCGGGCAATCCGGTGAATTGCCGTGATGTTCGGTCACCGGTTTGGGCGTGTTCTTCGCTTTATTCAACGCGACGTCCGACACTCCGGCGTGTGCGGGGCCATTGCCGTCCGTGCGATGGGTTGCGAACCATGCGCCGATGCCCAGCGCAACGGCGAGCACGATCACGAACACGATAATCAGCGCCGCACGGTTGGTTCGTGTCGAGTTGGAGCGATGTTGCCCCTGCCCAGCGATATGGCTCATCTTTGCCCGCCCTTCGGAACTCTTCTTCTCTCTCTAGGGTACCGCCCATCTCGGTCAAGTACTGCGGGGAGGGAGGCGATGAGCAAGCGATTGGACAAGCAATATATAAACCGGTTAATCTTCAATCACCATTCACGAACACCACGCAAAAGTCTCACTTAGTGGACATTTTTCTTTCGTCGCTCGGACTTTTCCCGACGTGCCGCACTCGTTCGCCCACTAAAATGGCGGTTTGGAGGCGGACGGACAATGGCGTACCTCCGACTCCGCTTACCACAAGCGGAGACCGCCCGTCCTCGGTTATTTCAGGAGTTACTTAACCCGGAGTTTCCGGAAAACAAAAAAGTTCCGAGCTTTCACCCGGAACCTTAATCGGCGGAGTCAGAGGGATTCGAACCCTCGAGCCGTTTACACGACTAACACCTTAGCAGGGTGCCCCTATCGGCCACTCAGGCATGACTCCACGTTACGCAATAATGCGCAACAGCAAATTACTGTACCACGTCCTGCGGATACGGCGTGCCGAACGACACATTATTGAACGTCCGCGGGTGCGGCGTCGCCGGAGAACGTAACGATAACCGCACAAATCACCAACGCCACACCGACGATTTCACCAACGCTGGGAATCTCGCCGAACGCCAGTCCCACGGCCACCGCCATGGCGGGATTGATGGATTGCATTACCGAAAATGCGCCGGATGTGGTGCGTCGCAGCGTGATCTGCTCCACCACATAGGGAATGAACGAGGCCATCAGGGAAATCACAAACAGCAGAGCCAGCAGCTTCAGCGAGCCGCCGGGCTCAAGCGCCCACGTGGCATCGGCCTTGGGGTGAACCACATGAGCCACAGCCGGCACGCCAAGGAACAGGGACTGGACCAGCCAGCCGATGGTCACGGCGATGCACAGATTATCCAGCGAATTGCCGCCAGCCGCCACGCGCCGGCCGGTGATGATATACATGCCCCACATCGACCCGCCGATCAAAATCGCAATCAGACCATACAAAAACGCGCCATTGCCGGACGGATTGGCCAATGATATGCCAGCTAACAGCACCACACCGACCGCCGCGATACCGATACCGACCCGCTCGCGCCAGCTTTTGCCGGTAATCACCGCCACCGAAAGCGGTCCCAAAAATTCGATAGACACGGCAATGCCCATATCCATATTGCTGATGGCCACATAAAACAGGGTATTCATCAGCACCAGCGAGCAGCCGAGCAGTACGACCAGCCCCCAGCTGCGGGCGTCGCGGTGAAACAGTTGCGCTCGCTTCGCCTTGTTCCAGGGCCTGCGCCACAGCAGCAACAGCACCGCCATGAATCCCACGCGATACCACACCGAGTACAGCGGATCGAGCTGGGTGAACGCAAGTTTGGCGACGGCCGTAGCCAAATAAATCACCAGTGCCTCACCAATCACGATAAGAACCACGGGAACACGGTTGAGGATACCGACCACTGCCTTCTTCATGAGGTTTACGCTACTCGGAGAGCCGGGACAGCGCGCATTGACTTGGAAGGCGTTACGGACAGTGACGCAATGTGGACGATTCCGTGGAATCGCACCCACCATGCGAAACAGCCGCACAGTGCGTAAACCCTTGGAATTCCGGCGATATTCGGCATTATGACAATGAGCGCCGCGTCATGCGCGCCACATAGTGAGCATGACCTCGTTCGGCATTCCTACAATGGTGGCATGAGCACCGCACCGAGACTTGAGGCCGCCAAACGCGATTGGGGCCACGACGAGACCGGATGCACCGTGCTGCATATCGACATGGATGCCTTCTATGCCTCATTGGAGGTGGCGCGCAACCCCGGGCTCAAAGGCAAGCCGGTAATCATCGGCACCGGGCCGCGCGCGGTGGTGTCCGCCGCGAGCTACGAAGCCCGGAAATACGGCATCAATTCGGCGATGCCGGCCGCGCGCGCCCATCAGTTGTGCCCGAACGGCATTTTTCTGCCAGTGGATATGGCGTATTACCGCATAATGTCGCACCGAATCATGCATGAGGTGTTTTTGACCGTCACCGACCGGTTCGAGCAGGTTTCGGTGGACGAGGGCTATATGGATGTGTCCGCCGCACTGCTGGAGTGGGGGCGGCCGAGCGCGATCGGCGCGTGGATTCGCGCTCAGGTGGCCGAGCGCTTCCACGTGACGTGTTCAGTGGGTATCGCCTGTAACAAACTGGTGGCCAAAATGGCCTCGACCAATGCCAAGCCGGACGGCATGCTGCTGATTCCCGCGGCCCGATCGGCCGAATTCGTGCAGATGATGCCATTGCGTGGCATTCCGGGCATCGGGCCGTCTTTGGAGAAGCGGCTTAACGCTTGGGGCGTGCATTCGGTGGCTGAATTGGCTCAGCTGGATGAGGCTGCATTGACTCGTGCCACTGGCTCCCCAGCTGCGGCACGTGGATTATGGGCGGCCTCGCACGGGTTGGATTCCCGCGAAATTACCACGGTGCGCGAGGAGAAATCCATTGGGTCCGAGGAAACCCTGGCCGAGGATACACGCGATATGCGCGTGGTGTGTGGGCTACTGCGTTCGGCCTGCGACGAAGTAGCCAGCACGCTGCGGCGCAAGGGGCTGGTGGCGCGCACGCTGACGGTGAAGTTGCGGTTCGCCGACCTGAGCTATCAGACCCGGTCTTTTACGATGGAGCGGCCGACCGATACGGCCGGCGTGCTGTACCCGGAATGCGTGCGGCAGCTGAAAGTCATGCTGGGGCTACCGGCCTCGGCGGAGTCTGCCACTCCCCTGCCCAAAACTATTCGCTTGGCCGGCATGAGCACGTCTTCGCTCAGTAAGGCGGCGGCTACGGCCGTGCAGCCTTCACTGGATGACATGCTCGAAGAGGCCGACAATGCCCGCGGCCAGACCTCACAGGCGCGTTTGCATGATGCCGAGGCCGCACTGGACGCTGTGCGCCGCAAATTTGGCAATGCGGCCGCGCAGTTTGGGGCGTGAACGGCTCAACGCCACTTACGATCTCATTACGCCGTGAGACGTTCGCAGGCGGAGCGGATGGCCTCGTCGGTGGCGGTGGCGGAGAAACGCAGGTAGGCGGGAGCGCCGTAGAATTCGCCGGGGCTGGGGATGATGCCGATTTTGGCAAGCTCGGCCATATCGGCCCAGCAGTCGCCGGACTTGGCCTTGACCCATACGTACAGCGCGCCGGAGGGCATTTGTGCCGAATAGCCATATGCCTTCAGTGCGTCAACCAGCGCGGATAGGCGGCGACGGTAACGCCTCCATTGCTCGTGCACAGCGGCTGTGTCCTTCAGGCCTGCGGCCATGGCGGCCTGCACTGGGCCAGGGATAATCTGGCCGATCTGCTTGCGGTATTCGGCCATTTCCTTGACCAGCCGGTAATCGCCGGCAATTAGAGCCGTACGGTAGCCGGCCATGTTGGACTGCTTGGACAGCGAGTAGAGCACCAGGATGCCAGCTGCCGAACCTTCACACACATGTGGATTCAGGGCACATGGCGTGGCGGAGAGACTGAATGCGGTATCGGAGGCGGGCTCGTTGGATTCGGCCACCGGTGCGGCAGGCACAGACGCAGCAGATGCAGACGCGGCAGGCGCAGAGGACGCGGCTGTATTGCGGCGCACCGAACGCCAGTCCATTAACGCATAGCATTCGTCGGAGAGCACCACGGCACCGATGCGACGGGCAGCAGCCACGATGTCGGTCAGCCAGTCAGCGGAGATGACCTCGCCGGAGGGATTACACGGCGAGTTGATCCAGATGGCCTTGACGTTCGGAATATTCACCCAGGAATCGACGTCGGTCACATCATCGACTTTGACCACGGTGGCGCCGGCAAGTTGGGTACCGATTTCGTAAGTCGGGTAGGAGACAGCCGGTTGGACGACCACATCGCCTTCGCCAAGGTGCAGCAGGCTGGCCATCAGCGCCACGGCCTCCTTGGAACCCACGGTGGGTACGGCGGCAGCGTTGATGGATTTCAGATCCACCCCGCGCAGTTCGCGGAACCATGTATCGATAGCGGCCTTAAGGTCGGCGGTGCCGGCGGTGACCGGGTATCCATGGGCGTTGGGGGCGTCTGCGCCGGCAACCAGCGCCTGCTGGACACTGCTCGGCACCGGGTCCACAGGCGAGCCTACGGACAGGTCGATCATGCCACCCGGCACGGTTTTGGCGGTGGCTTTGAAGCCGGCGATACGAGACCAGTCGTATGGCGACGAATATGCGTGGAAGCCCATGAGAACCCCTTTCTTGGACGGTATGTTCCTAAGATACGACGAACCCTCGGCCGTGATAGACCGAGGGTTCAATCCGAACTATGCGCTGTGTGCAGCGCTTATCCGCAAATCAGCTTACTGGTTCTGCGGCGGCAGCGCGGCGACCTGTTCCGGGTCTTTGCCGATTGGACCATTGGCGGAAGCGCCGCCCAAATCGCCGACTTCAGCGAAGAAGTTGACAGCGGCATCCTTGTACCAAGCCCACTCGTCCGGCAGATCATCCTCATAGAAGATGGCCTCGGTGGGACACACCGGTTCGCATGCACCGCAGTCGACGCACTCGTTGGGGTTGATGTACAGCGAGCGGGAACCCTCGTAAATGCAGTCGACGGGGCACTCGTCCACGCAAGCCTTGTCCTTGACATCCACGCAAGGCTGAGCGATTACATATGGCATGGAATCCTCCTTAACAAATACTGATACAAGGGTACGCGCCTGTTGGGACGCTCCTCGCTCTCAGCCGTTAACGGCCTTATCGGTTTCGGCGGACAGCGTTTCGGTCAGGTCGCCCTTGCCGAGGCGCGCATGCCAGTAGCCGTAGCCGAAGTAGATGGCGAAGCCGACCACGAGCCACACCACGAAACGAATCCAGGTGAGCACGGACAGGTTGAGCATCAACCAGAAGTTGGCCACGGCGATGAGGATCGGAATCCACGGGCTGCCGGGCATCTTGAAGGCGCGCGGCAGGTCGGGGCGCTTCTTGCGCATAATCGGGATGGAGATGGCCACCAGCGTGAAGGCGGACAGGGTGCCGATGTTGACCATGTCGGAGAGCACGCCGATGTCGAAGAAGGCGGCCACGAGCGCCACCACCGCGCCGACGACGATCTGCAGAGCGGCCGGGGTGCCATGCTTGCCGGTCTTGGACAGGCCGCGCGGCAGCAGACCATCGCGGCTCATGGCGAAGACGATACGGGTCAGGCCGAGCAACAGCACCATAACCACGGTGGCCAGGCCCAGCACGATGCCGAAGCTGATGATCTTGGCGGCCCAGTCGGCGCCCACCAGTTCGAAGGCGGTGGCCAGCGAGGGGCTGTCTTGCTTGGCGAGATCGGCATAGGAGACCATGCCGGTGGTCACCACGGCCACGAGCATGTACATGACAATGATGAGCAGCATGCCCACGCCGATGCCGAGCGGCACGTTCTTGTGCGGGTTCTTGGTCTCCTCAGAGGCGGTGGCCACCACGTCGAATCCGATGAACGCGAAGAACACGAGCGCCGCGCCCGAGAGGATGCCAGGAACGCCGTACACGGATGGGGTCATGCCGGTGGCGAACTGCCACAACGGCTGGGTCATCACGCCGGTGACGGCGGAGGAGCCTTCCACGGTGGAGGCCGGCTGGCTCGGCGGAATGAACGGGGTGAAGTTGGAGGCCTTGACGTAGAAGAAGCCGACGATCACCACAAAGAACACGATGGCGATCTTGAGCACGGTCATAGCACCGTCCACGCGGGCGCCGATCTTGGTGCCGAATACGAGCAGCGTGGTAAAGAACGCCACGATGATAATCGGGGCGATATCGATGTGGAAGGAGCCGAACGTCAGGTTGGTGTTGGCGTTCCAGCCCATCAGGCGCATGAAATCGTTGAGGTATACGCCCCAATATTTGGAAATCACGGAGCCGGCCATCAGCATTTCCAGGATCAGATCCCAGCCGATGATCCAGGCCATGATCTCGCCGACCGTGGTGTAGGTGAAGGTGTAGGCGGAGCCGGCCACCGGAATCATCGAAGCGAATTCGGCGTAGCACATCACGGCTGCGCCGCACACGATGCCGGCGATCAGGAAGCTGATGATCACGGCCGGGCCGGCGTGGAAGGCGGCGGCCTGCGCGCCCACCGAGAAGATGCCGGCGCCCACGGCTACGGCCACACCCATGATTGACAGATCCCACCAAGTCAGGTTGCGCTTGAGCTTGCGGCCCTCTTCACCGGTTTCGGCAATGGTCTGTTCGACGGATTTTGTACGGAACAGTTGCATAGTGCTCTTCTTTTTTCTCTGTTGTTTGCGCACCGAATGCGCACAATACCGACAATCGAGTATAGAAGAGCCCGCGTGTCTTGTCTATTAATAAGACTCAGAGTCCGCAATATATGGGATTAATAACCCACTCCATCAATCAATAGCGCGATTACAGCACACCGACGCAGACCGGTTCGGGCACCAAGTCCACTCCGAACGCGCTCTTGACTGCCTGCTGAACCGCACGCGCCAAAGCTGCGATATCGGCCGCGCTCGCTCCCCCACGATTGGTCAAGGCCAGCGTGTGCTGCGTGGATAGACTGGCCGGCGCGTCCGCATCGACCTTATATCCCTTATGGCAGCCGGCATGGTCGATGAGCCAGGCGGCGGACGTCTTGGTGCCGGGAGTGCCGTCAGGCAGAGTCGCGTCGAACTTCGGCGCATCTTCGGGCAGGGCCGCCGCTTGGTCGGCGGTCAGAATCGGATTCATAAAGAACGAGCCGCAGCTGTGGCGATTGTAGTCGGGAGCAGGCAGACCGTCATCGCCAACGGGAATGCCGGCGGCCTCATTGAGGGAGGCCAGACGCTCCAGATCGGTCAGGATATTGGCCTCGCGCTTGGCGGTGGCCATGTCAGGCAAGGCGTAGCGAGTAGGGTCCTCGAGCATGCCCTTGGCGGCACGTACTGCGAGCACGGCTTTGCGGATGTCGGCGGTGGCCATACGGTCGCCCACTTCGACGCCAAGCGCTTTGGCAAGCTGTCCGTAACCTACCGTGCCTTCGGCCGAGTGGGTCAGGGCAAAGGTGGCGGAAAGCACCACGTAACGTGGCGTCGGGAAGAATCGGCCGGCCGGCCGGCCGGGGCCGGCGTACATGCTGGTCTTCAGTGCGGAGTATCGATAGCCGAATCGAAGATCGGCGGGTGTGAGGTCGCGCGTTGTTTTGGTGTCTCGATCCCAGACTTCCACCGATTCGACCGAAGTGGCGACTTCCTGCCCGTAGGCACCGATGTTCTGCACCACGGAAGCGCCGACTGTGCCGGGAATGCCGGACAGTCCCTCGACGCCCTCGAGCCCGAGCTCTACGGTGAAGGCCACGAAATCATCCCAATTGGCACCGGCCTCGGCATTGACATGCACGGTGCGATCCTCGCCCTCTACCGGTGCAGCCTCGTCCGGCACAGTGATGAGGCGTCGGGCGTCTCGAACCACCACGCCGTCAAAAGGCTTATCGGAAACAAGCAGGTTGGAGCCGCCACCGACGACGACCAAGGGCAGGCCTTTGGAATCGGCTTCCTCCACGGCTTCGATGAGTCCCACGCGCGTGGTCGGCTCGATGAAATGGGCGATGGGGCCGCCCACGCCCATGGTGGTGATGTCTGCAAAGCTTGTCATGGCTTACTATCTTAGTGGCGCAGGTGCGATATCGAGGCAATCATCGGCTGAAACGGCAGAACGCCCGCGTCTGAACGAAGGTGGCGCGGGATTTCTGCCGTTTTGGCGGCCCGAAACGACAGAACGCCCGCGAGGGGTTCGTTCAGACGCGGGATTTCTGCCGTTTCTCACGCGATGCGGATACTGATTCCGCACCCTGCCACTCGCCTCCGGAGGCAATACGCAAAAACCCGGCCGAATGGGCCGGGTTTTGTAAAGCTGTGATACTTGCGATCAACGAGTCTCGCGGTGCACGGTCTGCTTGCCGCAGCGCGGGCAGAACTTCTTGAGCTCAAGACGGTCGGGCGTGTTACGACGGTTCTTAGTCGTAATGTAGTTACGCTCCTTGCACTCGGTGCAGGCCAGCGTGATGCCCGGACGGATGTCGGCGCTCTTAGCCATTGTCATTCACCTCTGTGTTCTTAGGTATAGTGCGCGCCCACCGGTTAGCGGGCGCGATTTGTAGCGAGGAAGAGGCTCGAACTCTTGACCTTACGATTATGAGTCGTACGCTCTAGCCAGCTGAGCTACCCCGCCAGAGAGCCCCGAGTGAGAATTGGACTCACGACCTCTTCCTTACCAAGGAAGTGCTCTACCACTGAGCTATCGGGGCGTGGCGGATAGTGGATTCGAACCACTGAAGCACGAAGCGGCTGATTTACAGTCAGCTCCCTTTGACCGCTTGGGAAATCCGCCAGTCTGTTTCCCGCCGCGGTGTTTGACCTCAACAGGCAACTTGGCTATATAACCACAGATTTTCCAGGTATGCAAATCGGCCCCTACGCGAACCTTGTTTCACCGCGGAATTCTGCGGTTTTATCGGCGTGTCTCACAGCGTGTTTTCAGGGCCCGCTTCGGCCCTGCAAACAGCCCCGACCAAGGCTGCACCCCGCACTTCACCCAATCATTTTTTCTTATATGGTGCTCTAGAACCTTGCAATGGCGCGGTTTTCGAGCGATGTCGCCTGTTTGCGCGGCACGGCGCATGCTGGCATGCTGGGCGCATGGCTTCTGATCTTGTACATCACGGACAATCATTCGACGACCAGCCGCTCGGATTCGGCACGCTGGCCATTCACCTCGGTAACGGGGTCGACGCCGAAACCGGCGCGATCCGTCGCCCCATCACGCTGGCGAACACCTACGCGCTGCCCTACGACGCCTCGGCCTTGGCGATTGCCAAGCATCTCGAATCGCTGGATGTGGTGCGTTTCGTGGCGTACCCCGGTCTGGAATCGCACCTGCACCACAAGGTGGCGGCCAGCCAGCTGGCCCGCCCGGACTCCGGGTTCGGCGGCGTGCTGTCGTTTGGCCTCGACACCGACCACGACGGGCACACCCGATTCGTTTCCAAGCTCAATGTGATTACGTCTGCCGTCTCGCTCGGCCATGACTAATCGCTGATCGTGTTCCTCGGTGAGGATGACGAGCGCCAGTACCTGTACCCGCCTGAGTTCCACCGCGGCTTCTTCCGTCTGGCCGTGGGTCTGGAGGATACGGACGATTTGATTCGCGACATCGATCACGCGCTGGTGGAGGCCGGATTCGAGGTGTGAGACCGCACCGCGCGCATGATTTCGGCCTCTTCCGCCCTGCTGCCGCCGTCAGTGAGTCACAAGATGGCTCGGTGACGACGATGGCAGGGCTTTTTACGTCGGCACAGGGACAATACCTGGCGGTCTGCCGACGATGACGGCACTTATCGTCGGCAGACCGCCAGTTTTTGGACCGTCGCCGACACAAAACGCCGATTTGCCGTCGGCAATGGTCCAAAAACTGGCCCTATAACGACGCCAACGCGGCTCAGCATCGGCGCATCGCCATTTCGTGGCCCACTGCCGACGCTGGCCTCATGCCACGGCACTCAGCGTCGGTAGAGAGACAACCATTGGCACAGCGACGACACCACGAACCTGCGACACGGAAAAAAACAACATACCGTCGACCTACTGCCGTCTTGTGCAAAATGTCTTAAGCCGCTCGGCCAAGTCGCCAACTGAGCCTCTTCCATAGGGACCCCAATCCGTTACCCAGTGTAGATGCGGTGCAACGCCGAACTCAACTACGTTGCGCGCATGCACCTTTATGCATAGCAGGCATGGCTGGGCGTTTGGTGGGAGCAGCTTTCGGCTCCCCTCTCTGAGGGGGAGCCCCTTTCCGCCTAGCAAGAGAAAACCCCGACTATCCGCGGGAACAGTCGGGGTTGTTGAAGTTCGCTAGGCGACTAATCAGCCGAGGATGGCGAGAATGTCGCGGGCGCCGACGATGAGGTAGTCCTCACCCTCGTAGTGGACTTCGGTGCCGCCGTACTTGGAGTACAGCACCTTGTCGCCGACCTTGACATCCATCGGGATGCGCTCGCCCTTGTCGTCACGACGGCCCGGGCCAACGGCCAGGACTTCACCCTGCTGAGGCTTCTCCTTGGCATTGTCCGGAATGTACAGACCGGAAGCGGTCTGGGTCTGGGCCTCGGCCTGCTTGACGATGATCTTGTCTTCCAACGGTGTGAGCTTAATCGACACTGTGGGTCACCTCGTATCTACTTGTAGTTCGATAATGCCGCGCCAGAACGCCTCAAGAGGCTGACGATCACTTGCGTTGTCCCTTTGCGCTAGGACACATCGTAGCGCGATTATTAGCACTCTGCCAACTCGAGTGCTAACGCTGTGAGAGAAAATCGTCGAATCGCAACGCTCAGTTGCCGCGGCGGGCAAGAATGGAGTCCAGGCCTGCGCCCAACGAATCGGTGGTCGCCGCTGGCGCTTCGACGTCGGCACGCTCCTCGGATTCGTGGAATGCGGCTCGCTGGGCGGCGTTTGCAGCCTCGTCATCGGCGTCCGTATCGGCATCATCGCGCTGCTCCGGCTCAGTGTCTACAGCGTTTCCGGCGCTGACAGCCTTGGCGTCGTCCGCGGCCTTGACGGCTCGGGCCTCGTCAATCAACTTTTCCGCCACTGCGGGTTCGACAGGTTCCGCCTTGGACACCTGACGGGTCGACTTGATCTCCAAGCTTTCCGGAGCGTTGTCGGCGTTATGTTCCCCACCCAAAGTGAAGGAGATGAGATCCTGCGAGGTGGACATATCGAAGACGTCCAGTGCTCGGGCAGGGCGTACGCTGACCAGTTCCGACGTGGCATCGGCAGCGGCAGCGGCATCGTCGCGCTCATCGCGCTCGTCACGCACCGTAAGCGATGGTTCAACTCGAGGGGCGACGGACTTGTCCGACTCAATCGACTTGTCTGTGCGAACGGAGGCATCAGGTGTGGCGGAAGATTCGCTGGTTTCGGCAGCGGACTTACGGTCGGCGGATTCATCGACCATAGCAGACGGCTCGGCGGCAGGCTTATCGGCGGCGGACTGTGCAATATCAGACTTCTCAGACTGTTTGGCGTGCTCTTCCGCGGCCTGATATGCGGCGGCGGACTGACGCAACGCCTTGGCCTTGGCCTGCTCAATCTCGGCATCGCGTAACGCGCGGCGAATCTGCCGCTGTTCCATGACCTCGGTGGCAGCATCCTCAATCTGCTCGGCAGGCTTCTCGGCAGGCGCAGTTACGGCCGCAACCGGTTCGGCCTTGTTCACACGCTTGCTGTCCTTGGACTCGGCAGACGGTTTCTTGGACCAGCCCGTACCGCTATGAGCCCGCTCGTAGCGGACCACCTTGCGCTCCCATTGCCGGGCCTGGCGTGAGGCATTGGCTCCCAGCACCAGCACCAGCAGCAACAGCACGAACGGAATAAGAGCAAGCAGCGGACTGAAATGCAGGGGGAACGATACGGCAAACACCAACACGGTTATGGCAAGCAGGCATACGGCGAGAATCTGCCGGCGGCGGATGGCCGCGCGGCGCAGTTCCCGCACATGGGCGATGTGCTCAGATGTCAGCCTCGCTGACGGTGTTGATGCTGGCATTGCTGCCCCTTTCGCCTTATGCGGCTTGATGTCTCCGAATCGTCTGCCGTTCTCTGCATCAACGATATGCAGGGAAGGCGAATAACGATCCTGCCGGTGCTCGTCCACACGTTTCATGCCGTTGGCCGTACGTACGGGCAGCCATACAACGATAATAATCGCCACAATCACCAGCACGACGACAGTGCTCAGTGACTCATAACCCATAGAGTCAAGGATAGGAGACGTGCCGACGAACTGGGGCTTTCCGTCCGGGCGTGTCGGAGCGGAATTCTTCCGGTCGACGCTTATCTGGAACCGGCGGCGGCGAGTCTAGCGGCGAACCCTTGCCCCATATCTTCAGCCAACAGCGCAAACGTTACGTGGTCACGCCACTGGCCATTGACATACATATACCGCTCGCGCAGTCCCTCATGATGGGCTCCGACCTTACGCACCACAGCCAAAGAACGCGCATTATCCGGCAGAATGGCGATTTCCAGCCGATGCAACGCGGGCCCGAATGGGTCTCCGAGCGCCCAATCGGCAAGCATGGCCAGTGCCATTGGCGCGAATCCGCGGCCGGCGCACCGTTGATCGACCCAATAACCAACCACGCCGGTACGCATGGCACCATACACGATGGCTCCCAACGAAATCTGGCCGACGATACGCATCTGGTATTCGATGGCGAAGATCACGCCGACGCCATGCTGCTCGTTACGGCGCTGCCGCTGCACCCATTGATTGAATGTGATGGAGCCGCCATGCATCGGGTCACCGGATTCCCAAGGTGCCAGCCAGTCGTTGTTGCGCCAGCGCACTTCGTTCCAGCCGTCCTCATCATCCATGGTCAGGGGGCGCAGGACTATCGGAAAACCGGGATGGGTGAGACGTGGCGGGCGGATCTGGTGGTCCAGCTTGAACGCCTCTTTAATCGACTGGAAAACTGACACGGCCTTTATTGTAGCCATATGAAGGTCTTGCGCCGCTACCGTGGCCACTTTCGTTTTACGATGGAAACACTAGATTGTGCGGTATGAGCGAAGTGGGCAGTGGCATGAATATCGGCAGCGACTACAGCGGCACAGAGAAAACAGAGAAGACGGATAAAGCGACGCTGCGCCACCATATACTGTCTCGGCGCAAGCGCGTTCCAGCGGAAGAACGCGGAGCGGCCGGTGAATTGCTGGTGCGACGGTTCCCAGCACACATGATTCAGGATGGTCCCACAGTGGCGGCATATGTGTCGATGGGTTCGGAAATCGAAACCCGGCCACTGTTGCGATGGCTGCGGGCTCATGGCTGCCACGTGTTGGTGCCAAGGTTGGGGTCTGGGTTGGAAATTGGCTGGAGTGTGCTGGATTCATTGGAATCATTGCGCTCGATGGATGCAGTGGGTGGCGCGAACAATGCCGGTAGCTGCAGCTCTCCCAGCACCGTCCATCACAGACCCGATGAGCCAACTGGCGCAGTTCTACCGCCCGAAGCGTTGGAGAAGGCCGATCTGGTCATCGCTCCGGCTTTGGCAGTGGACCCGCAGGGCAATCGTCTGGGGCGTGGAGCCGGCTGGTATGACCGGGCCTTGGCTCGCCGCAAGCCCGCATGTCCCCTGATTGCGGTGTGCTGGCCGTGGGAGGTGTTGGACATTGATTTGCCGGCCGAACCACATGATGTGCCGGCCGACGGAGTGCTGACGCCGGAGGGATACCGGCGGCTTAGCTCATCGGGCCTGTTGAGCTGGCCGGCCGGCCAAGATACTCGGCGCAAGCCAGACTGACCAACCAGCCACGCACACTGGCCGATGGAACCAGAGTGGCAACAGCAAGCTGGCTAGTAAGACCGTAACGCCAATGTGTCAGGGCGGCGACTAGGATATGAACGGTTGCGTGGCATGGCGTTTGGGCCATCCGCGAGAAATATGACTTTGTTGGAGGAATCCGTTGCCTACCTATCATTACCGTTGCAAGAACTGCGGCTATGACTTCACCGAACAGCAGTCGTTCAATGACGACCCGATTACCGTGTGCCCCAAGTGCTCGCAGGAGCAGGTGCGCAAGGTGTATTCCGCCGTGCCGATTGAGTTCAAGGGTCACGGCTTCTACCGCACCGACAAATCCGGCAAGTAAGGTCTGTACACCCGCTTTTCCTCTGTAAACGACGGTGTCGACGGCGGTATGCCGCGGATATTGGCACTACGGGCACTGTCTGTTGCACGGGTTTGAAGCGTTGTGGATAACTTGGCAAGCTAGAACCACATAGGTCGATTGGGCTTGCGCTTACGAAAAACTTCAGGTCACCATGGTTGCATGGTGACCTTTTCGTTTATTAAGCCGCCTGCGCGCGGCTCATTGCGGCGACGGCGCATGGCGGATGCCTTGCGCCGACTCACTGCTGCGTTGTGCGTGGGACTCGCAGTGCTGTTTGGGCTTGAAGCCGTATTGGCCGTGGTGGAGACCGAGCCGATGGTGGTGGCCGCCCGCTCGATTCGACGGGGTGACATTATTCTGGCCGCCGACGTTCAGTTGGCTGATATGCCGGTATCTGCGGCAGGCCCGTCTTGGACAGGCAATATTGAGGATGTGGTGGGCAAGGTAGCGCAAATCGATATCGAAGCAGCCGATCCCATTTCCACGCATATGGCCAGAGATGCGCCCGTAGCACCGACCGGCACTACGGTGATTGAAGTCCGCTTGGCCAGTAGCGTCGACGATGTATTGGCCGGCGATCAGGTGAGACTGGTTTCCGCCGTCGGTTGCGAAGGTGCTGATTGCACGCTGGCCGAGAACGCCACGGTGATGAATGTCGGCAAACCGGATGCGACTGGCGCATTGGGAGGCAACGACCGACTGGTGTCGTTCGCAATGCCGCCGGAGGCCGCGGCCAAGGTTATGGAGCTGCAACAGGCCGGAGCGATTATGGCCGTTGTGCGGTAGGAAGCGGAATCGGCCTTCGGCCGATACTGTGTTTTCCGCAGCCTGTCGGCTGCGGAAAACACAGTGTTGGGGCGCACAGAGTGCGCCCCAACTCCTACTCGCGCTCGTTAAAAACGGCCCAATGCGGCGGCAGTTCGCCGAGGATGCGTTTGTCGTCGTCGGATTGCCGTTGTTGGTCGGTCTGCATGTCTCCGGGCTCGAGTTTGACACCGTCAGCGTCAAACTGCTCAGTGCCCTTCATCACCACGCGCTTGTGCTTGCGCGGTGTGCGCCGTGTAGCCGAGTATTCCGCCATGGTTATTCAACCTCGCGATAGATCTCACCGATACGGCTGACGATACGGTCGACTTCCTTATCGGGGTTCACGAAGGCGGCGACACTCCAGACGGTCATCACATTCCAGCCCAAGGAAATGAGATCCTGTGCCGACAAACGATGACGCCTACGCGTGGATTGCACGGACATAAAGTTCGCGTCATCGGTCTGCACGGCCAAGGCAAACGGCTTGTCCTTCAATCCCACCACGAGCGGAATCTTCACGCCCTTGTCGAATCCATAATCAACAGCAGCGTTCAGTCCTCGCGCGCGCAACCTGTCGGCGATATCGTCGAACAGCACGTTGCCGCCTGCCGCATCACGCAACGGAAGCACCGGACGGTCGTCAAGCTGTTCGGCCCACGTCAACATGGTCTTCAGGAACCGAGGACCGGACTGGTGCAGTCGTTCTTCGTCCAAATCTTCGGAACCAAAGGCCGACACAATATCCAAGCTGTGGTCCGCCAATGCCAGGGCATCCAGCAACAGTCCGCGACCGCCTGTGCTTTCGAGCGGGCCGAACTGCTGAAGCAGACGTCCGTGCGTGGTTTTCGCATAGCACATCGACAGAATCACGTCAGTGGCACGACCTCCGGCCACGTCACGCAAGGAAACCAACCGCACATGGCGCAGGAATCGGCCCATCGCCTTGGATTTGCCTGCCAACGACTTCAATTCGGCACCCAAGCGTGTGCGGAATGCGTCGGTCAACATCACGACCACAAGTCGATAGCTGGAAGGAACCACGGCAAAACCGGCGGCACGTTGCGTAATCAGACGCACCACTTCATCAATCTCCGGCTGGCTGGATTCCACCAGACCAGAAGACATAACCGGCACACCGCTCGCTTCCACACGGTGGAATCGCACCTCACCGGCAGCCGGCTCGGTGGCCACATCATAGCGAACAGGACCATATCCCTCGGATTCAAGGAATGCGGACAGGCGCGGCGCACGGCGAGATGGGGCAGCATCCACCTCGATATGAGGCAACGTGTCGATCAGCTGCTTGACGCTTTCGCTGGTTACCGTCGCGCAGTGGGCGATCACCACCACCTGCTGCACGCGGCCGATGATGGACAGCAACTCGATAGCGGGAATGTGCGCGCACGCATCGAGAATCGCCACATCAGCCAGCACACCCGGCTCGGTGAGTGCGGCGAGCGTACCCGGCGCGGCCACCAGAATCGGCTTGGCCGCGGCCAGAATCTCCGGATGATCACGGCGAATCCTGCTCAGCGACACACTGGCGCGCCCTGCCAGCACGGTGTGCATCTGGTTGGCTTCCTGAGTGCGGGAGAACAGCATGTCGCACAGGCGGCGCATGGATTCCTGCGACACCATCGGTCCGATGGAGCGCACGTGCTCCACATCGACCTGCGCAAAGCGGTCGGATGCGGCCTGCAGCGCGGCACCATCCTGGTTGGAGATGATGGCGGACGAACGCACAATGTCCTCAAACACGGTGGTCCACCAGGCCAGCTGCACTTCGCCGCGCACCTGCTCCACGCTCACTCGGCGAGCGTTGAGATCGGCGACCAGTTCGTTCAGTCCGGCAGAGGCGAATTCCTGCTCCAGCAGGCAACGCTCCGGCAAGGTGTCCAGTGCCTTGCGATCATCCAGCAGTGCTTTCAGGCGTGCTTCCACCTTCTCGAAATCGGCGGTTTCCAGATTGCCACCAGCGGGTGTGGTGGAAAGCACGGTATCCAGCGCGGTCATATTGCTGACCAGCGCCTCTTGGGTGGAGATGATCTCGTCGAGCTTGCTGGGCAGCACCGGCCAACCGCCGTGAGGCACGAACTGATGCCACTGCTCCCCTTGCTTGGCGACTACCTTCAACGCTTCGTGCAAGTCCTCGACCTGCGCGCCGACGCGCAGCAGATCCTTGGCTTCCTTGATGTGGCGGCGGCGCTCCCAGAATCCCATCGACGTGCCCTCGGCCTTGCGCTGGCTCTTCGGCTTGGTGGCCTCGATCATGGAGCTGATGTCTCGCTCGAAAATCTCCGGCTGGAACACGTCAAGCACTCGTCGCAGATTCTTCAAAACCGTAACCTGACGCTCCCACTCGCGGGTGGTGGGAGGAACCGGGAATCCGCAGGTCTGCACGGTGCGTGCCACCTGCTCACGGGTGGCGGGCAGGAAGCGACGCAGCAAATCGTCCACGCGCTGGTAGGCGGTTACTGCCTGTTCTTCAGTGGTGATGGACGCCTTGTACCATGCGGTGTCTTCCGGGCCGATGGTGTATTCGCCGAGCTCGCCGGCGCGTTCCATCTTGCCGATCCATGTGTCAATATCGTTGGCGATGCTCAGGGCACTTGACTCGTCAAGTCGAACGTGGGTGGCAGGGTGCGTCGGGAGCACGGAGATACGGGCCAGATTCTGAATGGTCTCGTATGCGGACACATTCCACTTATCATTGCCCCCGTGCAGGTCGCCCAAGTAGCGGGTCAAGCGCGAACGCACGCCCACGAGTTCGTCGGCCAACTGGTCGAATCGCTGGGTGGCGACTCCCGGTTGGAATCCGACTGCGGCAATCAGCTGCTTATCAAGCGCGGCGTTGGCGTGTTCATCGGATACATCCAGTACCTGCGCCTTCATCTCATTGGCGGAGGCCGTCTGGATGAACAGACGCTTCTGCTCGGCCACGCCGGGCACGTACAGCACGGAACGACCATTCATCAGGCAGCGCGATGCGATGGCCACAGCCTGCTCCGCGGTGCCCTTCGGGAAGGCGCCGTCGACCACGATGCTATGGCCATTGGCGGCAAGTGACGCGGCATATCGCACCGTATTGTCCACATCGCCGACTTCGTACTCAGCATGCGGGTCTACGTCGAAAGGACTGTATTGCGGAATATTGGCATCTTTGAGCGCGGTGCGGGCGGATTCGTCGCCGGCAAGCGCGTCCAACAGCACATTGCCGGTGGGGCCGTTCTCCAGCTGGTCGATGAACTGTCGGCTTTCGCTGATCATCTGCGACGAGGGGTCCATGAAGCATCCGAGCACAATCTGGCGCTCGATGGCGAAGTCGGAGATACGCTCCGACGCTTCGGACGAAATACGGGCGAACATCGCGGAAGTTTCGGGAGTGCCACTGTCATAGCTGGCACCGTCAAACAGGGAATCCTCATCCAGGAACACCCCCTGCTCACGCAATGTATTGACGAACGCGACGTTCAGGGCCACGCGACCGGTGAATCGAATGGTGGTCGACAAGCCATCATCCTCGATCGTGACGCTCACCGGGTACAACAGCACCGGCAGCGCGTTGCCCTTCCATGTGGCCACGCCGACCACGAGCGACAACTCCGCCACGCCGGAAATCCTGCGTTTGGCGGCCTGGTCATCCAGCACGCGCCCAATATGGCGTTCGGCGGCCTTAAGCACACCCGTGTCGCGGAACAACGAATCCAACCGGACATGGCCGGAAGCGAACAGCTGGGCGATGCCGGAGGGATGGGCATGGGTCATCTCCAGCTTCGCGGCCAGTTGATTCACATCCTCGAGCGGCGATGGCGGCTGCATGCTGCGGTATTGGTCACGCCAGCGACGGATGCGATTCAGACCTTCCGTGAGATTCTGGTTCTGAGTCTGGCTCTGGGTCATCTCTCGACTCACTTTCCAACCGCTTCGCGGTATTCCTGATAGCCCTTGTTGTGAGACAGGGCTTCGTCAATATCGGCCTCGCCACGGGCGGCGAGCCAAGAATACATGTCGTCGTACAGGTACGGATTCATGGCGAGGAACGCCAGCAATTCGGGATGACGGGCGACTTCGAATTGAACATTGAAATCTTGCGTGGTTTTTGCCTCGTCAGAGGTCAGGCCATCGACTTCGACTGCCGGCTCCTGTGCTTTCAGCTCGCCCTTGGCCACACGCTCGAACACCGAGCCGGGCTCGAAGACCGGAGTGTGTACGCCCGCGTGGAGTCCGATATCATATGCTTCGGATACCGACTGCTGGGCGGTTTCGGCAGCCGGCTGCTGGCCTGCTACGCCTGCTGCGGTGGCTTCTTGATATGCTTCGGCTGCGGTCCGCTGCTGATCGTCCGGTACGTCAGCTGCCGGCTGGTCGGTTTCAGACTGGGCGGTTGCCGGCTGAGCGGTCTCAGGCTGGGTGTTTTCAGATTGAGCGGCTTCGGCTTCCCGGGCGGCTTCAGGCTGGGCAACTTCAGCATGCTGTTCGACAGTGTCCGCCGGCTGAGAATCGCCGGCATTCCTGGTATTCGGAGCGGACTGAACGTTTTCGGCTGACTTGCTTGCGCCAGCCGCTGCATCGGATTCAACAACCGCCGCCGACGCCACTGCCGGCTCGCTTGTGCTGGGAGCGTGCTTAACAACGGCATGGGCGATGGCATCTACTGGAACAATACCGGAGATCCTGCTGTGCTTGGATGCAGGCGTTACAATCGTCGACTCAGGTTCGGTCTGCTGCTTCGGCAGTGCCACGGAGTTCATGGCCTGCTGGTTTTTGCGTTCGGTCTCCTGCTCGGCATGCTGGGCCAACGCATCCGCGAACAGATCACGGGGTATGGCCGGCTCATCGTTTTTCGTCACTGGCTGCGTGATATTCAGCGAGCCAAGTTCAAGCTCGTCGACCTTGCGTCGAACATTATCCGCGCTGAAGATGGCGGTCGGCTCGCCGGCCCGCAAATCAAGAATATCGTCGACGGACATATCCGCCGCATCCGGCTCCTGCGGTGCTTCGTGAACCGCATAGCCAAACAAATCAGGCACCTTGAGGTCGAGCGGCTTTGCCACTGGATCGTCGACACGAATGAAGTCCGCAGGCACATCGCCGAACTGCATGCGCATGGGAGACGTCGGCAACAGGAACTCGGCATTGGCCGGCAAGCGCAACAAATCGCCATTTTCCCGCACCACATACGATCCATTGGTCGATCCAAGATCACGGACCGAGGCCGTGCCATTGCTTTTTACCGTGAACATGGCGTGCCGTTTGGACATCGATTTGGTCTGATCGGCGACGTCAAGGCGGGTGTTGCCATCATCGGCAAGGGGGCGTAACGGCTTACGGCCGATTTCCACGCACTCCCCCGGCTTGACGCTGATCCGGTCGACACCGTTGATCTTCACCGTCCACTCGCTCACCGTGACCGCCTTCCTGGACACACTATTTGACCACACTACGTGCCATTGTGTCATCTTTTACCGGCTTTTGGCGGATTACTGGGCACAGAATTGACAACTTTCGCTCATTGCCAGCTTTGTGTTTCCACGCCGGATCGCGTTCTCCGCCTCGTCCTCGTCAACTAGTCTACTCAGTATGCGGAAACCCCGCAGCCTGAAACACAGGTGCGGGGTTCCTCGAAAAGCTGTGATTGCGGCTTATGCCGCACAAATCACTTGAGCTCGACGCTGGCGCCAGCCTCTTCCAGCTGAGCCTTGGCCTTCTCGGCATCTTCCTTCTTGGCCTTCTCGAGGACGGCCTTCGGAGCGCCGTCGACAAGAGCCTTGGCCTCGGCCAGGCCGAGGTTGGTGATGGCGCGGACAGCCTTGATGACCTGGATCTTCTTGTCGCCGACGGCGGAGAGGATGACGTCGAACTCATCCTTCTCTTCCTCAGCCGGAGCAGCAGCGCCAGCAACAGCGGCAACAGCGGCAACCGGAGCGGCAGCCTCGACGTCGAACTTCTCCTCGAAGGCCTTCACGAACTCGGAGAGCTCGACCAGGGTCATCTCGCCGAAGGCTTCCAGCAGCTCATCGTTGGTGTACTTAGCCATTATGGCTTCCTTTCAATCTTGGCGGCGGACGAAGTGGTAGATCCGCTGCCTAATAAACCTTATTGTTTAAATTATCGAAGCGACTGATTCATGCCGTGAGGGCGTAAATCAGGCAGCCTTCTCCTGCTTTTCGCGCAGGGCGTCGATCGTGCGCACAGCCTTGGTAGGCAGAGCGTTGAACAGGTACGCGGCCTTGGCCATCGATGCCTTGATGTCGCCGGCGAATTCGGCAAGCAGCTGCGGGCGGGACTTGAGGTCTGCCAGCTTCTTGGCGCCCTCGGCATCGTAGACAGTGCCGTCAGCGGCGGCACCCTTGATGACAAGAGCCTTGTTGTCCTTGGCGAAGTCACGGATGACCTTCGCAGCCTCGATGAAGTCGCCCTTCACGAAGGTGATGGCGGTCGGGCCGGAGAGAATCTCGTCGAGACCCTCAATGCCCGCTTCCTTGGCGGCGATGCGTGCCAGCGTGTTCTTTGCCACGGTGTAGGAAGTATCGCGGCCTAGCTTTTCACGCAGATCGGAAATCTGCGGAACGGTAAGCCCGCGGTACTCGGTCAGGTAGACGGCGTCAGCGTTACGGAATTCTTCCGTAAGCTGAGCGACTACCGCTTCCTTTTCGGGCCTCTTCATGGCGTTCCTTCCTAAGTCGGCCGTTGACTTGGAGTTCGGAACTTTCGGCCGGGCAACAAAAAAGCCCTGCGCACAGGCAGAGCAATATAATCTCGCGAAGCGACCTTCGCCGGCCCTTGACGGGCTTATATCTCTCAACCTGCGCTGGCTTGGCGAACCAAACTTCGGAAATGCACTCGCGCGCACTTCAACCAACGGTCTGTGGTTTACGGATGATCAGATTACGGATGGTCAGCGACATTGCAGAATTCGGGCGTGTCGCGGGGCATTACAGCGTGGCGGCGTACTGGGCTACGGACGCGGTGACTTCCTTCAGATAGTCGAGCGAGCGACGCCAGTGGCCGGGCACCTCGATCGAATGGTTGGCATCCGGGTATTCGTGCACGTGCGGGGTGAGCGCGTTGGCGCGGGCTTGATCGTAGAACGGGTCGGCGGTGCCGGCGCAGATCAGCGGTGCCGGGCCGGAGTATCGGGAGCTGGCGGCGTGCGACTGGCCGGCCTGTTCCGCGCGGATGATCGCCCTTGCTTCGGCCACGCTCGGGGCCTCGGATTCGGCGACGATATCATCGCCGACAGCCGGCACCGGAATCACCCGGGCGGATGGATCGAAGTCGGCGTGATGCAGCACCGGGGTCAGCAGCACGAACGGCAGACCGTAGTGTGAGGCCACATGTGGGTAGGTCATCGTCGTCAGCGACTTGCCGATCAGCAACAGGCGAGGGCCGGACGGGGTGTCGGAATCACGGTTCGGCGAGCCAGCTGCGCCATCGGCCAGCACGGTAGCAGAATCATCGGCGGCAACGCCATCCCCGGAATCACCGGCTTTACCCGCGCCGGACTCGCGCGCGGCGGCCACCCAGCCGTCAATCGCCTGATTGAGGACCGGAATCACCGTGGACAGGTCGTCGGAAGCGTTGCGTACGTTCATGCGGTCGATTCGCCAGCCGGCCTCGACCAGAGCCTGGGCCGACCAGTAGAGCAGCGGACGGTCGCAGTTGTAGCCGGTGCCGGGCATCAGCAGTACGCGGCCGTACTCCTGACCGGGCTTGACGACATTCTTCTTCCAAGAGGTGATGCTGACTTCGACGGCCGGTTTCATCGCGCGCCTTCCTTCCACGGGTGTGTCCTGCGTGTCCCCTGAGTTGTTCCGAATTATTCTGGCAGTCAGTCTACTCCCGGACCCGTTCACGTTGCCTCCACAAGCTATAATCGGCCACGGTTCTGATTGGGTGCGCAGCGCCTGACGCGCGTTGGGCAGGCCGATCAGGGCGAGTCGCAATTCTCGCCGGGGCCAGCCGCAGCATTATGCACGCGGTGCGCAGCCCCGCATAAACCCAAGGAAGTAGAGAGTAAATGGAGAAGTTCTTCCATTTGAAGGAAAACGGCACGACCGTCTCGACTGAGATTCTGGCCGGCCTGACCACGTTCTTCGCGATGGCTTACATCATCGTCGTCAACCCGCAGATCCTGTCGCAGACGGGTATGCCGTGGGGCGGCGTGTTCCTGGCCACCATCATCGCGGCCATCATCGGCACCCTGGTCATGGGCCTGTTCGCCAACGTGCCGTACGCCCAGGCCGCCGGCATGGGCCTCAACGCGTTCTTCACCTACACCGTGTGCTTCGGCCTCGGCTTCAGCTGGCAGCAGACCATGTGCATGGTGTTCCTGTGCGGCCTGATCAACATCCTCATCACCGTCACCAAGATCCGCAAGATGATCATCCTGGCCATCCCGGAGTCCCTGCAACACGCCATCGGCGGCGGCATCGGCCTGTTCGTGGCCTACGTGGGCATGCTGAACGTCGGCCTGATCAAGTTCACTCCCGGCGATCCGAAGGCCGCCGCCAAGGGCGGTGCCGTTGCGGCTACCCCGGGTCTGGCCAACTTCAACGACAAGGTGCTGTGGGTCTTCCTGATCGGCCTCGTACTGGCCATTGTGTTCACCGTGATGAAGGTTAAGGGCGGCATGCTGCTGGCCATCGCCATCACCACCGTAATCGGCATCCCGTTCGGCGTGACCACCTGGTCCAACTCGCAGTCCATCAGCGAGACCTTCTCCCAGCTGCCGCAGACCTTCGGCGCGATCTTCTCCGCCGAGGGCTTCCCGGCACTGTTCTCTGATCCGACCAAGCTGCCGCTGGTCATCGTGACCATCTTCGCCTTCTCCATGTCCGATACGTTCGACACCCTGGGCACTTTCATCGGCACCGGCCGCCGCACCGGCATCTTCTCCGCTGAAGACGAGAAGGCACTGGAGAACGGCCACGGCTTCTCCTCCAAGATGGACAAGGCCCTGTTCGCCGACTCCATCGCCACCTCCATCGGCGCCATCTGCGGCACCTCGAACACCACCACCTACGTCGAGTCTTCCGCCGGCATCGCCGCAGGCGGCCGCACCGGCCTGACCTCCGTGGTTGTGGCGATCTGCTTCGCCCTGTCCGCGTTCCTGGCCCCGGTCGTCTCCGCCGTGCCGTCCGCCGCAACCGCCGGCGTGCTGGTGATCGTCGGCTGCATGATGGCCGCTTCCCTGAAGGAAGTCAAGTGGGGCGACATCGCCGAAGCCATTCCGGCGTTCTTCGCCGCCGTGTTCATGGCCTTCTCCTACTCCATCTCCTACGGCATCGCCGGCGGCTTCATCATGTACTGCATCGTGAAGACCTGCAAGGGCAAGGCCAAGGAGGTTCACCCGATCATCTGGACTGTGGCCGCGCTGTTCATTCTGGACTTCGTGTGCATGGCGATTCTGTAACGCTGATTGACAACGGATTAGCCTTTAAGGATTAATCCGCCGCCATACGGCATAAAGGCCGGGCTCTCACAAGGGCCCGGCCTTTGTTGTTGCCACAGTGATCAACGCCCATGAGTACCTTTGATGATCATCCGCCATTCTTGATGCATGGGAATAGTTGTCAACTGACAACTAAATGTACATGGCAGCAGCACGAGTGCCTTATTCAACATCGAAATATGCAGCGCGAAGAAGCCGAAAAACCAAAAGGCTTCTATACCGAATGAAACGGTATAGAAGCCTTTTGGTTTGCGATCAAGCTCTTCTCACCCGAGAGAAGCTAGAGAACGATCAGTCCTCGAATGCCGAACCGTTAAGCGGGAAGCCCTGCGGGCTTCCCGTAGGTGAGGGGAGCGGCTATGCCGCGACCGATCCGTGAGAGGGCTTTAGTCCTCGAACGGATCGAAGTCGCGACGGACGCGGCGACGCGGGCGCTCAGTACGCTCTTCGCGGTCGGCGCGGTAGTCGTCGTAGTTGTCGTCGGTGGCGTAGCGCGGGTTACGGTCCGAGCCACGGCCACGGCCACGGGAACCGCCACGGCGGTCATCACGATCGCCACGGTCATCGCGATCGGAAGAGCGACGGCGACGCGGACGATCATCATCACGGGAGTCGCGAGCATCACGGTCATCGCGATCGTCGAAGTCACGGTCGGCAGAACGACGGCGACGCGGACGATCATCATCGCGATCATCGCGATCGAAGTCGCGGTCATCGGAGCGACGGCGACGCGGACGGTCGTCGTAATCATCCTCGAAGTCATCGGAGCGACGGCGACGCGGACGGTCGTCACGATCGTCGAAGTCACGGTCATCGCGATCGGAACGACGGCCACGGCCGCCACGGCGATCGTCACGGTCACCACGGCCACGGCCGCCACGGCGGTCATCGCGATCGCCACGGCTCGGGCGGGCGTTGTTCTCCTGATCCTCGAAACCAGGAATGGCCAGGGAGATCTTGCCGCGATCATCGACACCCTGAACGATCACCTCAACGGTGTCGCCTTCCTTGAGCACGTCTTCGACAGCGTCAATACGCTCGCCGTTGGCCAGGTTGCGGATCTGGGAGATGTGCAGCAGGCCGTCGGTGCCGGGGGTGAGGTTCACGAAAGCGCCGAACGACGTGGTCTTGACGACCTTGCCGTTGTAGGTTTCGCCGGCCTCGGGCACGTGCGGGTTGGCAATCTGGTCGATGATGGCTTTGGCCTTCTCAGCAGCCTCGCCACCCTCGGAGGAGATGAAGACGGTACCGTCATCCTCGATGGCAATTTCAGCGCCGGTGTCTTCCTGAATCTGGTTGATCATCTTGCCCTTCGGGCCGATGACTTCGCCGATCTTCTCAACCGGGACGGAGGTGGTGATGATGCGCGGAGCGAACTCGCTCATCTCGGCCGGGCCGTCGATGCACTCGTTGATGACCTCGAGAATCGTGGCGCGAGCTTCCTTGGCCTGCTGCAAAGCGGCGGCCAGAATGTCAGCGGGGATGCCGTCGAGCTTGGTGTCGAGCTGCAGGGCGGTGATGAACTCGGAAGTACCGGCCACCTTGAAGTCCATGTCGCCGAAGGCATCCTCGGCACCCAGAATATCGGTGAGGGTCTTGAAGATGTGCTTGCCATCAACGTCGCCGGACACGAGGCCCATGGCGATGCCGGCAACCGGAGCCTTCAGCGGCACGCCGGCAGCCAAAAGGCTCAGCGTGGAGGCGCACACGGAACCCATCGAAGTGGAACCGTTGGAACCGATGGCCTCGGAGACCTGTCGGATGGCGTAGGGGAACTCTTCGCGGCTCGGCAGCACCGGCACGAGAGCCTTCTCGGCGAGGGCGCCGTGGCCGATTTCGCGGCGCTTCGGGGAACCGACGCGGCCGGTCTCACCAGTGGAGTACGGCGGCATCTCGTAGTTGTGCATGTAACGCTTGGACTGCGGACCGGACAGCGCGTCGATCTGCTGCTCCATCTTGAGCATGTTCAGGGTGGTGACGCCCAGAATCTGGGTCTCGCCACGCTGGAACAGGGCGGAACCGTGCACGCGAGGCACAATGTCCACCTCGGCGGACAGGGTGCGGATGTCGCGCAGGCCACGGCCGTCGATGCGGTAGTCCTCGGTCAGGATGCGGCGACGCACGATCTGGCGCTGCAGTTCCTTGAAGGCGTTGCCGAGTTCCTTGTCCTTCTCGGCATCGTCCATATCGGTGAACTCGTCCGCGAGCACCTCGCGCACGTGCTCCTTGATCTCATGGATGCGGTCCTGGCGCGGCAGCTTCTCGGCGATGGAGAGGGCCTCGTTCAGATCCTGATGGGCGATCTCGTCGATGCGGGCGTACAGTTCGTCGGTGTACTCCGGGAAGAGCTGGAATTCCTTGGTCTCCTTGGCGGCGATCTTCTTGAGCTCATCCTGAGCCTCGCAGATCACCTTGATGAACGGCTTGGCGGCTTCAAGACCACCGGCCACGACCTCCTCATCGGGCTTGGTCTGACCCTCGTCATAGATGAGGTGCCAGGCGTTCTTGCCGGCACCGGCCTCGATCATGGCGATGGCGACGTCACCGTTCTCGATCACGCGGCCGGCGACCACGATCTCGAACACGGCGCGCTCACGCTCACTCCAACGCGGGAAGGCGACCCACTGGCCGTCGATCAGCGCCAGACGCACACCGGACACCGGGCCCTCGAAAGGCAGGCCGGAAATCATGGTGGAAGCGGAAGCGGCGTTCAGGGCGATGACATCGTAAGCGTCATCAGGGTTCACGGCGAGCACGGTCTCGACGACCTGCACTTCGTTGCGCAGGGTGTGCGGGAACAGCGGACGCAGCGGGCGGTCGATGATACGGCAGGCGAGGATGGCCTCGGAGCTCGGGCGGCCTTCACGACGGAAGAACGAGCCCGGGATCTTGCCGGCAGCGTACATCTTCTCTTCAACATCGACGGTCAGCGGGAAGAAGTCGTAGTTCTCCTTCGGGCTGGAACCGGCGGTGGTGGTGGACAGAATCATGGAATCGTCGTCGAGGTAGGCGGCCACAGCGCCATCGGCCTGCTGGGCGAGGCGGCCGGTCTCGAAGCGCAGCGTGCGCTTACCAAACGATCCATTGTCGATTACGGCCTCAACGGCCTTGATTTCGGGACCCTCCATAGGGTTCCTCCTTCTTTAATTTTCTATTTATTCCTACATACTGTGTTGCGGTTTGGCGACTCGCTTGAACCGCAACTGTCCTCTTCAGCGGACGTCACATACCTTGTTTCGACTGGCCCCTTGGCCGTCGTTCCTCGTGTCAACCCCTTCATTCGGGTTCTCTTGTCGGCCTTACCTGCTGGCCTATCCTCTAACCCTCTTGCCGTTGTTGCCGTTGGCTGGCGATATGTAAAACGCCCGAGCACCATCCTAGGTACTCGGGCGGAAGTCTTCAATTATCGGCGCAGACCCAGACGCTCGATGAGGGAACGGTAACGGTTGATGTCAACGCGCTTGAGGTAGTCAAGCAGGCGACGACGGTCACCGATCATCAGCTGCATACCACGACGGGAGTGGTGGTCGTGCTTGTGCTCCTTGAGGTGCTCGGTCAGGTCGGCGATACGCTTGGACAGCAGAGCCACCTGAACCTCGGGGGAACCGGTGTCGCCTTCGTGCGTCGCGTACTCGTTGATAATCTGGGTCTTCTCGTCAGCCGTCAGTGCCACGGCGTCCTCCTTATTGTGTCGTTGCGCGGTGTTTCGTGCAGGTTCGCTCGAAACGCTCTCTATCCGCGGGCGAAATTACGCCAAATGAAAACTATACGGCAAGGGCCGGACTGGGGCCTCATGAGCCGAGGGTGTAAGGGATAAGGTGTAAAGGGTAAAGGTTTAAAGGCGTAAGGGTGTAAGGGGACACTCACTCCTGCCGGTACAGCCGCGAATACAATCCGCCGGCCTGCAGCAGTTCGTCATGCGTACCGGATTCGACGATCTGCCCATGATCCATGACATGGATGCGGTCGAAATCCCGAATCGATGCGAGTCTGTGCGCCACGACGATGCACGCATTGTCGGAGTCGAGCAACGCCGTCATGACATGTCGCTCGGTATCGTTGTCCAGAGCACTGGTGGGTTCGTCCATAAGTAGGAAGTCCGGTCTTCCGACGACCGCACGCGCGATGGCGACCTTCTGCCGTTGGCCGCCGGACAGGTTCATGCCGCGTTCACTGACCATGGCGTCCAAGCCGACGACCGGATCCATCATCCCCTCGTTGATGCCGGCAACCTCGCACGCCCTGACGATGTCGTCATCCGTCAGCCACGGACGGTGCAGCGTGATATTGTCGCGCAAGGTTTCGTTGAACACCGTGGATTCCTGATGCACATACGCCAGCCTGCCGGCCTTCCATCGGCTGTCCGCGTCGTAAATCCGGCATCCGCCGCCGTTGATGGTCACCGTGCCACAGACGGGTTCGATGAGTCCGGCGAGCAGTTTCAGCAGCGTGCTTTTGCCCGAGCCAGTGGGGCCGACGATGGCGATCTTGTCGCCTTTGCGGATGTCGCAATCGACATCGGAGAGAACGGGAGCGTCGAACGCCGTGTACGAGTATCCCACGCCGGTGGCATGCAACCGTTCGAGTATGCCATCACCCGATTCGTCACCACTCGGCCCACCACATGCGGACCGTCCGCCGTCACCCAGTCCGACGTCACCCGGTTCGCCACCCGGTTCGTCGCATTCAAGCGACGCACCGCCGCCTTCACCGGCGGGAATCATCTCGCAAATCTTGCGCATATAGGTGGCGAACGCCATGATCTGGCTGATGACGCCGACGATGCCGGAGAATGGCGTGACGAATGCGGACGCCAATGACATGAATCCGACGACGGCACCCAGTGCGAGCGTGCCGCGTCCCACGAAGGTCATGCCGAAGGCGACCACGCATAGCGGCAACACGAACACCAGCGCCGAGGACAGGCTTGACAGCAATGCCGAAAGCCGCCCTTGCCGAGTCTGGTAGTCGAGCTGCGCTCCCAGACGCGCTGACCAGCGGTCGTAGCAGTGGCTTTCCAAATTGAGGCTTTTGACAGTTTCGATGCCGGAGAAGGTTTCGATGAAGGCGCGTTGCACGTCAGCCTGCGCGACGGTCGCACGCTCGACCAGCGTCCTGTTGCGCAGGGAATAAATGACGGATACGACGAGCACCGCCGCGCACACCGTCAGGGTCAGCATCGTCAATGGCACTGAATAGGCGATCATCATGATCAGGTAGACCACGAGGAACACCATCGACACGACCGTCGACGGCAGACTGCCGGTCACGATCTGTTCGACGACCATGACCAGGTTCGCGCGGTAGATCAGGTCACCACCGGAACGGTTCACGAAGAACGGGAACTCCCGATCGAGCACGCCGGTCATGTATCGGCGGGACAGGTATCGTCCGAATCGCACCTGCACGCGGGTGAGCATCACGGTGTTCAACGCGCCGACCGCATAGTAGACCAGCAGCGAGGCAAGCAGCATCGTCGCGACCAACGGCGGGAAACCGCTTTGGGCGGCGAGCGACCCATGGTCGACCATATAGCCGGTGCCTGCGGGCACGATCAATGTCAGTCCCTGGACGACGAGCGAGAACAGCAGGCTCAGACCGATGGCGGGCATGTTCCGGCGGAGGAACCCGGTCAGGATGGAGACGGTTCCGCTGCGAGGCCGTATGGGAATGGTTGCGCAGCCGTCGTTTGTCGGTTGCGGAATCAGCACCGCGCCAGAACAGTGGGCCGCGAGTTCGCCGGGCGTATAGGCATGGCGCCCGTTCGCCGGGTCAGCGATGCGGAATCGGCCGTATGCGTAATGGTCGAGCACGACGAAATGGTTGTCGTCCCAATGCAGGATGCATGGCGTCATGACGGTTTTCAACGCTTCGGCGCTGGGGGTCGTGACCGCGCGTACGCGGATGCCGGAGTCGGACAGCACCGTTACGATGTTCGCGAGGCTCAGTCCGCCGCGTGGAGCGCCGTACCGGCGGCGCAGCTCGTCCATGGTCACGGGATGCCCGAATGCGGCGAGGATCATCGCTGCGGCGGCCAGCCCGCATTCGCTGTGCTCGCCTTGTTCGATAAACGGGACACGGTGGCGACGCCATGATCTCATGCTTGCCGTCCGCGCGCGGGAAGGCCGAAGTCGACGTGCGTGCGGTCACGCCCGAGCGTGGACGCCTTGGTGAACGCCTCATAGTCGTCGAATTCGGCGAGCATCATATCCTTGACGAGGTGTTTGTCGTCAAGGATGATGATCCGGTCGGCCACATTCCAACAGTATTCGAGGTCATGGGTGACGGTGAGCAAAGTGCGCTCGTCGGCGCGAAGCTGGTTGACGTAATCGACGAGCAGCGAGCGGGTGATCGGATCAATGGCGTTGCTTGGCTCGTCGAGCATGATGACATGCGGGTCGAACAGCATGCCGGCGACGATGCCGACCCGTTTGCGCAGACCGGTCGAGAGTTCCGCCACCTTCTTGTCGAGATGCCCCTCCAATTCGAAGGCACGGACGAGCGGCTCATCCTCCAGCCGTTTCGAGTCGACGGTATGGCCGCCGTCCGCGATTCCCTTGCCGGACCGGAACAGCAGTTGCCGGAAGTGGATGTTGTCACGCACGGTCATCGTGCCGACGAGATTGCCGTTCTCGGTCATCTGGAACACGTCGCGCATCGACGGCACCCGACGCCTATCGATCACGCATCGCCCTTCACGGGGGCGCAGCAGTCCGACGATGAGTCTGAACAGCGTGGTCTTGCCGACGCCGTTGTATCCGAGGATCGCCAGCGACTGGCCTTGCGGCACGGTGAAGTCGATGTCCTCCAACACGGTCTGTTTCTTCTTGTAGCCGAAGGTGACGTGTTCGACGGCGATGATGGCATGTTCGCCGTTGTCGGTGCGGTCGGCGTGGTTGATGTGGTCGGCGGTCATATTGTCTTTCCTTGTCGTCGATTCGGTTGTGTTCGTATCCGCCATGTCCGTCATCGCGTTTCCAGTGCGAGTATGGAGGGCGTGGACGGGTCGTTCAGACGAAGCATCGTGTAGGCGACGCCGACCGGCCCTTGGAAGTACGACAGATCCACGAATTCACGGGATTGCCTCAGCCGGAAACGTCCCGACGAACGGGCCTGCGCGATCATGTCGTCCATCAGACGCTGTGCCTGCATGCGATACCATTCGTCACCGTTGGCATTGCCGATGGATATCAGGGTGTCGATCATGCCGCATCGTCCATGGCACACGCCGTCGTCGTCCCAATCCGCGTTCCCAAGCAACGCCGTGATATCTGCCTTGTCTGGGAACGCCCGTCCGTTTTCATCCTCGAAGAAACGTTCGCCGTCCGCGCCGGCAGTGGCCGCCAGCTCATTGCGTGCCCAGAGCACGCCGACCTTCCCACGGCACCATTTGCCGGCGTCCTCCTGTTTCGCACCGCTTCTTCGAGCGTCCGATTTCCGCCAAAGCATTCGGGCGAATTCGGCGAATTCGCGATTCCCCGTCGCCGCGTAGAGCTTCCAGAACGCCACGGCCATGCCTTCCAGTCCGTGCGCGGCACCGGTTGGATACGGCATGTCATCGGATTCGTCGGCGTTCCGCTGGGTTTCGGGAAACGCACGGATGACGGTTCTCCCCAGCCGGCTGGTTTGTTCCACTATGCGCATGTCATGGAATACGTCGTACAGCCGCAGATACAGCATGATCGAACTGCCCGCCCCGGTCAGGTAATCCAGATGGAATGACGGTTGAGGATTGTCGCGCTGCAGGAGCTTCGGCAGCATATCGTCGATGTATGCCGGCAGCATACGAACCGTCTGCGTCATGCAACGGCGAGCTTCGGGCGACGTGATGCCGGCATTGGCCATGCGTAACGCGCAATAGCTTCGCGACAGGCCGGAAGTGAAGCCGGAATACGTAATGCCTCTGTCCTTGCGGCGCATCAGACTCCGCATCATACGCGTGCACAGGTCACGCCAGCGCTCATCGTGTGTCCGCCGATACAGTTCGGCGGCGAACATGCCCGTCCCGGCCATGCCGTCGTAGAGTCCCGAAGTCGGCGCCCCCGGTTCGTACCGTTCATCCACGGTCTTGTCCGCGGCCATGGTGTCGGATCGGTTCGCTGTAAGCCATGATACGGTGCCATCGGTTTCCTGGAGGATGGCCGTGTCGGCTATCCTCGTGCCGAGTTCGATTGGGTAATGCTCCGCATCCGTGTCCGACGACACCGAAGCCGTCGGATGCGCGTCCTCCATGCCGGGTTCCATGCGCAAGGCGTTGCGGATAATGCGCGATTGCAATGCGGCCTGTTCGTCAAGATGCCCGATGGTGTCAAGCACCCGTTCGCGTACCGAACGTTCGCAGACGCCGTCAATGGTCGTTCCATCGGGAGCGTGCAGATCATGTCCCGTCAGCTGTGCGGTGAACATGGGGATGTCCCCGGCGAGCATCTGCCGGTATTCGCTTGCGAAGATGCGCTTGTCACGGAATGGGTAGACATACAGGTTCTCCAGTATGGCTTCGACGTCCAGCATGTCCTTCAACGCCGACGGATGATGGATGAAATCCGCAAATCGGGCGTAGGCGCTGGTGTTGCGCACCAGCACACGCACGGTCGTATCCTCGCCGGACAGCATCGCATCCCATTCATCCGCGTCGATGGTCATCGCCGCGGCGACCGTATTGCGGAATCCTTGGAGAATCTGTCGCTTGTAATGATACGGATCCACAACGGCGTCATCCAATGTCACCGCGCAGCCGTCCTTGCTGAACGTCACGGCGTTCCTCTCGTAATGGGCATCGGCGGAGTCCAATCCCACCGGGGACGCGACGATGCCGGGCATCGTCTGCTCACCGGTTTCGAAGGCGCTGATGTCGACGGATGTACCGTCGGCCGACATCGCCGTTTTCGCCGGCAACAGACAGGAGGATGCCAGCGAATCCCGCAATATCGTGGATACGCGGATGTCGGCATCGGTGCCGTCGGGCATGTCCATGGTCACATGGTTCGTGGCGATCGTCTCGAAATCGACGACCATCGGATATTCCCCGCTGGCGATGATGTTCTCGTGGTGCATGTCGTCGCCGTGCAGGAGCCATACCAATCCGAGCAGCTGACCGTATCTGGTGTAATAGCGCTCCACCTGACGTGCATCCTCGCAGGTGCCGTGTTCCACGAATTCCTCATAGGCGTAGCCGGATTTCGTCAGCACGTCCGACACTCGCATCGGAAGGAAACCCTTCGTCCGTTCGCATCGCCTCACCAATCCGGCGAAAAGCTCATGGATATGCAGGTCACGCGGCTTGTATACGATTTTCCGTCCGCCGATGGTGAGCATGGCCACGGCTCTTCCACCGTCGTGCGCGTCGCCACGGTCGATGGACATATCTTCCAATCTGAAATCATCGCCGACGCCTGCGAAGGAGGCGAGCTCGTCGCGATCCATGGATACGCGGTCGAGCATTTCCTTGACGAAATCGATGTAATGGACTGTCGTCTGCGTGACAAAACGAAGCAGTACCGGATATTTCGCATACATATGGCCACGGTATTCGTCGGTGGCCAGCAGTTCGAAATATCGCCGCAATTGTCGCTTCGCATCGCCGTCGCCCAACGAACCGGCCTGACGCGCGACATGCAATTCCCATACGACGGTTTTCAATCCGATGCCCAACAGACGCTCGACGTATGCGCTCAGGCACTGTTCGATAAGGCGCTCGTCATTCATCGGCAATGAACAAGCCGACATATACGCTTGCAGTTCCGCTTTCACGTACGCGACGAACGGTGCGAAGGCGGTGGCATACCCCGTGCGTTCGACTCGCTCTTCCTCGCTGTCGTAACGGTTCAGAATCGTCTGCAGTTCAACGGACCATGCCGGCTCGACATGGCCGCTCAGTTTCCGTTCCCGATCCGCGATGACGGTTTCGACCACGGATGCGTCATCGCCGAGCGCGTCGGCGATGCCTTGATAGTCCTCGTCCCGCAGTGGGTTCCGTCGGTTTTTCCATTCCACCGTTGCCGAAAGTATGTCTTCCGCGTGCGATGCCCGATACTGTCGCAAAGCATCCGGCATAGCGGTTGCCGCCATGCACCGTTCCTCAAGGGTCGTGGCAGAAGCCGCCCAGGTCGTTCCAACGTTACCGTTCATGGAAAGTCCCCCTACCGTTCGGCGTGGACGGATTCCGGCAGCTTCCGCCGCGTTTCGACGTATTCATGGAACGTCGCGCAGTCGAACATGCCGCGTTCCCGCCAATACCGCGATTCTGCATCGCTACCGTCTCGTCGGGCGTAGTCACGCTTGTAGGATTGGAATGCCAGCTCCTGCCTTTCGCTGGTTTCAGGCACGACGCCATCCCGCAGTGTGTTCAGCGCCCGCACGATAGCCGCGGCGGTCTGATCGGCCATTGCCTCATCGAATGGCGTAAAAGTGGTGTGGTATGCGGTTTCATCAATGATGATGCCCAGTGATTCCATGAACCGTTCCATCAGTTCGCCGACTTCAAGGAACCCGTTGGTTGTGGCGCTGACCATTGCCATGCCCGGTTTGCCCGCCAGATGGAACAAATGCCCCCAATAGGTGAGTCGATCCATCAGAATCTTCATGTCGCCGGAAACGTTATGGCCATAGGTCGGCGAACCGAGAATCAGATAATCGCATCGTTCGATTGCTTTTTTGACCCGGGCGGAATCGTCCAGTCCGTTCAGCTCGATATGATCGACACCGGTGGAAAACTCGCTCGCAGTACCATCCGACGGCAAGATCGTCGTGTCATTCGGCGTCAGAATCGTCCATTCCGCGTCAATGTTCGCACTGACCGCATCCTGTATCAGACGAACCGACCGCAACGTCTGCGACTGCGGATTACGCGAAGCGACATAGGCCACCATGCTGGTCATGGAAATCCACCTTTCCAAAAGCTTCGAATCCAGTAGATGTCACAGCTCGATATTGGTGTTGATAAAATATCGAGAGAATACTCCGGTTGAAATGCCGATGGCGACCACTACCAATACGACATAACCAACCGAGAACAGGCACAGCGGCATCACGTTGACGATCACAAGCATATATGCCAATTGGAGCAGGACCGCAATCAACACCAAAACCAGTTGTGCCATTGTCGGATCGCTGTTCCGGGAGACATAAACCATCGGCATTGCGCCCAAAGAACAGACGATTGTTCCTAAGACTGATACGATAAGAGCACCAATTGCATCATCTGCTCCAGCGGTTATCTGAAAGCCTGATGACAAAACACGCATAAAAGCCAGATTCAAAAGCACGGAAATCACTGTCAGGATAACAGGAAACAGGCATTTACACCAGCAGTAGCTCCAATAGGAACGACCAGACTGTATATAGAGCTCAAACAGTCCATCTCGGAAATCCTGATACAGGATGGAGACCATCACCGAGCATGACGAATAGATGAAAAACGGTCCAAAAAAGACAGCCCAAGTAAATGGGTCTAGAATGCCTGCGCCACTGGCAACCATCTCCACGAATATTGCCGTGACCATAATGATAAGAACCATACCCCAGTTCTTGAATGACTGGAAACATGCCTTGCAGTCACGAAACAGAATCGCCTTCATGCCACTTCCCCTTAACGATAACAAGTGTCAGGTATGGGTCGGATGTTTTACGCAATCCATACCTGACCCATGTAAAGCAACGTTCACTTGCAGTTCCCACAGGATGCAAGTCGGGTGACGACCGTTGCCGAACATGCCGAGAAAGACACGCTCAGAACGGAAACCGCGAACGACAGCGACGCCGGCGCGACGCCATCATCGTTGCGACCGGTCAGCATCGCCATATCGGCCGCCGACAGATCCTCGAAGGATTCACCGACAATGGACTTCTCATTGATGCTCATATAGGCCTCCTTACCTAATTCCTGCCCTTCAGGCGAAGAGCTACTGTAAGCATGACGCGCTTTCTCCCGCTTCGCAATGACTTGTATGCCATTAGGGGACAAGGACTTTTATATGAATCCATGTTGTGCAATGATCATTGACACACCCCGACGCAAAGGAACCCTCATGAGAACACCGCTTTTAATACTTACGGTACTTGGTTTGACATTCGGAGCGTCAGCCAGCACTCCAAGCAACAGTTCAACGGAGGAAGAAATATCAACATATTCACTATGCCCTGTATGGTTTCCATTATGCCATATCAGAAATTAGGTCAGTAGCGGTAACATGCAATAGAAAGACCATTCTTCGCCGTCTTTTTCATATCTGATGAATCCTCCTTGTCCAGATATCAAACGGGAATATATACTTAGCCCTTTTCTTGCTCCCACAGTCACACATCGCCGACTCTTTTGTCGACATTTATTCACCTGAACAATATCAACAGCATTATTTGAAAATGTGACAATGACGGAATATTCACTTTTGTCAGCATAGCGTTCAATATTCGTGTAAATTTCACGCAACAGGTTAACGATTATTTGATTCCACGAGTTCAACATTGCGCTGGATACACCGCGAAGAGATGAATGACCGCAAAACCCTTTGTCATGCAACCGACGGTCACTTTCACTCAATGTAGCTTGAATATGTTCGGCAAGACTTACATGAAATACATCATCTTGTTTATGGTCATCATCCGATAGATAATTCATAACCGAATGCAGATCTTGGAATATCCTATTGATACCGTTCTGCAATTTTCTCCATCGCTTAAGCTCTTCTTCCTTCGATGCATCAATACCTTCCTGCACTATGACCAACATTCGTGTCAACTCACCAGACATGGCATCATGCATCCCCTCAGCAAGCTGTAAGTTATATCGAACAATTTCAGCTTTCTTTTCTAACTCTTTTTTCTTTTCAAGTCCGTTCCTTTGCCGTAGCCAAACCCCTAAAAGAAACACAAACCAAAGCAACACCACCAAATTAATGGAACCATCGAACGAACCAAATTCACTATTCTCCCGATATATCGCATAATTCAGCAAAGCGCTAATAGACAACAGCACCGTTGCCGTCACACCATTCCACCAAACAGCAGCATAGCCTTGAATCGCAAGAGATACCAGAACACCCCATGACTCATCGCATTGCGATAAGCAAGGCATCAATTCATTCAGGAATGCGATGACGATAATCCCCCATGTTGCCGGTACCGGATATAACGGCAACATACTCACAGCAAGCATGTACACGATGCGAATAAACCCATCATTCAAACTCTCAGGAGAATCAAGAATCCATTCGGCGATACATGCGGCAAGACATGTCATGGCCACTATCGATAGAACAAGATTTTTTTTCGATACTCCCAAGCATTTCTTGCGAACCACAAGTATCGTTTTCATTGCCAATCGTCTCACCATCGTTCCCGCCTCCACCAATAGGCAATCAGTTCGGCTCTGGAAGTAAGATGGAGTTTGTTCTGAACACGGTCAAGATAGGTTTTCACCGTCCCTGCCGAAACATCCATCATCCGGGCAATCTGAGTGGGCTTATACGACTGTGAATATAGTTCCATGGCATATTTTTCCCGTTCCGACAATCTTTCGATTCTATTCACGGGAAGTCGAACCAGACGATGATATGCAGCATCTACATCCTCGAATCCAATAGTCTCCCCTCCTACTCGAACACAGAGAGTATGACCATCGCTGACGAACTTGACCGCTTTACACAGTGCTGGAAAATCAGCTTTTGACACAATGCCTTGAGCACCACCCTCAGCAGCACGTCGCGCATAGCGAGTTAAACTGAACGATGTCACCGCCAGCAACGGCAACATCCTGTTACGACTTCTGATTTCCCGGCACACCATGTCTCCGGGCATGTCCTCCAGACTCATGTCAACCAGCAGAATGTCCGCTTCATTTGCGGGATCCGTCGCATATTCCAGAGCATCGGTTCCGGTATTCGCCTTCCAAGCTAACCGAACATTCGGCAGATGACGCGACAAGAACGCTGCCAAACCCATCAGCACGAAGTCGTCGTTATCGACTATCGCCAGTCTAATTTCATTTGGGTTCCCCATGGTGCACATGATAGACGTTTTTCGTACGGACATGCCCGCCCCGTTGTCTAATTGAAAGTGCAACACCCGTTAGATTGGAGATTGTCCGGATAACCAGTCCGAAGGGATGTTGCACCTATGGGAGAAGCATGTTCGCACCTGTCGGAAGAGGAACGCCGGGTCATCCAGATCGAGATCGGCAACGGCACCATCATCTGCGGGATCGTTCTGATGCTCGGCCGCAACGCCTCGACGGTCGGCAGGGAGATCAAACGCGACACGTGGTTCCCGTCCAACGAGAACGAGTCCTACCGGCCGTACCGGCCGAAACGGCTGAAGACGGGCCCGTGGACGGGCAGATACTACATCGCCGGCCCCGCGCAGCGCAAGGCCGGCCGCAGGCGCGCCGAACCGCGCAGGCGCCACCGCCTGTCATGCGAACGCCTGTGGGCGCGGGTGGCCGAATGGCTGGGTCGCGGCTGGTCGCTGCTGCCCGTCAGCGGCAGGCTGCGCGTCCTGTTCCCCGACGACTCCGCCATGCGCGTGTGCCCGGAGACCGTCTGCCGTTGGATCCACGCCGACCGCCGTCGCCGTGAACGCTGGGCGCGTCGTCTTCCACGTGGCCACGGGAGGCGTCGCAGGCGTGGCGGCGGGAGGACGTCGCGTTTCCCGATTCCCGGACGGGTTCCCATCTCCGAGCGTCCGCCGGAGGCCGGAGACCGCAGCGGTTTCGGCCATTGGGAGGCCGACGGCGTGATCGGCGCCGGATGCAACCTGCACACCGAGGTCGAGAGGAAGACCAGGTTCCTCATGGCCGGGATCGTGCCCGGCAAGACCGCCGGGGAAAGCGTCGGGGCGCAGCTGGCGATGTTCTCGCCGCTGCCGGCCGGCGCGCGCGGCGGCGTCACGCACGACAACGGCACCGGGTTCGCCCGCCACACGCGCCTGCGCGACGGGCTGGGCATGGACACGTGCTTCGCCGACCCGTACTCCAGCCGGCGGCGGGGAAGCAACGAGAACCGGAACGGCATGATCCGCCGGTATCTGCCCAAACGCAGCGAGATCCGGATGGACATGGCCGGGGAACTGCGGGAGATTGTCGACGAGGCCGACAACCGTCCCATGCGCGTGCTGGACTACCGGACGCCCGCCGAGGCATTCGCCGACGAACTGCTAGAATTGCAGGACCAACAGGGGGTGTTGCACCTCTAAATAGACATCGGGCACACGGTTTGCGCGGCGGTGAGCAGTGAGCGGTGAGTACTGAGCGACGTACGGCGACTCACGTGCGCTCACACAGTGGTGAGCAATCCGCCGAACAACACCACGAGCAGGGCGATGGTTTCAATCACGAAGTACAGAATGAAACTCGCCCAGCTTTTGGTCAGTACGTTCAGCGGCGAGGTCTTCCGGATAATCACCAGCAGACCAACAAACACCAGGGCGTATACGGCGATGCCGATCGCCGCCCCCATAATGCCCAGATTCGCGGCATTTGCCAGACCGGCCTGCTTGCCGTAGACCACGTACGTGGAATACCAGAAGTTGAGATTGAGCATGCTGAGTCCCGCGATGAACTGCTCACAGGCCAGCCCGAGCACGAACACGATCAGCCATGGCCAGGACGGCGAGACGACCACCGCCATCGCCAATCCGACGTACGTGATCACCACGGCCACCCAACCGACCAGTGCGATACCTTGCGGAGACACTCCCCCGAGCACGGCCACAATGGAGTCAGTATTATTCACCGCCAGCGAGCGACCGAACCAGTATGGCGCGATGATGGCGCACAGTACGGCAAGAATAATCAACGCCCAACGCAACGGATGGGAGCGACGGCGCTCGATATCAGCCAAAGACAAATCGGTCTCGGGTATGGAAGCCTCGGGGTGCCTGGAAACCTCGACGGTCTCTACTTTGCCGCCTACGATTTCCGTCGCCTCGTTAGGTTCTTGCTCGTTGGATTCCTGCTCCATGCACCGCCTCGCCGATTACCTGCTCATTGCCGATTATTGCGATGCCCATCTTAGCGTGCGTGTTGGGCAAGTCTCCGATACGATCGATTACTCGCCCTGGTCCTCACCATGATCCTTGCTACGATTCTCCTTATCCGAATCCGTGGGAGCAACGTCATTATTGCCCGCAGACAAGCCGCTGTTGGCTAATTCGTGCTACTGCCCTATATCCTGATTTTCGGTGTTTTCAGGATATAGAAAAATCCCCGTAGAGTATACTATGCTCTGCTTTTATGATTATCGAAACATAGAACATGCTTTGGCTCAATCGTCATATGCCCGAAGTGGCAACAATTACAAGTTATCCCGCACCATCGCAACGACATCATGATTGATTTTGTTGATGCCGGGGTCGGCAAGCATCTCATCAAGAGTCATCCAGCGGCAGTCCTTGGCACCAACATGGAACTCAGTGAAACGCCAGGCGTCAGGCATTACCGTTACGCTAGCGCGGTATAGCGTGTATTCGTAATAACGGAGGCTTCTGCTGTTTTCGTGGGTTAGATTGCGGGTTGTGGTAGGTGCATGTCGAGTCCGCCGCATCGGAGCATGGTCAGGGCGATGAGGTTGTCGACGTGGTGGAAGCCGTAGGCCATGCGGATGGCGGCCTTGATCCGGTTGTCGGATGCTTCGAGTCTGGCGTTGGGGTAGCCCGGCCGGATGGTCCTGAGGATGTCGGGGCGTCGGCGTCGGATCTTTTCGGAGAGTTCGACGATCTCGGGTATGCGGCTGCGCGAGGCCCGGAACACCCAGTGGTCGAGTTCGCCGCGCGCCTGGTCGAGGGGGTGTCTGAGCAGGGTGCGCAGGAGTTCCTTGAGCTGCCAGGCGCGGTAGAGCCGGCCCTTCGGGTCCGTGTTCCTGATGGCGCCGAGCGCGTCGTTCTGCCGGTCGGTCGGGTCGTCCGGGTTCTTCAGGACGGCGTGCTTGACGCCGCGCATGCGCTTGGTCACCTCCTCGTTGCCGGCGCGTCTCGCCTGGTTCCACAGGCGTCTGCGGACCTGGTCGAGCGCGCCGGTCATCCAGGAGACGATGTGGAACCCGTCGAGCACGCGTTCGGCGTTCGGGCAGTGCGCGGCGACGCATGAGTCGATCCAGCGGGCCCCGTCGCCGGCGACCACGCGGATGGACGCCTTCCGCTCCTCGGCGAGCCGCCGGAAGAACAGGTCGAACACGTCCCCGCCGTACCCGTCGTGCGCCCAGACCACGCGGTGACGCTCGTGGCCGACGACCACCGTGATGTACGTATGGCCTTTGCGGTGGCTGGTCCCGTCCACGCCGATCGCCGTCAGCCCGTCGAACGGCGACGGCATCGCCGTCCTGAGCCGATCCGCGACCCTGCGGGCGATGTCGCCCGCGGCGCGCCACGCCACGTGCAGGAACCCGCTGACGGTCTTCCGGTTCGCGACGCCCATCAGCCACGCGCACTCCGCCTCGAAATCCCTCGTGAACCGGCTGCCCGGTTCCGCCCACGGCACCCGGGCGACCACGACGCCGCATTCCGGACAATCCACGCGCGGCATCGAGGCGACCAGTCCGACCCGCCAGCAGCCGAAATCCTGATGACGCCAGCGACGCACGCCGCCGCCTTGGCCGTAACCGTGGCGTCTCCTGCCACACATCTGCGAGCGCCAGGGCTTTTCATATCAGAAACTAGAATTCTTGTAAGAATAAACAAAAAACACCCCGGTCGCTCATCTGCGAGCGCCGGGGCGTTTGTGACTGTTTGCCCTATCGAATGATTTTTGCTTTTGCGTTGAAGTATGGGGCAGACCCGAATTCATCGTGCTTGGTGGCGGTTAATTCTATTGTTCTACCGTTCAGGGCGGCGATGGTTTCATACGCTTTCATTCTGGAGCTGAATTCTGCGAGAATTTCGCCGTCCTGAGTTTTCAAAACGATGCTGGGCTTAGTTCTGTCATCGACGGCCAATACGCTGACTTCTTCCGCATCTAGGTTTCCGCTGGGTATTTCCAGAATCTTTTTGCAAGCTGGTTGCGTGATTTTGAATTTCAGTTGGCTTTGCGTTGGTGCTTGGGCGATGCTGTCCCCCAGCATGTCGTAGAACACGTCTTCGCTGATGATGTTGAGGTCTTGTCCGACGAGTTGGAGTTTTTCGGCCTTGAGCCATTTGCTGCTTTTGGAGCCTTTGAGGGCGGCATTGTAGTCGGTGCTGCCGGTGATGAGGTAGTTGGTGTCTTTGGTGACGGTTTTACCGTTGATGCCACCGAGGTTGGTGACGGCCTGTTGTGCGTTGGCGCGGGTCATTTTCTTGAGTGCGCCGGTGAATACGAATGTGAGGTTTTCGAATGCGGGATCAGGGGTGACTTCGTCCTGTGGGGCTATCTGCAGCAGTTGATCTCCGCCACGGAATAGCGAAGATAAGCCTCTGCGGCTGCGGCCATCTCCGGCCGGGAAGGGAATACCGTTCTCATTCATGTGCCGAATCATCCACCGATAGCACGCGATGGTCTGTTCCACATCGGCGAGCGCTCTATGCTCTTGGTCTTCGGCGATATCGAATCTGACGATGAGGTCTTGCAGTCGGTTGTGACGTTCTTCGGGGTAGAGGTATCTGGCGAGCCGGAGGGTGTCGATGAAGTCGTTGCCGACATACTTGCCACAGATATCTTCGGCGTTGTCATAGAGGAAATTGATGTCGAAGTTGACGTTGTGGCCGAGAATCAGGCCGTCGCCCATCCAGTCAAGGAATTCGGAGAGCACGTCGGCGAGCGTTGGCGCGTTTTTTACCATGCCGTCGTCGATTCCATGGATTTCGGTAACGATATTCGGGATATGGCGACCAGGGTTGATGAGTTGTCCGTACCGGTCGATGGGTTGCCCGTTTCGGACTTTGATGGCACCGATTTCGATTATTTCGTCCAATCGTGGGTCATATCCCGTGGTTTCGAGGTCCAAGGCTACGTAATCTTTTCTGTCGGCCAGTACGCTGGCCCCTTTGTGTTCTCTGGGTATCATGCCTCCAACCTCGTTGTTCGTTCGGCCGACTCGATGCGGCTTGATTAGATTCAAGCGCCGTATATACGGAATCGCCCCGGCCGCTCTTTGCGAGCGCCGGGGCGGTTTGGCGTCAGTATTTGGTGAGTCGACTTTTGGTGTCTTCTCGTTCGGGTCGTTGTGGCGGTGTGCCGCTGTCGAGGTATCCGTTTTGCGAGAGGGCTTGGTATGCGATGTCCGGGAATTCGCATACAAGGGCGCTGATTTGGCGGGTGCGGTATTCGGCCCGGCTCTGTTCGATGGCTTGCTGCCATTGCGGCTGTGCGTCGATGCCGAATTCGTAGATTGCCATTTGTAGGACGTCTTCGAGTCCGGGGCGGAATCGGTCTCCTCCTACCGGGAAGTGGAGGGAGGAGAATGTGGGGAAGGTTCCTTTTTCAAGGAACGCTTTTCGTCTGTTCTTGCCCTGGCTTTTGCCGCCGCATGCGAGCATCGCTTTCGTGGCGCTGTCGTTGCTGGCGTGAATGTTGATGTGGGCCGCGGGAATGGCGCTATGGGGGTCGCGCACGTAATCGTAGTGGATGATGGGTGCGGGGTCGCTTTCGGCTCGCAGCGTGATCGCAGACTCATCCACTTGGAGGTATGAATTCGAGTCGCGGCAGGAGCATTGGTAACGGTACGAGAGGCGGAGTATGGTGCTGCCGCCCACGGTGAGAGAAATGCCTTGCGGATCCCGCGTCTTGATCAGATAGCTGGCGCTGCGTTTTTTGCGCGCGCCCTGCGGGTCGGCGGTGTATTGCCCGTCCGACGGTTGGCCGAGAACCTCAGTGAGCATGTTCTCAAGTCTCTGGGCGAAATCGATGGCCTGTTCCTCGGTCTGGTCGGATTCCGTGCTCATCGGCCCTCTAGGAAGTCGAGATCCTCGAGGTCGTACAATGCGATGCGCTCCTCGAGAGTAAGTCCGATGAGGTCGCGCTTCTGAGAAAGCTGTTCACGAGTGCCGTACTTGCCTTCGAGGACATTCCTGCGCTTTCGGATTTCCTCGCTGTCCAGCATGACAGGCTTGCCGATTTTATGGGCCTTTGGAGCCACCGCCACTGCAGTCATGTCAGTCTCCTTTCGGCTTGTCATCACGTCTCCGTATGCTCAATTTACACACTTTTGATGAACTTATGCACATTTTCGGCCAAAATGTGCATAAGTTCGGCTCATTCAGGTCGCCCGCGCGTGTCGCAAAATGATACGGATGTGGCACCATGAGTAACGCATGTATGACGGTGAACTCCACCAGATGGCTGCCGAGCTCAACGCCCCTCATTCTCTCACCCGCCTCTATGCGACATATTTAGATTCTACCGTTCGACAGGCGAGCGCTGGAGACGTTTTTATTTGTTCTGCTCCATTCGTTGTTTGAGTTGTTCTGGGGTGAGGCTTGACAGTGACGGGTCTCGTCTGAGTCTCTCCGCTACGTTGTGGTCTCTCTTGAATCTGATTATGTCCATTGTCTCGTATCCTTCATGTTTCAGGTATTCTTCGAGCAGTGTCATGGGGTATTCGAACTGGGCTCCGTCCCTGATGTAGGAGTCCGCTTCTTCCATGCTGTCCACTCCGAACCATTTACGGAGCAGTTCGTACATTTTCTGCTTGTCTGCGCCAAGCTCGGCGAATGCCGCGGTGGCTCGTTCCATATCACGGCGAAATTGGCGACTCGCCCCTTCGTTGCTCATATCGGCGTCATGCCGACCGGCCATTTCGCGTGCGAAGGCCAGACCATTGTCTTTGACCCATTTCACGATTTTGCCCATTTTTCCGTTCTCTCGTTCCGGCATCATGCCCCCAACCTCGTTGTTCTCTCGGCCGTCTCGATGCGGCTTGATTAGATTCTACCGCCGTATATACGGAATCGCCCCGATCGCTCTCTGCGGGCGCCGGGGCTTTGGCTTGACGGAATCAGGGTATTCAATGCGATGATCAGCGCGACTATTGCGCATGTCAGGAAATCGGTGCTCAATCCGCCAACGAAAATCAGCAGGGCGAATATCCATACTCCGATTGCCAGAATACGGAACATGACCATACCGATGGTTCGCCTTTGTCTGCCGATCGATCGGGCATGAAAAAACCCCGTCGCCAGTGGCAATCGGGGTGGGTACAGTGGTAAATATACCTTGGTAGGCGTATGTCGTCAAGTATTCCAGCATGTCACCATTCTGCTGGCTTACGCGCAAACACGTATTTTCCGTCGACCATTCCGTTGACTTCATCGGGCAGTTGGTGAGCTTTAAAATCGGCTGGAGAGAGAGCTTTGTTCCAGCTGCCAATTCTGTTCTGCGCATTACGGAATGGTTTCAGACTGCCCGCGATCGGCCCTTTATGGGGATTCAACACTCCAACAGGTATACGTTCTCGCGCAATGCGTATGGGTTCCGACAGATCGGAGTCGTTAGTCAGAACGAGAGCTGCATCGATTGTGTTCTCGTACATGTCGCGCAACAGTCTTGAAGCCACATTTACATCGGAGCCCTTCTCCTCAATTCGTTGTATATCCACTCCGACATGGCCATTCCGGAGTGAGATGGGCCAATTCTGTGGACCGCGTGGCATTATCCTGCTGAACTGCTGCGCCGTTACGCTCAGCAGTTGAGGCACTCGGCTGCGTGATAACTTATCAACCATGAAGGCATAATTGCTGCGAACTACGTAATGCCCCAAAACGATTTCATCTACCGAACCAGACGCACGCAATGCTTTCAGATAGAAATTCTGGTCAATCGCCGCCGACTGCGAGGAAGAGGCGTTCACACGAGCGGTGCAATAGACCACCGTCAGAGAGGCGTTGGGATCCCAATACTGCGCATACGGCTGTAGCATTCCACGTATGTCAAGCCATCGCCATTCAGGCGTCGAACGCCCCATATGCGAACGCATTCCGTAATACAGATTAAAGCCATCTATATAGGCTCCCACGCGAAATTGACTCATAGTTAACAATTCTACTGGTTATTATTCTAAAATTCATCTCCACTTTTTCCGGCTGGCGTCCGACGCAAAAACAACGGCCAGACGCTTCCTTGTCGTCTTATCATTATCCTGATTTTCTACCGGTTTTACATGCACTTGTTACACCATGTGCGAGTAATGGAGAACATTCGAATAGGCACATCCAGATCTTTGCCGTTCTGACTTGCATAACTTACTTAGTTGAGCTATAATTATTATGTAAACAAAAACAGAACAGTGGAAGGAGGTGAGACATGGATGAGGTCTGGAAAGCGATAGAAGCCATCGGCTCCCTGCTTGTCGGAATCGCCGCAGTCATCGCGGCGGTGAAATCCAAAGGCAACGCGCCACCACCCGCACCGAAGCCCAATCCGCCGCACATACGGCGAAGGCCTCGCCGGTAGTACAAGAGCCGCAGATTCCGAATAGTCCTAGTATCCGGAGCTGCGGCTCCCTATCCCCAGACTAATCCATGGAGCATCATGAACACAACAAACGCATACAGGCTCGTCTCGCTGATATGTGGCGCGATGTGCCTCATTCTCGCCATCGGCGGTCAGGCCATCGCGGCCGGAACCTTCGGCATGGCCGCCGGGGTGTTCGGCTATCTGTCGGGAGGCCGGAAATGAGCACCGCAAGATATCTCAGCCTCAAGGAGGTCGGCGAGCGCATCGGCACGAGCAATCCGGCCGCGAGGGGGTATCATCTGCCGGAACCGGACGCACTGATCGGCACGACTCGCGGCTGGCTTCCGGAGACCATCGATGCTTGGAACGCCGCCCGCCCCGGTCGTGGTGCGGGCGGCGGAAGGCCGCGCAAGAATCGCAATCAGGCCGATTCCCCCACCGCCTGACGAGCCTTGTCGGCGAGCGCCGCAAGGCTTGCGGCGGACCAGTGGGTGTATCCGGCCGTCGTGCTGATTTTTGCGTGGCCCATCATCGCTTTTCTCGCGTCTTCCGGGGCTCCGGCTTCGGCGAGGTGCGTGGAGAAGAAGTGGCGGGCGCTGCGGATGGTGACGTAGGGCAGTCCGGCGTCTTCGAGGGTGCGTTTCCAGCGTCGGCGTTCGACGGTGTTGGTGAGCGGGTGTCCCTCGCGCGTGAATATGAGCTGGCCGGGTTGGCGTTGCCTGCGTCCGACGAGCGTCCAGAGTCCGAGCCACGTCTGGTTGCTGACGGGAACGAACCGGTTGCCCTGCTTGCTTTTTGGTTCGACGAGCCAGAAGCATCCCTCGTAATGGCGGGGGCGGAGCCAGTTGGGCACTTCTGCATCGGATCTGAAGCGTTGGAGCTCCCACATGATCTGGATTCCGTGCACGCCGTCGACGGTGGCGAGCTCTTCGGGCAGGATGGCGAATCTTTCGGCCTCTCTCATGCCGGTCTTGAACATGATGTTCCACATGAGGCTCCACATTTCGCGGTCGTCGTCGGTATCTGCCAGGTGGCTGTATTTGCGACGCTTGGGGTCGAGTGCGGCCTGCGCCGCCCGGGCCGGCTGTCCGGGTTCGAGGATCTGGGTGGGCTGCAACTCATAGCGCGGCGGTGTTGCGGCGAGCGCCGGGTTCGATGGGATGAGGCGTTCGCGGACCGCTGCGTCGAGCACCTGCCTGAGTCTGAGATAGTGGTTGTGGACGGTTTTGCTTCGGTGTTCCTTGGCGAGTTTGGCGCACATTCCGTCGATGGTGGCGGGGGTTATTCTGTCGAGTCGCATTCCGCCGATGACGCTGCGGATGGTGTTGCAGTCGGATCGGTAGGTTTCGAGGGTGCGGGGTTTGACGTTGGGCGCGATGGTGTTGAGCCATCGGTCTATCCACACGTCGAGGGTTGGGACGTCTGCGAGGGGCAGGTCGCCTTCTCGTTGAAGTTTGTCGAGCTTGGTCTGGAGTTTTTGTCGGGCGGCGGTCTTGGTCTGCGCCTGCGCCTCGATCCAGCGGCGTCGTCCGGTTCGTGGATTGACGCCGGCGCTCTTCTTCGCGTGCCAGACTCCGTTGTCGTCGCGCCATTCGCTTCCGCTTCCGTTGGGTCGGCGGGTGTTCTTCTGCTGTGTCATGGGCTTCAGGCCTCTTCCTTTTCGTGCGGTCGAGGTCAAACATTAGGTCAAACATTTCGGGCGGAAATTGGTGGACTTGGGCGGAAAACTTGCATCGGCATGTTTTCCGCACCGAAAACACCGAAGGCCGCAACCCCAAGCAATTCCAAGGGTTTGCGGCCTCTTTCAGTGGAGCGGATGACGGGAATCGAACCCGCGTAATCAGTTTGGAAGACTGAGGCTCTACCATTGAGCTACATCCGCGTTAAGCGTCGCTTTTGGCGACTTGAGTTATTATACATATTTCTTCGAGGATGGCAAACGCGTGTGGTTGCAGCAGGACCAGCCAATCTAGTTGATGGATTGCGGCTTTGCCGAGGACTCCCCTCAGTCGCCTACGGCGACAGCTCCCCTCAGAGAGGGGAGCTAGAAACCGTCGAAATCACAAATGGGTGAGCTGAGACTCGTATGGTTGGAGGTCGGCGTCCATCGCGTCCAGAATCACGAACCAGCAGTTTTCGGGCAGCGAGTCGAGCTTGTCGATCTGGTTCTTGAGCAGACGCACGTCGCGGCTGGCGAGCGCGCTCCACAGGTTGACCATGATGGAGACGTTGTATAGCATGTGGCACTCGGGGGCCTCGGGCGTGCCGAAGTAGGCGGCGAGGTCTTCGTTGGTGCCGAGCTTCGGGTCCACGGTGTCGAAGTCCTGGACCGCATAGCCACCGTCGTTGTTCGGGTGCGGCATGTCAATCAACGGCATCAAGTGCAGGTAAGTGAGCTTCTGCTCCTTCAAGTACGGAATCTTGTCGGCAAGTTTCTTGAGGTCGCCGGCGAACAGGTCGGTGTACATGGTCATGCCGAACATATCGCCGCGCTTGCACCAGTCCGGATCCTGCCTGTGCCGACTGGTTGCTTTGAGCCACCGGAAACTCCTTTGTCTCTATCCGTTGCCCGCATCAATCGTTTGACGTATTGTATTACAATACATCAAACCGGTTCGATAATCACAACCCAAGACTCGCCGAGCCACCGGCGCTATTCCACAGAAATCGTCACCACCGCGGAAGCAATCGGACCATCGTGGCTCAGAGAAATATGGATATGCGGCATCAACCCCGCACCGAGAGCCGAGCGCTGCGCCGAACGCGCATTCCGCCGCTCCTGCATCACTGCATAAGGCCCGTTATCGGAAGCAGGGGAACAAGCAGAGGAATAGCGAGCGCCGGCAGCCGAATTCGCGTAATCAGTTTGGAAGACTGACGCCGCCCCCTTACCCAGAGACACATGCGGCACACCACGGGAATCGTCCAAGATCTCGATTTCAGGCCACGGGAAATTATCAAGCGTGAACGGATAGGGGGCATCGCCAAGATAATCGCACCAGGCTTTGAGGAACGCCTCCTTGCCCGCCCATTTGGCGGCCAGATGGACGGCCTCCCCGTCATTCTTCTGGCGCGCGCGGTCGGATGCCTGCCGCACCTCACGCACGGAGAACAGCGCACGCATGCGAGACCCCGGCTCCGCCAACTGTTCGGCGAATGCGGCCACATCCACCACGTCATGCCCCAAACCACAAGTATTCATGCTTCCTATTGTGTACCGCTTCGCGCGTAATCTCTACACCTCATCAGAATTGGGGCCTGATTTCCATTTCAGGGGGGAAAAGATTCACTATGCTGGATGACCTCGCGCAATACCGCAAACATCTTGGGCTGGCTGCCTAGCCGTCCAAAAAAACATCCGCGCCCCGCCCCGAAGGTCTATCTCCGTTTCGAGGGGCGGATTTTGACCGTTCCGGAGGTCTACTTCCGTTTCAAGGGGCTGGTCATCCTCCATACCACGAGTATCCGCAGCATAACGCCAACGCCATTCCGCCGTTTTTACGCCTTGTCTACTTGGGTAACAGCCCCTTGAAACGGAAGTAGACCTCCGGCGAATGCCAAATCAGCCCCTTGAAACGCAGAAAGCCCACTCCGAGGGAGGGGCTTTCGTATGTTCTGCATATTTCTCTCACTGAGTTTGTGCCAGCGAGAAAGCTCCAGGGGAAACTCCCCTCACCCGCTTCGCGGGAGCTCCCCTCAAAGAGGGGAGCCGAGATCCGGTGCGCTACTGGCTCCCATCAACCGAGGGGAGCCAGAGGAATCAGGCCTCGTAGTAGCCGTCGGCACCGAGGCGGGCGTCCGGGTTGAGGAGCATCGCCTTTTCGACCTCGTGGTGGTCGTAGCCACGGTGATCCTCGCGGAAGCGACGGTTGTCGATCGGCTCGTAGAGCGCGGCGCGACCCATCATGCCTTCCTCGAGGTGACGCTGGCCGGCGGCCAGGCGGGCGTTGGCACGCTCACGCCAGGCTTCCAGCGCGGCCTCGCCATCGGCCTTGGCCACGGCCGCTTCGAAGGCACCCGGATGAACCAGGGCCACGAAGCCGGAAACATGTCCGAAGCCGAGCGAGGTGGCCAGACCGGCCTTGACCGGGCGACCAGCGGTCTCGCGACCGAACTCGTCCTCACCACCGCCGATGCGCAGGGGCTTCCTAACCCAGACCATGTGGTCGTCGCGCTGGAGCTTCGGATCCACGCAGTCGAGCGCCGCGTTCGCCGGAATCACGCCGGACTTGAACAGCTGCGTCAGACCGTTGACCTGGAAGATGCAGGCACCACCCTTGGCGTGGCCGGTAAGCGTCTTCTGCGAGATCACGAACAGCGGGTTGCCGTCGGTGCGGCCGATGGCGTGGGCCAGCGTGTTGTGCAGCTCGGATTCGTTCGGGTCGTTGGCGTTGGTGGACGTGTCGTGCTTGGAGACCACGGCGATGTCGTCGGCTGAGACGCCGAGCTTAGCCAGGTCGTGCACGAGCTTGGAGTCCTTGCCGCCGAGGCCGGCAGCCAGGGCACCGAGGCCCGGAGCCGGGATCGAGGTGTGAGCACCATCCGCGTAGGAGTGGATGAAGCCGACCACGGCCGCAACCGGCAGGCCGAGCTTTTCGGCGATGTCACCGCGGGTCACGAGGATCGTGCCGCCGCCCTGGGATTCCAGGAAGCCGCCACGGCGACGATCGTTCGCGCGGCTGAAGAAGCGCGCGTCGATACCCTTGCCATACATTTCCTCCGAGTTGGCGGTGGCGTTCATGTTGCCGAAACCGATCACGGATTCCACGCCGATGTCGTCGATCGCACCGGTGACCACGAAGTCGGCCTTGCCGAGGGCGATCTTGTCGACGCCCTCTTCAAGGGAGACGGCTGCGGTGGCGCAGGCGGAGACCGGCTGAATCATGTTGCCGTAGCCGCCGATGTAGGACTGCATCACGTGAGCCGCGACCACGTTCGGCAGGGCTTCCTGCAGGATGTCGGTCGGGATCTCGTGGTTGAGGAAGCGGTCGAGGTACAGCTTGCGCATCGACATCATGCCACCGAAGCCGGTGCCCTGGGTCGAAGCCACCAGCGAGGGGTGGATGGACTCGAGGATTTCGGCCGGGGTGAAGCCGGCGCCCAGGTAGGCGTCCACAGTGGTGACGATGTTCCACAGGGCGATCTTGTCGACGTCGCCGACCATCGAGGCGGGAATGCCCCATCGGGTCGGGTCGAAGCCCTTCGGGAACTGGCCGCCGACTGTGCGGGTCATGGTGGCGCGGCGCGGCACGCGGATCATCGAGCCGGCGTGGCGGGTCACGTTCCATTCGCCGGATTCCTCATCCGGGGCGATGGTGGTGTGAGCCTCGTCCAACTTGACGTATTCGGCGGCGACTTCGCGGGTGGGCACAGAGAAGGTGACGTCGTGGTCGAGGAAGACCTCGGCTTCCTCTTCGTCAGCACCGTCCTTGTAGTCGTTGCCCATGCCTTCCTCGAACGGGCGAATGCCGGAGCGGGCCACGACCTCGTCGTGGTAGCGCTCGGCGATGTCCTCTTCGGGCACGAGGTTGCCGTCGGTGTCGTACCAGCCGGGCTTCGGGCTGTCGGCCCAAGTCAGCAGGCCCATGTTCCACGCGAGTTCGAGCACTGCGCCGGCGCTGAGGTCGACGGTGCCGTCCGAGTGGATGCCGAGCTCGGCCTGGGCGCGCGTACGACCGGAGCCCCACGGGCCCAGCTCACCGACGGAAACGATGACGATTTCGTCTTCCGGCTTGGCAGTGACGTTGGTCCAATCGTTCAAGTCGACCGGAGCCTGCTTGGTGACGATCGGTGTGGGCAGCGCCTTGATTTGCTGCCCACGCGAGGAGTCGGACAGTCCAGTGGACTTTCCGGCGACGGAGCCATCCGTTTCCTGAGACGAGGCCGCAGCAGCTTCCTTCTCGGCGTCGGCCATGGCCTCCGCACGCAGGGCCTTGATGTCGATGGGCTCGGAGCCGAGGCCACCGGTCAGGTCCACATCGAGCGGGGCCTTGAGGGCCTGCTCGCGCGATTCGGCAGTGCACAGGTCGAGCAGCTTGGCCGCAATCTGTGCGGTGGAGTAGGTGCGGATGCCGTGACGCTCAACGACGGCGACCAGCGGGTCGTTACCGACCATCAGGCCGGTGCCACGCACCCAGCCGATCTTCGGGTGAGCGAAGGTGACGCGGCTCGACCACACCTTTTCAGCGCGGGCACGGTTGACGATGGCGTCAAAGGCGCTCTTGACTTCGCCGTAGGCACCGTCGCCGCCGAATACGCCGCGGTTCGGGGAACCGGGCAGCACCACGTGGAGCTTGTGCTGCACGTTGGTGTCGGCACCGATGTGGCTGATGCCGGCGATGGCGCGTTCCACGCCCCACAGCATCAGTCGGGCCTGCGATTCGAACAGGTCGCCGGAGTCGGCGAGCGTGCCATGGACCGGCGGAGCGGCGAACGGGAAGAACAGGGTCGGCTCCCACGCAGGCTTCAGAATCGTGGTGGTAGCACCGGAGGTCTTCTTCTGCTCGTGGCCCACCCAGTCGACCAGTGCGTCGACGTCGCGGTAGCTGGAGAGGTTGGCCGGAACCAGCCACAGCTTGGCGTTGCCGGTAGCGTGCTCGCGGTAGGCCTGCTTAGCCCAAGCCTTAATGGACGGCTTGAAGCTGTGCGAGGTGGCCACCACAGTGGCACCGCCTGCGAGCAGGCCTTCGACCACCTGAGCGGCAATCGAGTTCGGGCTCACGCCGGTGACGATGGCGATATCATTCGCGTAACGGGAGGCGTTCTTGTTGGACGCAACCTGTTCGAGGGCCTCGGAGCCGGCCTTCTGGAAGGCGGCCTTGAGTTCTTCACTCTCCGACTCGTTGGCGAACCACTGGGCTTCGGCGGCGATGGTCTTGCCAAGGCCGATGAAGCTGCCGTTCAGGGCGGCGGGATCGTTGTCGTAGTAGGCGCGGGCGAGGTCTTCGCGGGCGGAAGCCCACCGATCATCGAAGAGGATGGCCTTGTTGGCGTCGAAGCGCGGAGCGACCTGCTTGGGCCAGTCGGAGCCAAGTTCGGCTTCAACCGCGGCCACGACGGCGGCGTTCTCGTCCTCGGATTCTTCCGGAGCCGGAGCGGCCACGCCGAGCTCGTTCAGCACGAAGCGGGCGGTGGCGGCGAGCACGCCGTTGGAACCGGTGACCTTCTCGGCGAAGGCGTCGAGCGCGGCGGAATCGACCACAGCGCCACCAGCGGCACCACCGGCGGACGGCAGGGCCACGGCAACACCCTTGAGCTGGGCGACGACCTCAACGGCCGCATCAATCAGCTTGTCGGCTTCCGGCTTGTTCTGCACGGCGGCGGTGGGCAGCTTGGCCAGGTCGCCGCCACGGGAGCTGGCACCCTCGCGAGTGTCGAGCAGCAGTGTGGCGAGCACGCTGGCCACCCAACCTTCACCGAGCTGCCATACGTTGGTCACGCGGTCGCGGATGTACTGCTGTTTGACGCCGGCGGCACCGAACAGCGAGCGCAGGCGGTCGCGCAGCGCCTCGGAGAGCACGGCACCGAACGGCTTGTAGTTCGGGGCGGCCTTGTTGACGATTTGGGCGAGCTTGTCGAGCGTCGCTTCAGCAGCACCGTCCACGCTGGCGACTCCCAGCTCGGAGCTGATGTCCATGAGCAGCTGGTTGCGGCGAGAAGAGACACCGTTGGTCAGGGTGTCGGTGGTGTCGTTGCTGCCGATCTGGTCGAGACGCACCTTGGCGGAGTAGGCCATGAGTACGCCGATGGCATCGGAAGCCTTGAAGGGCAGGTCGGCGACGGCGGCACCGGATGGGGCGCCAGCCGCGGCCTGCCCTGATTGCAGGCCGCGCGAGGAGTCGGACAGTCCAGTGGACTGTCCGGCGACGGAGCCATCCGTTGTCTGAGCAGCCTCAGTCACGGCATTTGCCGGAGCGGCACCCGATCCGAGCTTGGCAACGGCGGAACCACCGGCAGGAGCGGTTTCGACCGGGGCCGAGGCCGCAGCCTCTTCCGGCTCATCGTCGGGAACCAGCGAATCGGTGTCGGTCATGTAGACGCGGCCTTCATCGCGGCCGACATTGTAGACGACCGTATCGTTGCCGGCGAACTCGGGCAGATGCAGGGTCTTGGCACCGAGGTTGGCCAGGGTCGGGGCGTTGCCGAGGCCGACTTCGACGTATTCTTCCACGCCGAGGCCGCCCTGTTCGCGCTGACCGAAGAGCAGCGCCTGGGTTTCAATCCAACGCACCGGGGAGGCGAACTGCCAGGAGAGCAGTTCGGTCAAGAGCAGACGGCCGAGCTTCTGGTCGTCATCGGCGTAGGAATCCCACACGGCCGGGTCGTCGAGCGCGGCCTTGATGCGCTCGGACGGCACGACTTCGAGGATCTTGGCGGCGAATTCCTTGGTCATCTCGAACGGGGTGGCCACCAGGTTCGGGATGTAGCGGTCCACCAGACGGCCACGGTAGTCGATGTAAGCGGGAAGCAGCGCGTCGAGCTTGTCGCGGAATTCCGGCACGCCCTTGCGCAGCAGTGTGGAGTGGAACGGCACATCGATGCCGGGCACCAGCATGAACGCGGGCTTGCCACCGAATGCGGCCACGCGGCGGGCGGAATCGGCCTTCAGGGCCTTGAGTCCGGCGATCGTACCGGCGATGGCGTACTGCTGGCCGGCGAGGTTGTAGTTCACGATCTCCAGGAATTCGCCGGACGCCTTGGCCACGGATTCCACGTATTCCTTGACGTGCGCGTCGTCCACACCGAACTGGTTCGGGCGCAGGGCACCCATGCGGTAGTTGGAGCGACCCTGTGCGTCACGCTCGATGAGGTGGTGCATGGTGGAACCACGGTGGAACACGAGCTCCAGCACGGTTTCCAGCGGAATCACGTCGGCGAACGCGGACAACGCGTTGTATTCGCCGAGCGAGTGGCCGGCGAAGTAGGCGGGCCAGATGTCGGCGCCGGCTTCGCGCAGACGGGCGGTCTGGGCAAAAGCAACCGTCGCGAGCGCCACCTGTGTGAACTGCGTCAGGTTGAGCAGGCCTTCGGGGTGACGGTAGGTCACGCCGTTGGCGGTGAGTTCCTTCGGGTTATCGCGCACGAGGCCCAGGATCGAGAAGCCGAGCTTGGAGCGGGTGAGCTTGTCGGCGCGCTCCCACACGTCGCGGGCGGCGGCGGACTTGGCACGCTCGTCCAGAACCATGCCCTGCTTCTGGATGCCCTGGCCGGGGTAGACGAAGGCGGCGCGCGGTGCGCGGACCAGTGCGGTGCCGCGGGAGACGAGCTGGCCGTCGATACGGCAGGTGACTTCGAGGGTCATGCCGCCGTGGCGCACTTTGCCGACGCGCTCGACGGAGATTTCGACGGTGTCGTCAAGCTGAACCATGCCGTACATGTTGTAGGTCCAGCCGGCAATCTCGTAGTGGGCACCCTTCTCGTCGGTCGCCTGCACGGCGTGCTGGGCGGTGGCGGACAGCCACATGCCGTGCACAAGCGGAGCGGCCAAACCGGAGATGCGAGCGCCACGAGTGGAGGTGTGGATCGGGTTGAAGTCGCCGGAAGTGCGGGCGAAGGCGGTCATGTCGTGTGGGGCGACGACCTTCACGCGGCGCAGCAGACGGCGCGGAGTGGCCTGCACTACTTGCAGGCCGCGCGAGGAGGCGGACAGTCCAGTGGACTGTCCGGCGACGGAGCCATCCGCTTCCTTATTCAGGAGGGCACCACCATACTCGGGGGCGTCTGCCGGCAAAGCATCGGAGTAGACGCGGCCGCGGATCGCGAAACGCTCGGTTTCGCGGGCAAGCGGCGTGCCGTCGGCAGCGGTGTGGGTCACGTGGATGGTGACCACGCGGCCGGAGGCGGACTCGAAGTAATCCTCAGCCCAAGACTTCAGGGTGATGGTTTCACCGGTGTGCTTGAGCAGGTCCTCCTCGTTCACCTCAAGTTCGATGAGGTGGTCGAGGTGGACGGCGTTGAGCAGGCCTTCAATCACCGGGTAGCCCTTGACGTACACGGAGCCGAGCGCCGTGTAAATCGCCGGCCAGGCCGGGCCGACCAGCGCATCGGGGGCGATGCGGCTGGGCTGCAGGGTCGTCGGCAGAGCGGCGCCGGTGGCCGCTTCGTGGTCGAAGCCGAGGTTGGCGGATAGGGTGTAGGTTGCGGTTGCGGTACCGAACGGACGCTCGTCAGAGGTCTTGTCGTCAAGCTGCGGCATCTCGGTGAGCTTGTCGCCGGTGATGGCGGTGTTGCCGATGCCTGCGGTGGCGGCGAGCATCGCGTAGACGTCCGGAATCAGGCGTTCGCGGTCCACGACCGGCACACGGCCGGGCTCGGTGCCTTCCACGATGAGCGGGATGACGATATCGCGCACGGCGTGCTTGGAGGTGCCGCCGTCCGGGTCGTTGTCCCAGTAGGTGTCGAGGTGGATGTCCAGATCGTACTTGCCGGCCGCGGCGTCAAACGCGCGGATTTCGTAGTACTGGTCGCCCAGGGCGGTGCCGTAGGCGGGGTTGTCGGTGATGTGGCCGACCCAGGAGATGTTCGGGGACTTGCGGATGAAGTCTTCGGCGCTGGTGGCCTCGCCGAGTGCGGCGAAATCGTCGTTCTCAGCGGCATCGGCGGCCTGCTGTTCGTCCTGCACGCGCTTGATGGCGGCGGTTTCGAAGCGGCCGAGGATGTCGGCGATCGGCTCGTCGATGGTGGTGATGCCGGCCACGGAGATCGGGCCGGGGATGGCACGCACGGAATCGGCGGAGTAGCGCTGGTCTTCGGACTGCCAGAGCTGGTCCTGACCCCACCAACGCAGCAGGTCGTTGTCGATGACGGGCACGAACGGCATGGGCTTGGGGTATTCGCGCACGAGCACCGGGAACCAAGCCACGTCGGCCGGAACCACCTTGAGTTCGGCGGTCTGCGGGTAGGCCAGTGCGAGCTTTTCGAGTGCGGGGGCCGGATCGGAGAGAATGTCGTCGTGGGTCAGCAGGTCAGCGGCAGCTGCCTCTTCAGCAGAAACGCCATCAGCGACGAATAGCTTGGAGGTGAATTCGCCGGAGTCCGTGTCGTTCACACGGGCTTCGATGCGCTGCAGCAGGTGCTGGAAGCGGTCGGCGTAAGTCGGGTCGGCCCACGGGAAGGCGAGTTCGGCGAAGCGCTGCGCCCACTCAAGGTAGGTCATGGAGGCCAGGTCTCCGAAGTAAGGCTTGGCGGTCTTGTTCAGGGCTTCGATGATTTCCTTGCGGCGGGAGTCGAGCTCTTCGGGGTGCTTCATGACGCGCACGAGCAGACGGCCGCATTCGGCGGAGTCGTTCTCGAGCTCGTAAATGTCGGCGTGCAGGTGGCTCAGGCCGGAGGACATGCCGCCGACGGACTTGCCGGACGGCACCCAGTGGGCGGCCTGCGGGGCGAACACGTCGTCGGACTTGGCGTCGGCCGGAATGCCGGGCGTCTTGACGAGCAGCTGCTTGACTTCGGGGCTGGTGTGAGCCTCCTTGGCGGTCATCGCGGCGGTGCCGATAAGCACACCGTCGACCGGCATGTCGGGCAGGCCGTAGGCGTGGGCCCACTGGCCGGAAATGTAGTCGGCCGCGCGTTCGGGGGTGCCGATGCCGCCGCCGGCGACCAGCACGAGGTTGTCGCAGGCGCGCACTTCGGCGTAGGTGGCGGCAAGCAGGTCGTCCAGCGCTTCCCAGCTGTGGTGGCCGCCGGCTTCACCGCCCTCGACCTGAACCATGATGGTGGTGGGGGACACGGCCTTGGCGATGCGCACGACCTGGCGAATCTGGTCCACGGTGCCGGGCTTGAAACTCACGTACGGCAGACCGTCCGCCTGCAGCGACTCGATCAGGGCCACGGCTTCGTCCAGCTCGGGGATGCCGGCGGAGACGACCACGCCGTCGATCGGCGCGCCGGAAGCACGCTTCTTGGGCACGATGCGGGAGGAGCCGAACTGCAGGTTCCACAGGTAACGGTCCATGAACATCGCGTTGAATTCGACCGTGCGGCCTTCCTCCAGCTCGTCTTCGAGGGCGGCGATGTGGCGGTCGAACACTTCGGCGGTCACCTGGCCGCCGCCGGCGAGCTCGGCCCAGTAACCGGCGTTGGCCGCGGCGGCCACGATTTCCGGTTCCACGGTGGTGGGGGTCATGCCGGGCAGCAGTACCGGCGGCTTGCCGGTGAGCTTGGAGAACTTGGTGACCAGCTTGGCGCCGGCCGGGGTGTTGATGACGCGCGGGGCGAATGCCTTCCAGTTCTGGGTGCGCTCAGGCTCGCTTTCCAGCGTGGAGAGCGTGGAGCGTTCGGACAGCGTGGTGGCTTCGACCACGCCGATGCCGGTGCCCTGCACCACGTTGCCGATCAGCTTGCCGAGCGTGTTGCCGGGGCCGAGGTCCACGATCCACAGCTTGGCCGGGTCGGCGGCGTTGAACAGCGCCTTGACGCGGGCATTCCAGTCCACATGGTTGAGCAGCACTTCCGCAGCGAGTGCGCGGGTGCGATCCTGGTCAAAGCCGCAGGCGCCAGCCCAAGACACGGTCTGCTCAACAGCTTCGGCCATGAGCGGCGAGTGGAAGGGCAGGGTGACCTCAAGGTATTCGAGGGTCGGGTTGAACACGGTGCCGCCGTGGAGCTTCTGCTCGCGCAGCTTGGCCTGATGCTGGTGTTCGCGCTCGGCTTCGAGGGCGAAGGCGGCCAGGTCTTCCGGGTAGCCGGACAGCACGTGGTGGTTGTCGGAGTTGGTGACGGCGATGGAGATCGGGCCGCGAGCGTTGTTGACGCGGGCCACCAGCGCCTCGACCTGGGCGCGGGTGGCGCCCTTGACGGAGAGCATCGGGCTGGCTTCGCCGTACTTGGGGTTCAGGCCCAGTTCGCGCACGCGGCGAGTGCCGGCTGCACCGATCAGGGCGGCGACGGCCAGAATCTCGTCAAGCGTGGTGCCGGCGGCCTCGATGGAGCCGGCGGCCTCGATGGCGCGGGTCATGTGCACGGCGAGCACGCCCTGGGAGTGGCCGAGCACGGCGAGCGGCTTGGCCTGGGCCACGCTGTAGCCGAGGTGTTCGAGGTCGAGCAGGGCGCCGAGCTGGGACAGTGCCACGCCTTCCACGGACGCGGTGGCGTCGGCTGCGGCGCCGAGGCGTGCCGGGTTCGGAGTGAAGCCGAACAGGTCGACCGGACGGCCGGTGGTGGTCAGCAGGTCGGCGGCGACCGGGGTGAGCAGTCGGTTGGCTGCGGCGATGTGGCCGCGCAGGGCCTCGTCAAGGCTGGGATCGGTGGTCTGGTCTTTCAGGGCTACCGGCCACGGGGTGGACTGGCCGGCGAAGGCGAGCGCATGGGGCTCGGTGGCCAGGCGATTGAGGAAGAAGGTGGTCATTGCTTTCCTTACTTGTGTTTGGTTGATGTCTTCAGAAATCAGAGGGGCTGGTTGCCGTGGTGTTTGGTGGTGCGCTTGACGCGCCGCTTGGTGGCGAGCGTGGCCAGCGATTCGACGATCACTTCACGGGTCTGTTCGGGGTCGATCATGCCGTCGATCTGCCCGATTTCCAGCGACAGGTTCGCGTTGACGGTGCTGGTCTCGTACTCCTTGATGTACTTGGCCCGCAGCGCATCGACGTCCTGCCCGGAGGCTTTGGCCTTGGCCAGGTCGTGGCGGTGGATGATGTTCACCGCGCCGGCCGCGCCGAGCACCGCGATCTGGGAGGAGGGCCACGCGAAGTTCAGGTCCGCGCCGATGGCTTTGGAGCCCATCACGATGTACGCGCCGCCGAACGCCTTGCGCAACACCACGGTCACCATCGGCACTTGCGCGTTGGCGTAGGCGTAGATCACCTTGGCGCCGCGGCGGATGATGCCGGCGTGTTCCTGGTCGGAGCCGGGCTTGTAGCCGGGCACATCCACGAGGGTGACCACGGGCAGGTTGAACGCGTCGCACAGGCGTACGAATCGGGCGACCTTCTCGGACGAGTCGACGTCCAGGATGCCGGCGAGCACGTTCGGCTGGTTCGCCACGATGCCGACCGGCTTGCCGTCGATGCAGGCGAAGCCGACGAGCGCGGAGGCGCCGAACAGTTCCTGCACCTGCACGAATTCGCCGTAATCGACGATGCAACGAATCACTTCGAGCATGTCGTAGGGCTGACGTTCGTTGGTGGGCACGATGGTGGCAAGTCGCTTGGCGGTCTCGCGTTCGGCGCGGGTGACGGCGTAGGCGTAGACCGGCGGCTTGCTTTCGCTGTTGGACGGCAGGTAGGCGAGCACGGTGCGCGCATAGTCGATGGCGTCGGATTCGTCCTCGCCGAGGTAGTGGGCCACGCCGGACACCCGGTTGTGCACTTCGCCGCCGCCGAGGTCGGCCATGGAGATGGTCTCGCCGGTCGAGGCCTTGACCACGTCCGGTCCGGTGACGAACATGTTCGAGTTCTCACGGGTCATGATGATGAGGTCCGTCAGGGCCGGGCAGTAGACGGCACCGCCGGCGCAGGGGCCGAGAATCAGGCTCAGCTGGGGCACGAAGCCGCTGGCCTCGCAAGTCTTGCGGAAGATGCGACCGTACTGGGTCAGGGCGGCCACGCCCTCCTGGATGCGGGCGCCGCCGGAGTCCACGATGGCCACGATCGGCACTTTGAGGTCGATGGCCATGTCCATCAGTCGGCAGATCTTCTCGCCTTCGGCGGTGCCGAGGGTGCCGCCCTTGACGGAGAAGTCCTGGGCGTAGACGGCCACTTTGCGGCCGTAGACCTGGCCGAAGCCGGTGATGACGGCCGCACCGGCGTTGCCGCCGGCGATATTGCCGCCCTGGAAGCGGCCGATCTCCTCGAACGTGCCGGTGTCGAAGAGCAGGTCGAGGCGTTCGCGCGCGGTTTTCTTGCCTTTGGCGTGCTGCTTGTCGCGGGCGCGCTCTTCGGCGGCGCGGGCCAGTTCGGCGGCCTTGACCACAGCGGTGCGCAGCGGCTGGTGGGCCGAAGGCTGGGCGGCGTTGGCGGCCGAGGCCGCCGCCGCGGCCTTCACGGCCTGCGAATCCATGATGTCAGTCATTGCCACCCTCCTTCTTGGCGTCGGTGGCCTTATCGGCTCCTTCTGACGAGGGAGCTGTCGACGCAGCCGCCTGAGGGAGAGATCCCGGCGCAGCCGCAGCAGCCTTGGCCTTGCCGGCGTTCACGTCCAGCGTGACCAGCGTGTCGCCGGCCTCCACGCCGTCGGCCGGGCCAACGAAAATCTTCTTCACTTCGCCGGCGGCCGGCGCGTACACGTAGTTCTCCATCTTCATGGATTCGAGCACCACCAGAAGGTCGCCCTTGGCCACCTGCTGGCCTTCGGACACGTTGATGCGCGTGACCACGGCCTGCATCGGGGAGGCGATGACGCCGGATTTGGCGCCGTCGTTGGCCGCGGCGGCACTGGAGGCCACGTTGTGCAGTCCCGCACCGCGCAACGGCTGGGTGGGTCGCTTGGCACCACGGGCGCGGGCCGAGCCGGTGATGTTCTCCACGATGTCGAGTGGCACGGTGAGCTTGACGCGGCGGTTGTTCATCTCGATGACGAACGTCTCCGACTTGGACTTGTCGGGCGCGGCCGGGGCAGCGGCACCCGGGGCGGCGGCCAAGGAGGCCGGCTGGCCGGAGGCGGCGGAAGCCGGTGTACGGTTCAGGTACGTGCGCTCCAGCCACTTGGTGGACACGGCGAACGGGTGGCCATGCTCGGCGGTGAAGTCGTCGTTGCGGAAGATTTCCTTGAACAGCGGAATCGGCGTGGGCACGCCTTCGATCACAAGCTCATCGAGCACGCGGCGCACACGGGCCACGGCGTCGAGACGGTTCTGGGCGGTGACGATGACCTTGCCCATCATCGAATCGAACTTCGGGGAGATGGTGTCGCCCTGTTCCACACCGGTATCGATGCGCACGCCGGGGCCGGCCGGCCACTGGATCTTCTCCAAGGTGCCGGAGCCGGGGGTCAGGTTGGTGGCCGGGTCTTCGCTGGTGATGCGCAGTTCGAAGCTGTGGCCGCGCAGTTCGGGGGCGCGGGTGAGCTCGCCACCGGCGGCGATATTGAGCTGTTCGCGCACCAGGTCGAGGCCGCTGACCTCTTCGGAGACGGTGTGCTCCACCTGCAAGCGCGGGTTGACTTCCAGGAAGTACACCTTGCCGTTCGGGGTCACCATGAATTCGCAGGTGCCCAGGCCCACGTAGCCGACCGTGGTGAACAGGCGGCGGGAGTATTCCTCGAGCGTGCTGATGATTTCCTCGGACAGGAAGGGCGCGGGTGCCTCTTCCACGAGTTTCTGGTTGCGGCGCTGCAGCGAGCAGTCACGGGTGGAGTACACGGTGAAGTTGCCGTGCGAGTCGCGCCCGGACTGGGTCTCGACGTGGCGTGCCTTGTCCACGAACTTCTCGATGAAGTATTCCTTCAGATCGCCGCCTTGCAGCGCGTCGTGGTTCATGTAGAAGCGGCGCAGCTCCTCGTCGTCATGCACCACGGTGATGCCGTGGCCGCCACCGCCATCAGTGCGCTTCATCATGATCGGGTAGCCGTGGGTGTGTGCGAAGTCGAGCAGCGTGCGCACGTCGGTCACCGGTTCGGACAGGCCGGGCACTGGCGGCACTTTGGCGCGTAGGGCCACGCGGCGGGCGGTAATCTTGTCGCCCAAATCCACCAGCGCGGTGTGGTGCGGGCCCACCCAGATGGCACCGGCATCCTCGACCTTCTGCGCGAAGCTCGGCACTTCGGAAAGGAATCCGTAGCCGGGGTGCACGGCATTCGCACCGGTCTTGTGCAGGATGTCAATCAGCAGATCTTCGTTGAGGTACGTGTCCTTGTAGGTGTCGCCGGAGAGCAGGTATGCCTCGTCGGCCATGTCCACATAGCGGCTATTGCGGTCCTGTTCGGAGTAGACGGCCACGGTGGAGATACCCATCTCCTTGGCCGTGCGCACCACGCGAAGCGCAATCTCGCCTCGGTTCGCAATCAGCAGTTTTTTGACGATAGAAGCCATAGTGTCAAATTGTGCTCTCTATATAGAGGAGAGGGCAAGCCGCGTTCACACAAAAGCTTTCACGCCCTTTTGTAGGCTACGAACAAACGCGCGCGTAGGTTCCGGCAACGCAACCGTTGGCGCCGGCTATCAAAAACGTTGCAAATCCGCCGATTGCACATCCTTGCGCGCCGACTCAAGAAATTGACGTTACGGTTGTGTTCGTCAACTTATGACAAATCGAAATCGACAATTTTGTAAATTGGTACGAAACCGCACGAAATCGAACACCTCTACGATGGCAACCGTAAGTTCGGGGGAAGGCTCATCTGCGGGCGAACGGAAGGTGACCGGACCGGCATCGGTCCATCGCCGCACGATTCGCCCGCACAGGGTCGGATTCATTTGGGACCGTCCACCATATGGACGGTTCGGACTGTCGGGGATACCGCACGACCCGCCGGAACCTCCCCTCATCCATCGCATACCGCCCGCCGTTCACGGCGATATCACGCAACATAGGGGTCATTGATATGCAGACTTCACACACCACCGCATCCGCTGCGGCCACCACATCGCTCGCCCGTCGTATCGTCGCCGCATCCTGGAAGCCGGTGCTGTTCGCCGTGCTGATGTGGCTGTCCGCGGCCGCCGGCGAGATTCCGATTCCGGGCACGCCGGTGCCGATCACGCTGCAGACGTTCGTGGTGATGCTCGCCGGTCTTATGCTGCCGTGGCGTCAGGCCGGCGCCGCCGTCGCCACCTATCTGGCGGCCGGTGCGGTCGGCCTGCCGGTGTTCGCCGGCGGCACCTCCACGCTGGCCCTGGTCGGCCCGAGCGCCGGCTTCCTCTTCGGCTTCCTGCCGGGTGTGGTGGCCATCGCCCTGCTGCGCGGCAAGTCCGACACTTCGTCCTTCGCGGCCGCCGCGCGCACCGCGGGCCGCTACCTGCTGGCCGCGCTGGTCGGCGGCGTCGTGGTGGTGTACGCCTTCGGCTTCGTCATCCAGTCCGCGCTGACCGGTGCGCCGCTCGCCGCCGTGGCCCTGGCCTCCATGGGCTTCGTGGTTGGCGACGCCATCAAGGCCGTGGTGGCCTCTCTGGCCGCCGCCGGCCTGTCCAAGCTCGGTCGCTGACCTGAGCTACTAGCTAGCTACTGGCCGGCTATTACAGCACTCCCACATCGGCGGTGCGGACCGTATGGTCCGTGCCGTCTTGTGTTCTCAGGATCAGTGAGGCGTCTTCGTTGAGGCCGATGGCTTCGCCGGTCAGCGTGGTGCCGTCCGTGAAGTGCGCCTCGACCTGACGGCCGCGCGCCCAGCACACCGCCTTCACCTCCTCGCGCAACGACTCGGCCTGGCCCTTCGGGTCGGCGATGAACTTCACCAACCGCTCGCGGAAGCCCTCGACCTGACGTTCGGCCACCGCATCGCGCATCTCGCCGAACGACGGCAGCCCGGAGACATGCAGCTGCAGCGAGGTCGATTGCGGCGTGGGCAGCCGACAGGCGCCCAAGGCCAGGTTCAGGCCGACGCCGAACACGATGACGACGTCGTCATCGGCATCAGCATCAGTACCGGTACCGGACGACGGCGGAATCACCAGTTCCGAGAGCAGCCCGCCCAGCTTGAGCCCGTGGCAGAACACGTCGTTCGGCCATTTGAGTTCCAGCGAGCAGTCCGGCTGGTTCGGCGCGGCACCGTATTCCTCGATCATGCCGTTCAGGGCGTCCAGCGTGACCAGTCCGGCGATCATCTGCAGCCAGCCATTGACGGATTCGTCGGTGGCGATCGCGCGCGGAATGCGCACGGCATAGGACATCGTCGAGCAACGGCCGGGCTGACTGACCCACTTGTGACCATTGCGCCCACGGCCGGCGGTCTGCCGGTCGGCGGCCACCACGGCCACCGCCAGTTCGCCATCCTGGTGGTCGGGCAACGTCAACGACCCGTCGCCAATCATCTGTACGGCCAGCGCGTTGGTCGAATCGGTTTCGTCCACGGCGACCACATGATCTGCGACGGCTGTAGTTCTGGGTAGCTGCGGCGTTGCAGCTTTCAACGCAATCATCATGGGCACTACGTTACCTCGATTTTGGCGCGATATGCCCGCGTTATTCCATGGAAAAGCGCGCAAAATCAACTATTTTCACCCACATAGCCCATGTTAACGTTCACAACTTCGGAAATTCCGCATTCGCCGACCCCACGCATGCACCCGGCCGTCATATTGGCTTGCGAACAATGGCGATGCCCGGCAGACATCGAATATCAACCGTTGACCTGTGCGGCTACCATATATTGTCATGACGTCACCAGCCACCGCGAAGCTTGCCGCCGTATCCAGCCGCCAGTCACACCCGCATCTTGCGCACGTGGGCGCTGCCGCGCGCTGGACACTGGCCGTGCTGGCCTGCCTGTGGCTTGCACTGTGCACGGCGGTCGGCCCGCTGTACTGGGACGAGGAGAACGGCACCCTCGCCCATTGGAACTGGGCCAATACCGCAATATTCGTCGTGTCATTCCTGATATATCTCGGAATCATCACGCTGATGGTGCGATTCGCAGCAGGCCAGCGCATACTGCCGAGGGCTACCGGCGAGCGACTACGTCAACATCAGCAGAATAGCGAAACATCACGGCCCGCCGCCGATCAGCAGGCCAGCCAACCAGCCAAGACCCGTCGTACCGTTCGCGCTATCGTCACGTCCACCGTCACTGTTCTGGACCGCTGGATCACACGCGGCACGAACCGGTTCTGGAAGCTTATGCTGGTGTTTTTTGTCGGCTGGCTCTGGGTGCCGACCACTCTGCTGGCCGCATTCGGTGCGGACCTCCGCTCACAGATCCGTGAATTCAGCTGGGCCTGGAACCAGTGGACCGGCCTGAAACAGCCCTATATCGGCTTCTTCTCCTTCGTGCCGATGGACATCTACCCCACTGCGCACTACATGTGGCCGTCCGATCCCACGTATCTGACCGACCAGCACAATGTGGTACTCACTGTGTTCTATGGCGCGATGGTCACGTTTGCGAGGCATCTGACCGGCTCAAACGATGCCGGTATCGTGACGTTGGCTGCCCTGCAGACGCTGTTCGCCGTGTTCTGCTGCGCTGCCGCCGCCAATCGATTCCTGAACCGGCCTTGGATAGGAAAAACGGCAACGGATTCCGCCGCTCCCCCACAGGCCGGAGGATTGGCTCGATTCCTGATTCTGCTGTTCTTTATGGTCTGCCCGCTGGCCGTGTTTTCCACTATCTCCATCACCAAATCGCCGCTGTTCGCGTTCTCGTTCGTCTGGTGGTTCAGCGTCTGGTATGAACTCGTCCAGACCTGGCACCCCGCCGGCACCCGCAAACATCCTCAGACCCCTGCCATCGCCACGCCCGTCCACTTGCCGCGTCACAGTTTCATCGCCTTTATCCTGGCCACGTCGGTAATGCTGATTTCCGCGAAATATGCGTGGTACATCATCGCCCTACAAATCGTGCTGGCTCTGATCGCCGACCGCAAGCGCTGGGCGACTTACGTCGTGGCGCTGCTCATCCCCACCGTACTGATTCACGGCGGCATCTCCTTCGCCATCTCCTCTGGCGCGATCATCGGCGGCGACCCAATCGAAAGCCGCGGCGTACAGCTGCAAATGATCGCCCGCGTGGCCCAGCGCAATCCGGACGGCATTTCAGACGAAGCCAAAAAGAACCTCGCGCCCGTCTTCAATCTCGATCAGATGGCCGACGCTTACTCCCAGCAGGACGCCGACCCGGTGAAATCCTCCGGCATTCAGGCCAAGAAGGTCAGCTACAAGTGGCGCACGGTGACGCCCGAGGATATGACCAATTTCAACAAGGCATGGTTCGAAATCGTCAAGGACAATCCAATCATCGCGCTGGATGCGTTGCTGGCCAAATGCTTCGGATACTTCAATGTGAACGATCAGCCGTACGTATCGATGGATTATTACGTGACCAGCGATTACGTGCAGAAAAACTCCACATGGATCAAGGATTACAACCATGACTGGCGTGAGCACATCGCCGGCTTCACTCGCGTATGGGGCGGTATTCCCGTACTCGGCTGGCCTACGCACGGCAATTTCTACGTGGTGATGACATTGCTGATCGGCGCGGCCGAGGTGATTCGCCGACGTTGGCTCACCCTCATGACCCATATTCCGCTGCTACTGCTGATGGGCGTGATGATCACCGCGCCGGCCAATAATTTCGAGCGGCACATGTTGCCGGTTGCGTTTGTATTCGGATTCGTGGTGCTGACGTATTGGCGAGAGTCTTTGGCTGAAAGGCAACGCCAATCAGCGACGCTACACTAGTGACTATGTCAGATTTTCTCGAACTTCTTGCTGCCGACGTTGCCGATTCGTCCGCACCCGGCATCGCCGCGACCAACCGCGTACGCACCGTGCTGTTCGAGTGCCTGTTCAATCATCTGGCCGACGAACGAGTGGAGTCCCTGTTCACCATCCTCGGCTTCGAGCATGACTTCGATTGTTACGCCATCGCCGGATACCCTGCCCGGTCCGCCGCACGTACGGCCAAGGAAATCGAGAAAATCGTAGCCGATTTCGGCGGTGTGTGTCTGACCGCCAAGCGCCCGATCGGCAACAGCACCGCCGTAGTGGCGTTGATTCGTCCGGTCGGTGCGGCCACGCCGGAAATCATCTGCAATACCATCGACCCGTCGTTCGCCGCCGATCGGCCAATCGCCTTGGGTCCGCAGCGTACCGGTGCCGATGGCGCGATGCGTTCGATTCAGGCCACGCTTTACTGTCTTCAGGCCGCGCCGGCTCTGGCCGCCACCGTGCAGCCATCGCCGCGCCCGTTACGCACCGACGACGCTCTGCCCGAACGTGCGTTGATCGGCGACGCGGACGCCCGTGACGAACTGGTCCGCGTGGTCTACGGAAGCCTGACAGCAGCAGGCCCGGATGATCCGACGCTGCTCACCGTCTCCACATTCCTGAAGTTCGGCGGTTCGCTCGAGACCACGGCCAAGGAGCTCAACGTACATCCCAATACGATCCGCTACCGTTTGAAGCGCGCCGCCGAATCCACCGGCTGGGATGCCACCGACCCGCGCGAGGCGTACGTGCTGATCACCGCCATCGCGCTGGGTCGTGTGGCCGAAGCGCAGCGGACCGCAGCGTAGTCGGGCAGAAGCATGACCAGCAGAACCGTAGCCGGCAAAGGCCATAGCTGACCGGGCATAACCGTCCAGCCCGACAGCCTAGCGGGCCGAATCAGGCTGCCTGAATCTCGTGTACGCCATCGTGCAGTAACGCGGCCAAGGATTCTTGAGTGGCTAACACTTCGTCCACGAATCCACCGGCGGACAGGCTGGCGATCACGCGACCGGACTCGTTGTCCACAATCGGTACACCAACGGCACCGACACCCAACGTCACATCCTCATCCGACAGTGCATATCCACGTTCGCGAGTCAAGCGAATATCCTCGCGCAACTGTTCCACACTGACCAGCGTGTTCTCGTTATATGCCGGGAACGGCGCTCCTGCAAGATAGCGTTCGGCATCGGCATCCTCGAAATACGCCAAGGCCACGCGGCCGGCCGCGCCAGCATGCAGAGGCAGCACGCGGCCCGGGCGCAGGATCAGCGAATCGATGGCATGACCTTGCGCGCATTCCACGCATACCAATTCAGTGCCGGAGACCACACTGAGGAATGAGGTCATGCCGGTTTGCGCGGTGATGGCATGCATGACCGCAATCGCAGGCTGCCATTCGGTACGAGACGTGCGAGCGGCATCAGCCAATCGCAGCCAGTCCAGCGATAATGAGTAGTTGCCATCCGTATCCGTTACGGCCCACCCCACATCGACCAGTCCATCCAGCACACGGTATACGGAGGATCGCGGGATATCACAGGCGTCGGCGATATCTGCCGGAGACAGGCCATTCTCCGCCGCCAATGCGTCCATCACACGACTCGCCTTGTCTAAAGCGCGGGTCGGTTCACGTTTGTCTTCCGCCATCGCCGACGTTCCTTCCCCCTGACTTATCCCTGACTCATCGTATTCAACTGCTCAGGCCAAGATAATCACCGCTGTATCCAAGGCCTCGCGACACCTCGCGGCCGGCAGTCTGCACCAATTGCACCATGTCTTGAGCCGATGCCGTTGCCGGTTTCCCATCTACCAGACAGGCCAGCTCAGGTTCCAAGGAGCGGGAAAGGCCACTCAGGGCGATTGCCGCCTGAATCTCTCCGGCGTGATTGAATACCGGTACGCTGATAGTCACGGAGCCGGCCATGGTCTGGCCGACATCATAGGTGAAGCCGCATTCGCGTATATGACGAGCCTGTCCCATTGCTGTGGTACGCATCGTGGAGAATGTGCCGCCGAGCTCGTTGTTATAGGCATAGTGTTCCAACAGCTGCTCGTAGCGAGCCGGGGGAAGCCAGGCCGTCAGTACATGAGAGGGAGCGCTCATGCTCAGAGGCAAGCTATTGCCCACCAGCTGTGCATAGCTTTGCAATGCCTCACGGGTGCGTGTCTCGATACACACCGTGCGCAATCGCCTCCGAACGAACAGACCCCAGATGCCGAACTGGCCACGATGGGCGCGGAAGGTACGGCGAGCGATCTGCTGAATGTCCAGTCTGCTTTCGATTTGGCCGCCGATACGTACGCAATCGATGCCAAGCCGATACTCGCCACGATTGATGCCGCGTTCCACCCAACCGACTGCGGCGAGATTATCCAGCAAACGATACGTTGAGCTTACGGGTTCACCAGTACGTTCGCTTATGGTTTTTGCAGTGCTTGGTCCCAGTTCCGCCAATACATCAAGTACTGCCTTGGATTTCACCAATGCATCTACGCTACGGTCATCACGGCTTGGCGCCACCATGCGCGTCACCTCCTGGCCTGTATGTTGATACCTCAGCCATCTTACCGGGTATTCAGCGGGTTGCCGCCCAAAACGCACTGGGCCCCGGCAGGAGTATCCCGTCGGGGCCCAAGAGGTTTCTGGCTCCCCTCTTTGAGGGGGAGCCGTCCGCGCGGCGGACCGGGGGAGGTCCGAGACGCTAAGGCCCAAGGACGCGAGAAACACCCCGACGCGCGGGTGTCCTGATATGGGGAAAGCCCCTTGGGGCGTGTGCTCCAAGGGGCTTCCTGTAAGTGTGATGCGGCGGCGTGCTACTCTCCCACACCCTGTCGGGTGCAGTACCATCGCCGTGCCAGGCCTTAGCTTCCGGGTTCGGAATGGGACCGGGCGTCTCACCTGGGCCATGGCCGCCGCAAATCTTCTCTTATACGGTCAGACGCTGGGGTCTGCCGGCCTGTGGCGGCCTGGGAACCGGACAGCGGACGCGGATATGTCGATGTTTCGTCTTGTGGCCAGACAATGCTCATTGCCGTCTGGTGCCGTTTGCAGGAGGAAGATGCGGTCCAACCGCCAGGGGTTGGAATGTTAGTGTTGCCTTTCGTCCGTTAGTACCGGTCGGCTCCACCCCTCGCGGGGCTTCCACGTCCGGCCTATCGACCACGTGTTCTGCATGGGGACTACAGGAACTCGAAGGTTCCACGGAATGCTTATCTTGGAGCAGGCTTCCCGCTTAGATGCTTTCAGCGGTTATCCCTTCCGAACGTAGCCAACCGGCCGTGCCACTGGCGTGACAACCGGCATACCAGAGGTTCGTCCACCCAGGTCCTCTCGTACTATGGGCAGGCCTCCTCAGCATTCCAACGAGCGCAGAGGATAGAGACCAAACTGTCTCACGACGTTCTGAACCCAGCTCGCGTGCCGCTTTAATCGGCGAACAGCCGAACCCTTGGGACCTGCTCCAGCCCCAGGATGCGACGAGCCGACATCGAGGTGCCAAACCATCCCGTCGATATGGACTCTTGGGAATGATCAGCCTGTTATCCCCGGGGTACCTTTTATCCGTTGAGCGATGCCGCGTCCGTACACCGGCACCGGATCACTAGTCCCGACTTTCGTCCCTGCTCGGACCGTCGTCCTCGCAGTCAAGCCCGCTTGTGCACTTGCACTCGCCACCCGATTGCCAACCGGGCTGAGCGGACCTTTGGGCGCCTCCGTTACTCTTTGGGAGGCAACCGCCCCAGTTAAACTACCCGCCAGGCACTGTCCCTGAACAGGATGACTGTTCGAGGTTAGACATCCAATGCGAACAGAGCGGTATTTCACCTTACGGCTCCGCGCGATCTGGCGACCGCGCCTCTCGGCCTCCCGCCTATGCTACACAATCCACACCGAATGCCAATACCAAGGTATAGTAAAGGTCCCGGGGTCTTTTCGTCCTTCTGCGCTTAACGAGCATCTTTACTCGTACTGCAATTTCGCCGAGCTCCTGGTCGAGACAGTGGGGAAGTCGTTACGCCATTCGTGCAGGTCGGAACTTACCCGACAAGGAATTTCGCTACCTTAGGATGGTTATAGTTACCACCGCCGTTTACCGGGGCTTGAATTCACCGCTTCACCCGAAGGCTGACGGATCCTCTTAACCTTCCGGCACCGGGCAGGCGTCAGTGCATATACAGCGGCTTGCGCCTTCGCATGCACCTGTGTTTTTGGTAAACAGTCGCTACCCCCTGGTCTGTGCCACCCCCAAAAGCTCCCCGCGCGAGGCGGTTCACCATCGGGGGTCTCCCTTAAACCGAAGGAACGGGAGTGATTTGCCGAGTTCCTTGACCAGGATTCGCTCGATCGCTTTGGTATTCTCTACCTGACCACCAGTGTCGGTTTGGGGTACGGGCGGCTTTGAGCCTGACGCCGAAGCTTTTCTCGGCAGCCGGGATCACCGGATATCGGGCCATAAGGCCCCCATCATCGCACCTCGGACCCATGCGGGACGGATTTGCCTGTCCCACGCCCTGCGTGCTTGACCACGGAAGACCACCTCCGCGGCCGGCTACCCTTCTGCGTCACTCCTGCGCTGACCTACTACAAGGATCGGTCCCAACAGGCCAGGGCATCCCACCCCCGAAGGGGAAGTAAGCCCGGACCCGGAGGTTAGTACTCCAAGCCTCGGTTTTGGCGGCTGAAAGCCGGTACGGGAATATCGACCCGTTCATCCATTCGACTACGCCTGTCGGCCTCGCCTTAGGACCCGACTCACCCAGGGACGATGAACGTGGCCCTGGAACCCTTGGTCATCCAGCGGACGGGATCTTCACCCGTCTCTCGCTACTCATGTCTGCATTCTCACTCCCATGAAGTCCACGGCGCGTTCACACGGCCGCTTCGCCCCTCATGGGACGCTCTCCTACCCAGTACAAAATACTGCCGCGTCTTCGGTGGTGTGCTTGAGCCCCGCTACATTGTCGGCGCGGAACCACTAGACCAGTGAGCTGTTACGCACTCTTTCAAGGGTGGCTGCTTCTGAGCCAACCTCCTGGCTGTCTATGCGACTCCACATCCTTTCCCACTTAGCACACGCTTCGGGACCTTAGACGACGGTCTGGGCTGTTTCCCTTTCGACGACGAAGCTTATCCCCCGCCGACTCACTGCCGGGATACGCGTCACCGGTATTCGGAGTTTGGTTGCTGTTGGTACCCGATACGGGCCCGCAAGCATCCAGTAGCTCTACCCCCGGGACGTAATGACCCGACGCTGCACCCAAATGCATTTCGGAGAGAACCAGCTATCACGGAATTTGATTGGCCTTTCACCCCTAGCCCCAAGTCATCCCCCCGGTTTTCAACCCAGGTGGGTTCGGTCCTCCACGCGGTCTTACCCGCGCTTCAACCTGCTCAGGGCTAGATCATCCCGCTTCGGGTCCAGGACACGCGACTCAAACGCCTTTTAAGACTCGCCTTCGCTACGCATACCCCACACGGGTTATGCTCGCCACATGCCACTGACTCGCAGACTCATTTTTCGATAGGCACGCCGTCACCCCACAAAAGGGCTCCGACGGATTGTAGGCGCACGGTTTCAGAGACTGTTTCACTCCCCTCCCGGGGTACTTTTCACCTTTCCCTCACGGTACTCGTTCGCTATCGGTCAGACAGGAATATTCAGGCTTACCCAACGGTCTGGGCGGATTCGCACGGGGTTCCACGGGACCCGTGCTACTTGGGAGACGCGATCGGCAGACCATGCGCGTTCAGGTACGGGGCCCTCACCCTCTGCGGCCCGGTATTCAACCCGGTTCCCCTGACACATGGTTTTCTGCAACTGCCGGCCGGCCCGTCGGAGCCGGCGCACGCGATCCCGCAACACCCCGCGCGCAACCCCCGACGGGTATCACACGCGCAAGGTTTGGCCATCATCCGCTTTCGCTCGCCACTACTCACGGAATATCCTTTCCTGCAGGTACTGAGATGTTTCACTTCCCTGCGTACCCCCCGGCCGAAGCCGGTACCGACCCATGACGGTCGGTGGGTTCCCCCATTCGGAAATCCTCGGATCAAAGCCCTGTTGGCGGCTCCCCGAGGCATATCGCAGCCTCAAACGTCCTTCATCGGTCCTGTCTGCCAAGGCATCCACCATACGCCCTTGCAAGCAACACACACCACGAAAGTGCATGGCCGCAAGATTCCTCTAGCAAATTCCCAGACGACAAATCATCACACTAAAAATGATCACAAAACGATCGAAACGAACAATAGAGTTCGATTCGAAATCAACAGCAAAACAAAGATTCAAAAACTCTTGTTTTGCTCGCGTCCACTATCCAGTTCTCAAGCCACCACGCACCGCCACGCCATCGCACCGGCACACGGCCGGCCCCCAGGCACGACGGGCATCGAATCGCGCCAGGCAAAAAGCCTGGGGTGGCGATCCGGGAGCCCAAAAGCGCATCCATACCACCCCGCACCCACCGCACGACCGGCAGGGCAAAGCCAACGACGTCTTCCACACCAGCAACCCCGCCGCCATCGCACCATGCGACGCGCGGGGCGCACACCATCGGACGAACATCCGACTGAATTCTCCGTAGAAAGGAGGTGATCCAGCCGCACCTTCCGGTACGGCTACCTTGTTACGACTTAGTCCCAATCACGAGCCTCACCTTAGACGGCTCCATCCCACAAGGGGTTAGGCCACCGGCTTCGGGTGCTGCCCACTTTCATGACTTGACGGGCGGTGTGTACAAGGCCCGGGAACGCATTCACCGCGACGTTGCTGATTCGCGATTACTAGCGACTCCGCCTTCACGCAGTCGAGTTGCAGACTGCGATCCGAACTGAGACCGGTTTTCAGGGATCCGCTCCGCGTCGCCGCGTCGCATCCCGTTGTACCGGCCATTGTAGCATGCGTGAAGCCCTGGACGTAAGGGGCATGATGATCTGACGTCATCCCCACCTTCCTCCGAGTTAACCCCGGCGGTCCCCCGTGAGTTCCCGGCATAATCCGCTGGCAACACGGGGCGAGGGTTGCGCTCGTTGCGGGACTTAACCCAACATCTCACGACACGAGCTGACGACGACCATGCACCACCTGTGAACCCGCCCCGAAGGGAAGCCGTATCTCTACGACCGTCGGGAACATGTCAAGCCCAGGTAAGGTTCTTCGCGTTGCATCGAATTAATCCGCATGCTCCGCCGCTTGTGCGGGCCCCCGTCAATTTCTTTGAGTTTTAGCCTTGCGGCCGTACTCCCCAGGCG